>Ga0070698_100002758_pt1 | contig 19304 bp, 13 predicted proteins | sample KBSK1502metaG_FD_65477 | JGI IMG/M metagenome (GOLD analysis project Ga0070698, IMG submission 65477) | Corn, switchgrass and miscanthus rhizosphere microbial communities from Kellogg Biological Station, Michigan, USA - KBS K1-50-2 metaG | ecosystem: Host-associated > Plants > Roots >...
CGTAGCCATCGCAGCGGTCGTAGCCATCGCAGCGGTCGTAGCCATCGCAGCGGTCGTAGCCATCGCAGCGGTCGTAGCTATCGCAGCGGCCGTAGCTATAGCAGCGGTTGTAGCCATAGCAGCGGCGTAGCCATAGCAGCGGTTGATCGACGAGCGTGTGTCGTCCTCGCGATTCCGAGCCGTACCTGATCGAACGACGGCGTCTAGAGCAGATTCGACAAGTTCATCGCCGTCGAGAGCTTGGCTGAGACCCGGCCGTCGAGAGCTTGGGCGAAGAGCCGCGGCGCGGTCCGCGTTCGGGTCGTTGGGCCGGTTCTCTCTCCCCTCCCCCAAAAAAATCTTCTTAGTAGTAGCGGCGCCTGTGGAGCCTGTGGACGGCCGCGCATCCAGCGCGGTGAGCGCGATGACGCGGCCGTCCAAGTCGCTGAGGGCAACCGCACGCGTCCTGCGGTCAGGAATCGCGTTTCGCGACGAGGCGGTTGTCCTCAGCGACGGCAGGATCCACAGGCGAAGCGGTCGGCTCTCTCGTCGAAGGTTCAGCGACCGGTCATCGAGCCTTCGTGCGCCGCGCGCCTCCGTATGCTCGCCTTGGCGTTAGCCTGCTAGCAGATGAGCGAATAGCGTGCGTGGGGCGCAGCATCGAGCTGCGCGCGTGCGCAGGGCGCTGCCCGATATCGAGAAGCGCATCCGCGATGCTGCCGCGCAAGCAGCGAGTCAACTCGCGGCGCGAACCGCCGCCGACAGCTTGCGAGCGAACTTCTTCGGCTTCGTGCGAAATGCCGCCCGCGCACCTTCGCGCGATAGCGCGATGCGATCGGCGAGCTGCGCATCGATCTCCCGCACGAGCCCTTTGAGCGCGCGGCGCGGCACTGCATCGCCGTGATGCTGGACGAGCTCACGCAGCATGATGAGATCGACGGCTTCGCCCTGCGTATCGGCCGCGGTCTGTAGCTCGCGACAGAGCTCACCGGTGGCCGCACCGCTGTACGCGGCGAGCGCCTGCAACTGATAGCCGAGCTCCTTGCAGCGCTTGCGCCACGTGTGGAACGCGCGCGTGCTGCGCTTGGCTTGCTTGCGCGCGCGACGGGCGTCGCGGTAGCGGGCACGCACCTCCGCGAGGAGCGTCGACCACCGCAGCTGCTCCGGCAACGCCGCTTCGAGGACCTCGACCTGCGCCGCCGCACGTGCTGCCCCCACTGCGAGCGCCTGCGTGACTTCGTCGGCGGCGGGCGTGTGCTGCGTCGCGCTCTTGAGCACCGCGTTTGCTGTCTCGCGCTCCGCGACTTCGAGCGTGAGGAGGTCGACGGCTTCCGGAGCGACGACCTGATCGCGCGCGACACCCGCCGCGCGTCGGGCTTCGCGCACGGCACGTCGCACGCGGCGTCGCTCGCCGCGCGGCAGCTCGCTGCCCACGAGCTCGAGGATCGTGCGCGCGCGACGCAGCGCCTTGCGATAGTCGCGAATCGCGGCGGCCGGCCCGTCGTCGACGCGGCTGACCGCGTCCCGCGCCGCCTCGACGGCCGCCGCGAACTCGTTGATCACGATGCGGCGCAGCTCGCTACCGTCGTCGACGGCGATGGGCCCCGAGCCCGTGGTTGGGAGCTCGAAGGGAGGGGTTCCAAGCGAAGCGGGAAGCAACGTGGCCATGGCCGCGGTGTATACACTCGGGAATCACAACTAATCCACAGCTTGTGAACAATCCGCGCGAGCGCGATTAGATCGACAGCTGCATCATCACGCGCAGCATCAGATCCGGCTTGTCGCTCGCGCCGGCCATGTCCGTGCCGAGCTTCTGCACGAATCCCGCATCACTCGCGAGCTTGAACGTGTGGCCGTGGAAGAAGTGCGTGTACGCGAGGCGCGCTTCGATCGAATCGCGGTCGAGGTCGGCCTTATCGAGACCACCGGTCACGTACGCGAAGCGCAGCGCGAGCTCATCTTTCTTCGGCACGAGGAAGTAGCCGGGCTGCGCGAACACGCCGTAGAACGGCCCATCGGTCTTGAGCTTCATCAACACGCCGCCGACGTGCACCTGAAAGCCCTCGACCTTGACGAGCGTATCGAGCTCGAGGCCGTGGCTGATGTTTTCGCCCCAGGTTGGTTTGCTGCCGGGGCTAAAGTTCGCGAGATCGATCTTGTACGCGAGCCCGACGCTGTAGCGCAGCGGGCCACCCTCGAGATCTCCCTCGCTGTAGCCCTTCATCTTGGCCGAGTTCCAAGCTGCACGAAGGACCACCGCCGGTGAGAAATCGGCCGGGAAGTTCGTCGGACGCGTGTCCTTGCACGTGACTGCACCTGTCGCCGGGTTGGTAACGCAGTTCGCAGCGACCGCGCCGCCGAGATCGGGCCGCTCCTTGCCGCCGCTGAACTGGTTGAACACGCCCGCTACCCACTCGATGCCCTCGGGCGATTTTTCGTAGTCGTTGTGAACGGCGATGCCGAGGTCGCGGCCACCACCGGCGAGCTCGTTCTGGATCGAGCGCTCGTTAAACGTGCTCGCGAAATCCGACACCATCTCGGCGCGGTTGAATGGCCGCTTCCACATGCCAAGGCGCAACCACACCGGCGCGTCGGCGAGGTTCTTATCGATGAAGAGATCTTTGACGAACGAGAAGCTACCCGCGTCCCCGAGCCCGAACTCGAGCTTGTATCGATTGCCCTTGCCGAAGACATACCCTTCAGCCTGCAGACGCGAGCGCGGGATATAGAACTTGTTGATGAACTGGTTGCCGTCGAGATCGCGCACTGATTCGAAGCGCAGCTGGTTGCGGAACTGCAGCTTCAGCTCGTATTCGCCATCGGCGCTCTCGAGCTTGAGGCCACCATCGTACGTCGCAGACACCGCCGGCTTCTCCTCGGGAGGCTTCGCCGGGACGTCGGGCGGATGCTCGGGCGTCGTGACCGGGCCTTCGGCGGGTGGCGTCGGCTCGGTCGTCGGCGTCGTCGGAGGCGGCGCCGTTTGATCGGTCGGGGTCGGAGCGGGATCCGCCGGCTGCGCCGCAACCAACGACGTCGACGCGACCAGCAGACTGGCGATGAGATGGATACGCATCGCGGCGGTTGTAACAGCCGCCCGTGACAGCGCGGTGACGATGCGCCGTCGATCCCGAAACGACAAACGGCGCGAAGGCGATCCCTCCGCGCCGCTCGTCAACGCTTAGTGCGTGCGGTGATCGCGAACCGTCGGGCCAGGCGCTGGCGCCGCGTGCGCGTCCCAGTGACCCTCGACCCAGATCCAACGATTGCCCTGCGCTTCCCAGCGGCCGGACACCCAGACCTGATTCGCGCGCTCGCGCTCCCAGTGACCGGCGACCCATTCCCATCTGCCGCCGCGCCAATCCCAGCGACCGGTGATCCACACAAATCCTGCGCGCGGGGTCACGGTCTCGACGCGTACCGGCGGAGGCGCTTGCGTCGGGTACGCGCCGACGGTGACCGTCGCGCCACCACCGCCGCTAACGACAACACCACCGGACGCGGTGCCGGTGTTCGCGGGCGGCGCGACAACCGTGGCGCCACCACCACCGCGAACATCCCAGCGACCCTCCATCCAGACCCAGCGACCGCCTTGATTCTCCCAGCGACCACCGATCCACATCTGGTTTGCGCGCTCGCGCTCCCAGTGACCGGGGATCCATTCCCAACGACCACCGCGCCAATCCCAGCGACCGGTGATCCAGACGTGGCCGGCGCGCGGCGTCACCGTCTCGACGCGAACGGGCGGCGGCGCTTCGCTCGGGTACGCACCGACGGTGACCGTGACACCACCCGATGCACCACCCGTCGAGGGCGGAGGCGGGTTGCTTTGCACGCTCCAGGTGCCTTCGACCCAGACCCACTGATTGCCGCGACGGTCCCAGCGACCTTCGACCCACGCATAGCCGGAGCGCTCGCGCTCCCAGTGGCCGCCGACCCAGACCCACTGGCCATGGCGCCAATCCCAGCGACCTTTGATCCAAACGTATCCGGGACGCACGGTCACGACTTCAGCTTGGGGAGCAGGTGGCTCCTGATAAACGACGGGCGTTGTGGATTCGACCTGCAGACTTCCACGGCCGCTCACCACACACGCGGGCAACGCGAGGGCGAGGACAAGAAGAAGATTTCGTGAACGCTTCATTAGAGTCTCCCTTTGTGCCATTGGGACGGCCAGGTCCCCGGATTGCTTCAAACGGCGAGTATTCCTAAGCCACTAACGGGTGTCAACGCGCGCAGGATCGCAGGCTTACAGCTGCTCGTGACAGGCATCACCGGCGAGGAGGCGTTAGGTTTGAAACCCACTTGCGCGCACGGGTTCGCAGCACCATGCGCGCATGCATCGCCTTTGGGTCGTGATCGCGATCGCAGCATGCGGAAATCCGAAGGGAGCGGATGACGCCGACGCTGGCATCGACGCGCCTGTCGCGCCGGTGTTTCGCAATCCAGTCAACCTTCCCGACGAGCAACTCGCAGTCGAGGCGCTCAAGATCGTCGGCGGCGACGTGCCGGGCGCGCAGCAGCAATGCAACGGCTGCCACGGCCTCACGCGGCAGAAGCTGCGCTACTGGCGCGCACTCTCCGATACGGCGATGGCGTCGTGCTTGACCGATCTTGCGGTCACGAGCGCCGACTCCGCACGCAAGATGATCGATTGCACGCGCGCGATGCCCGAGCTGCCCACGTCGGACTTTCAAACGACGAAGCTCGGCGTCTACGCGACCGCAACGAAGCTGCCGTGGTTCGCGTTTACATTCGCGCGCGCGTACGGCGACGTGGAAGGCGCGCAAAAGCTCACCGAGTTTCAAGCGTCGATCGGAATGCCGCAAGGCGATATGCCGCACCTGACGCAGGAGCAATTCGACATCGTCGCCGAGTGGTTCGCGCGCGGCGTACCGCTGCTCGACGAGACGCTGCCGAATGATCCGCCACCGCAGTCGTGCGCACAGGGCATCTCCGCCGATGTCGCGGCGCACGTCAGCGCGATGCAAACCGCGGGTTGGCGCGCGATCAACCGCACGAACATGATGGCGATGTACGACTGCGGCACCGCGACCGATCCGAAGCAATGCCTCGCCGACAAGCCGTTCGGCGCCGACCAAGCGTATGGCACGGGCTGGGATGTCGCCGGGCGCGGCCGACTGCGCGTGCTCAACGATGTCACGTATTCGTCGTCGTACTGGACGCGCAGCTCGCCGGATGGCCGCTTCGTCGCGCACGGTGTCGCGAACGTGCAGGGCTCGTACATCATTGATCTGCAGCGCGGCGCCGCGCAGGTCACGATCGCGACGCAATACGATCCGGCATTCTTCCCCGACAACACCGGATTCGTGTTCCAAGGCGGCACCCGCAACGTGTGCGCGATGAGCGTGCTGACCGCAAATCCGACGAGCATCACGATGGGTGAGGCCGCGTGCTCGAAGATCAGCACGGTCGGCCTGTACGAGCACGTCGGGCGCGCGCTCGGCGATGGCGACTTCTTCGCGATCGATAGCCAGTTCGAATCCGACGACGGCGGCAAGGGCCCGACGCTCGACGATCCGCTCGCGACGTTCACGTCGCTCGGCTACACCGATTTCACGCCGATGATCTTCAACGGCACGGCGTACGTCGGCAAGACGCGCGTGCGCGTCAACCAACCGTTCGAGGGCGACTCGACGCTGTCGCCGTCGGCGCGCCTGGAGATGACGCGCGTATCGGGCCCGAACGAGCAACAGATCGGCTACGTGCTGCGCAAGGTCAACGCGACGCTCAGCGGCACGACGTACGCGATCACCACGCCGGAGATCGCGCGCTACTGCCTGTCGGGCGGCAAGCCCGGCTTCTCGTACGACGAGCGCTGGGTCGCGTTCCATCATTACGTCACGAACGCCGATGCGCAGGAGCTCGGTTTTTCGAGCGCGAGTGACCCCGGCTTTGCCGCGTTCAAGTCGAAGGGCGGCGCGAACGTGTACCTGATGGATCTGCGAACCGGCACGCCAATTCGGATCACGAACATGCAGCCCGGTCAGTACGCGCTGTTCCCGCACTTCCGTTCTGACGGATGGATCTACGTGCAAATCCGCGACACCAATACGGGGCACGAGTACACGGTCGCGAGCGATGCGGCCTTGCTGCTCGAGTAAGCGCGACTTACGTAGAAGGCGTGCCATACACGTTTGTGTGTGACGCGTGCGGGGTGACGCTCGACGACGGCGTCGATTACACGTGGTGCCCGGCATGCGGCGGCGACGTTAGTCGGCGCAAGGTCCGCGAAAGTGCACCGCCGAGGCCAACCGCGCAAACGCTATCGCTGAATGTCATGATGCGCCGGCTGCTCATCGCCGCGCTTGTCGTACAAGCGGTGTTCGCGCTGCTCGCGCCCGATGCGTTTCCCTATCTGCGCACGTGGCTCATCGCGGCGCAGGTCTGCAGCGTCGCCATCGTGCTCTTCGCGATCGCGCTCGCGCCGGATGTTCGGGCACTCGCGCGCGATAAGCGCACGCGCATCCTGCACGGACTCGAACACGCGACGATCAATCTGTTGCTCGCACGCAGCTTCCCGGTTTTTGCGGGCTGCACGTACGATGGCGAGTTCGAGATCCGGCTCGAGCACGATGGCAGGAGCTGGGATCGCCTCATCGAGATCCGCGATGCCGCGCGCGAGGCGATCGTGCGCGTCGCCTCCGGCGAGGCCGCGCTCGCGTACAGCGACAAGTGCGGCACGAGCTGGCTCGTAGGCTATGCACTCCTCGCGCTCGCGATCGTCGCGAGCGGGTTCGCCGCGCTCGTGCTCGGCGCACCGGCCGGTGTGACGTTCGCGGCGACGGTCGCGCTGGGATTCGTCGCGCGCGCGCTGAAGCGCCCGATTGGCCTATTCGCGCAGCGTCACCTCACGGTGTCGACGGACCTCCTCGCCGGCACGGTCAAGGAAATCGAGCGCAAAGTGACATCCGACGGCAACACGATGATCGTGACAATCGCGATCGATGTAACGCCGAAGGTGCGCGCGACGCAGGGCGGCGTCGTGATCCCACTCTTCGGCTAATACCCTCTGATCCGACCTTGGCGGCTTGGCGGCTTGGCGTTTCGATCCCTCTTCCGGCTCCTCCTTGTGATGATCGCGCAGCGAGAGCAGCAACTAGGCCACGCGCTCAACGCTCGTTGGCTCGGGATGCGCCGATGGTGGCGCGTTATGCGCCCCGCATGCAGCGAGCACGAGGACGAGCGCGCGCAACATGGCTTGTAGTATCGTCGGAGATGGGCGGCTCCGGTTGTGCTTCCTTCTCTTTTCCTTCGGTAGCGCATCCACTCTCCGCCCACCTCCTCATGGATCGGATCCGCACGCTTCTGTTAGCGCGCACGCACGTCGTCGTGATGGATCCAGATCTGGTCGCGAGCGCCTCGACGCGACCATCGCGCGACACCGATGCCGAGAAGCTCGAGCTCGAGCTCGCGCAGCTTGGCTACGTGTTGAGCCTCGACCTCGCGACGATGATCCGCCGGCTGCCACATCAAACGATGCAGGACCTGCGCGGCTGGATGTTCGACACGCTCGCGAAGCAGCTCGGTGCGCATCGGCCGCACGTTCCGATGTTCGCGGCGGAAGGCACGCCGTACATGCGGCGCATCGCGAGCTGGCTGAACTCCCGGCCGCATCAGCCGTGCCCGTGGTGCGGCGAGACGAAGGCCGTCGGCGCGCTCGATCCGTGCGGTCACCTCGTGTGTCGCCCGTGTTGGCAGACCGCCGCGCTGACCGGCTGTCCGATCTGCCATCGCCGCATCGCGCTCGGCGATCCGTTCTTCAAGCTGCCGCCGAGCGATGCGCGCGTGGCGCAGCACTCGGGGGCACTGACGCTACTCAACCTCGGCTTCGATCTCCTCGGCTTCGCGCGCGAGCGCTTCGAGCGGCTGCTCGCGCGCGTCACGCCGCTGTCGCCGAGCGACCGCGATGAAGTCGAGGCGGTGATCGACACGATCGGGCCCAAAGCAGCGACGTGGCTGCCCGCGCACATTCCGATCAAAGAAACGATGGCTCTCGCCGTCGCGCGGCTTTGGCTGATCAGCCCGAATCGCGGCGCGATGATGCGCGAGACCGCCGCGCACGTGACAACCGCGACCGACGTCTTGCGCGTGGCGGCCGTGCTGATGGGCGGCAACGCGGGGCTCGTCGAGCCGATGCGCCTGCGCTCGATCGATCGCGCGATGCGCCGCGCCGTGCTCGAAGCGCTCGAACACATGCCGCTCGAGAATGTCGTCGAAGATATGCGACGCTATCGCCGGCTCTGGCTGCGCATCGGCGAGCGACTGCATCCGTTCGAGCTCGCGAGCAAGCTGCCGAACACGACGTTCGCGTTCGCCGCGCTGCGCGGTACGAACCTCGCGACCGCGAGCTTTGGCGCGAAGCTGCGCGACCACGCGGTGCGCGTGCCGTTCGCGATCGTCGAGGACGATCGCATCAAGCCGGTCGCGTGGGCAGGCCCGATCGAAGATGCGCTGCGCGCCGGCAATCCGCGTTCGGCACTCGTGCGGCTCACGCATCGCTCCGGCGAGCTCTTGAGGCGCGCGGATCACCTCGTCCGCGTCGCGCAGGTGCGTCAGCTCGATGCGCTGCAGACCGTGATCAAGGCGATCGAGCTCGCCGCGGTGAAAGGTCCACCGGCTGCGATGTTGACGCTCGCGAGTCACATCGCGCGTCGCCGTCGGTCGTGGCCGCGTCGCGTGTTCTTGCCGCGCGGTGATGTGCTGCACGCGTGGGGCACGCAGGATGCGCGGCTACCGCTGCGCGGCGATGCGATCGCTGTCATCGTCGGCGCGATCCGGCGCCAGCTCGTCGCGCGCGCGGAGCAGCGCCGCCAGTTCGCGCGCGCGATCATCGATCGCTCGCTCGGCGATCTGATGCTGCCGATTCACGAGCGCACGGCAGCACGCGCGAAGCTCGCGTGGCCGCGCGGCAGCGAGCTTGGCTTGCCGCCCGGTCACCTGCTGCGACTGTTCCTGCATTGGGAACAGCCCGCCGACGCCACCGTCGACCTCGACCTCGCGGTCGAGCTCTTCGACGAGAACTGGCGCCACGTCGCGACGTGCGATGGCGAGCGCCGCGTCGTCGGCGATCGCGCAGCGGTGCATGGCGGCGATCTCAGCGATGCGCCGCCGCCGTTTGGTTCCAGCGAGCTTCTCGATCTGCACTTCGAAAAGCTCACGCAGCTCGGCGCGAAGCACCTCGTCGTCGTTGTCGTCAACGAGAGCGCGGTGCCGTTCGAGCGCTTGCCGCATGGCTTTGCCGGCATCATGCTCGCGCCGAGCGAAGCCCAGCCATTCGATCCGCGCGCTGTCGCGCAGCGCTTCGATCTGCGCGGACGTTCGCACGTGCTCGTGCCGCTGACGATCGATCTCAACGAGCGTCGCATGCGCTGGGTCGACGTTCATATCCGCGATCGCCGAGCGCTGCGCCGCGCGACGCTCGCACACCTCGCGCGCGACTTCGCCGATCTCGCCGCGGTCGGCGCGCGCCCGACGCTGTGGGACATCGCGTGCATTCACGCGACCGCACGCGCGAACGTCATCTACGTGCGCGAGCGCGACGGCTCGTTCACGATGTTTCGTCGCCGCGATAACGAAACGAAGGTCGCGCGCCTCGGCCGCTTGATGTCGGGCGGCAGCGATGACGGCAAGCTCGCCGTGATTCCCAAAGCGGACGCGCCGACGTGGTTCGCGCTCGAGACCGGGATGCAGCTGCCGCTTGGCTCGACGGGCTACGTGCTCGATGCTCGCGACTTGCCGCCGGATGTCGAGCGGCTCGCCGCCGGCGATCTCGTGGCGGAGCTCGGTAGATCGGAATAGCTGTAGACATTTCGACGCATCGCGTTAGACTTTCCCGCGATGGATTTTACCGGGGAGCGCGATGCCTGCGGCGTCGGATTCGTCGCCGATATCAAGGGCCGACGCTCGCGCGCCATCGTCGACCAGGGCCTCGAGGTGTTACGCCGGTTGTCGCATCGCGCGGCCTGCGGCGCCGACCCCGACACCGGCGACGGCGCGGGCATTTTGATGCAGCTGCCCGACAAGTTTTTCCGCTCCGAAGGTGCGCGGCTCGGCTTCGATCTGCCGGCGCGCAACCGCTTCGCGATCGGCAACATCTTCTTGCCGCCGGATCCGGGGCTACGCGCCGCGTGCGAAGGGTTGCTCGAAAGCGCGATCCGCGACGAAGGCCAAGCCGTGATCGGCTGGCGCGACGTGCCGATCGATCTCGCGCACGTCGGCCGCGTAGCGCGCGATGTGTTGCCTGTGTTTCGCCAGGTCTACGTGCGGATGCGGCGCGTGCCGCCGTCGGCGTGGGAACGCACGCTGTTCGTGATTCGAAAGCTCACCGAGAATCGCATCCGCGAGCGACGCGCCGATCCATCGGGCTACTTCCACGTCGCGAGCCTGTCGACGGAGACCATCGTCTACAAAGGCCTGCTCCTGCCGGCGCAGCTACCGAAGTTCTTCGTCGATCTGAAATCGCCCGAGCTCGCGAGCGCGATCGCGGTCGTGCACTCGCGGTTCTCGACGAACACGTTCCCGACGTGGGATCTCGCGCAGCCGTTCCGGTACATCGCCCACAACGGCGAGATCAACACGCTGCGCGGCAACACGAACTGGATGCAGGCGCGGCGCAGTCAGCTCAAGAGCGGCAAGTTCTCCGGCGGCCTCGAGCGGCTGTGGCCGATCATCGTGCCGGGCAAGAGCGATTCGGCGCAGTTCGATAACATGGTCGAGCTGCTCACGCTCGGCGGCCGCACGCTGCCGCACTCGATGATGATGATGATCCCCGAGGCGTGGGAGGGCAACGTCGCGATGGACGACGATCGCAAGAGCTTCTATCGCTACGCGTCGTCACTCGTCGAGCCGTGGGATGGCCCGGCCGCGATCGTGTTCTCCGATGGTCAGCTCGTCGGCGCGACGCTCGATCGCAACGGCCTGCGCCCCGCACGGTGGACGATCACGACCGACGATCGCGTGATCCTCGCATCGGAGACGGGCGTGATCGATGTGCCGCCGGACCAGGTGCGCCAGAAGGGCCGGCTGACGCCGGGGATGATGTTCGTCGTCGATACGTCGGAAGGCCGCATCGTCGATGACGCCGAGCTCAAGCGCGATGTCGCGAGCCGATTTCCTTACCGCAAGTGGCTCGATAAGAACGTGTTCGAGCTCGACGAGCTCGATGATGCCGAAGCGCCGGCCACGATCGTCGGCGATGCGCTTCTCGAGCAGCAGCGCGCGTTCGGCTACACCGACGAAGACATCGAGCTGATCATCGCGCCGATGGCCGATGTCGGCAAAGAGCCGGTCGGCTCGATGGGCACCGATACGCCGCTCGCGGTGCTCTCGGATCGTGCGCCGAACCTGTTCGCGTATTTTCATCAGCTGTTCGCGCAGGTGACGAACCCACCGATCGATCCGATTCGCGAGGCGCTCGTGATGTCGCTCGAGTCGACGATCGGCCCCGACGGCAACACGTTCGACGAGACGCCCGAGCAATGTCATCAGCTCGCGCTGCGCAGCCCGATTCTCGACAGTCGCGACCTCGCGAAGATCCGCGCGACGCAAGAAGGCGTGTTCGAGCCGATCACGCTTTCGCTGCTATGGCCGGTGAGCTTCGGCAAGGGCTGGCTCGCGAAGGCGCTCGATCGATTGTGTCGCGCGGCGGTGCAAGCGATCGACGATGGTCACAACGTGCTCATCCTCAGCGACCGTGGCGTCGATGCCAAGCGCGTCGCGATTCCATCGCTGCTCGCGTTGTCGGCCGTGCAGCAGCACCTCGTGCGCGAGGGCATTCGCATGCAGGTCGGGCTCGTCGTCGAGACCGCGGAGGTACGCGAGGTCCACGATGTCGCGCTGCTGATCGGTTACGGCGCAGCGGCGGTCAATCCGTACCTCGCGCTCGATACGGTCAAGGCGCTCGGCAAGGAGCCGAAGAACTACATCAAGGCGCTCGAAGAAGGTCTGCTCAAGGTGATGTCGAAGATGGGCATCTCGACGGTGCAGAGCTATCGCGGCGCGCAGATCTTCGAGGCGGTTGGGCTCGACCGCGAAATGATCGAGCAGTGGTTCACCGGCACGCCGTCGCGCATCAGCGGCATCGGCTTCGACGAGCTCGGCGATGAAGCGATCGCTCGTCACGCGCGCGGCTTCTCGTCGATCTCGTCATCGGCATCGGATCAGCTGCCGATCGGCGGGCAGTATCGGTGGCGCCGCACCGGCGAGCTGCACAAGTGGAATCCGGCGACGATCGCAGCGCTGCAAGATTCCGTACGCCGCAACGATGCGGCGAAGTTCGAAGAGTTCGAGCGCCTGTGCGATGACGAAGACAACGCGCTCGTCACGCTCCGTGGCCTCCTCGATATCGAGGGTGGCGAACCGATCGATCTTTCGGAGGTCGAGCCGGCGAGCGCGATCGTCGCGCGCTTTGTCACCGGCGCGATGTCGTTCGGCTCGATCAGCGCGGAAGCACACGAGACGCTCGCGATCGCGATGAATCGGATCGGTGCGAAGTCAAACTCCGGCGAAGGCGGCGAAGAGCCCCACCGGTTCGCGCCCGACGAAAACGGCGATTTGCGATCCAGCGCGATCAAGCAGGTCGCGTCGGGGCGCTTCGGCGTGACGACGCACTACCTCGTCAACGCCGGCGACCTGCAGATCAAGATCGCGCAGGGCGCGAAGCCTGGTGAGGGTGGCCAGCTGCCCGGCAACAAGGTCGACGAGCGCATCGCGAAGGTGCGCTGCTCGACGCCCGGCGTCACGCTGATCTCGCCGCCACCGCACCACGACATCTACTCGATCGAGGATCTCGCGCAACTCGTCTACGATCTGACGGCGGTCAACCCACAGGCGCGCGTCAGCGTCAAGCTCGTGAGCGAGGTCGGCGTCGGCACGATCGCGGCGGGCGTCGCGAAGGCGCGCGCGGCGTGTGTCGTGATCGCCGGCTACGAGGGCGGCACCGGCGCGTCGCCGTTATCGAGTCTCAAGCGCGCGGGCTTGCCGTGGGAGCTTGGCCTCGCCGAGACGCAGCAGGTGCTCGTCGAGAATCGGCTGCGTGATCGCATCCGCGTGCAGGTCGATGGTGGGCTGCGCACGTCGCGCGACATCATCGTCGCGGCCCTGCTCGGTGCCGAAGAGTTCGGCATGGCGACCGCGTCGCTGATCGCGACAGGCTGCGTGATGCTGCGCAAGTGCCACCTCAACACGTGCTCGGTCGGCATCGCGACGCAAGATATCGAGCTGCGCAAGAAGTTCACCGGCCGGCCCGAAGAGGTCGTCGCGTACTTCACGTTCGTCGCCGAGGCTGTGCGGCGCAGGCTCGCCGAGCTCGGCGCGCGGTCGCTCGATGACATCGTCGGCCGCGTCGAGTATCTCAAGGTCAAGAAACGCACGCTCAAGAAGCACGCGAAGACGCGCGACCTCGATCTCTCGGCGATCGTGCGGCGTCCGATCGCAGCGCATACGAAGCTGCCGCTGCGCTTCGCGCGCGCGCAGCCGTGGGATCTCGCCGAGCACATCGATCACGAGCTGATTCAACGCGGCGCGATCGAGAAGCACCCATTCTCGATCGAGCTGCCGATCGATAACAGCAAGCGGGCCGCCGGCACGCTGCTATCGGGCGAGGTCGCAAAGCGCTACGGTGCGCGCGGTCTACCCGATGGCGCGATCACGGTGAAGCTCACCGGCTCGGCCGGCCAAAGCCTCGGCGCATTCCTCGCGGCCGGCATCTCGCTCGAGCTCTCGGGCGATGCGAACGATTATATCGGCAAGGGTCTCTCCGGTGGTCGCATCGTCGTGCGACCGCCAGCGGGCGCGCGCTTCGCGCCGGAAGAAAACGTCATCATCGGCAATGTCGCGCTGTACGGCGCGACAGCGGGCGATCTGTTCGCGAATGGCCTCGCGGGCGAGCGTTTTGCGGTGCGCAACTCGGGCGCGCGTGCCGTCGTCGAGGGCGTTGGCGATCATGGCTGCGAGTACATGACCGGCGGAGTCGTCATCGTGCTCGGCTCTGTCGGCCGCAACTTCGCGGCGGGCATGAGTGGAGGCACCGCATTCGTGTTCGATCCAGCGCAGACGTTTCGCAGCCGCTGCAATCTCGACATGGTCGAGCTCGAACCGCTCGCCGAGGACAGCGACCTCTGGCTCGTGCAGAGCCTGATCGAAGATCACGTTCGGCTGACGGGCAGCGCGCGCGGCAAGAAGCTGCTCGCAAACTTCGATCACTTCGCGGCGCGCTTCGTCAAGGTCATGCCGAGCGACTACAAGCGCGTGCTCGAGCGCCGGCGCAACACGACGCAACGTCGCTTGATGGTGGCGGGTGGCGGCTGATGGGCAAGGTCACGGGCTTCATCGAATGGCCGCGTGGGGCGCCGCATCGCCGCGCGATCGGCGAGCGCTTGCGCGACTGGCGCGAAGTCGAAACGACGGCCGACCCCGCCGAGTCAAAACAACAAGGCGGCCGCTGCATGGATTGCGGCGTGCCGTTCTGCACGCAGGGCTGCCCGCTCGGCAACCCGATTCCCGACTTCGCGGATGCCGTCTACACCGATCGCTGGCTCGATGCGCACCGCCAGCTCGCGGTCACGAACGAGTTCCCCGAATTCACCGGTCGCCTCTGCCCTGCCCCGTGTGAAGGCGCATGCGTGCTTGCGATTCCCGATGCCGCGCACCCGCTTGGCGAGCCCGTCACGATCGAGGCGCTCGAGCGCGCGATCATCGAGCGTGCGTTTGCCGAGGGCTGGGTCGTGCCGCGCCCGCCGAAGTCGCGCACGAACAAGCGCGTCGCGATCGTCGGGTCGGGCCCGGCCGGTCTCGCCGCCGCCGCGCACCTCAATCGCGTGGGTCACACCGCGATCGTCTACGAAGCGGCGAAACGCCCGGGCGGCCTGCTTCGCTACGGCATTCCCGATTTCAAGATGGAGAAGCACGTCATCGACCGCCGGCTCGCGATCCTTGCGGCGGAAGGTGTCGAGTTGCGCTGTGGCGTCACCGTCGGCAAGCGCCCGAGCTGGAAGCAGCTCCGCTCCGACCACGATGCCGTCATCATCGCGATTGGCGCGCAGCGTCCACGCGAGCTCGTCGATGTTCCTGGCCGCGATCTCGATGGTGTCGTGCTCGCGATGGATTACCTCACCGAGCAAAACGAGGTCGTCGGTGGCGAGCGCGAGGCCGCGCGTTACGATGTGAAAGGCAAGCGCGTCATCATCCTCGGCGGTGGCGACACCGGCTCCGACTGCCTCGGCACGGCGCTTCGCCAGGGTGCCGCGCACGTCTCGCAGATCGAGCTCATGCCCGCGCCGCCGCCCGCTCGGCCGACAACGAATCCCTGGCCCGCGTGGCCGCTCGTCTTTCGCACCTCGAGCTCGCAAGAAGAAGGTGGCGAGCGCGCGTTCGCGTTTCGCACGACGCGCCTCGAAGCCGACGCCGAAACCAACAAGCTCGTCGCGCTCCACGGCGTCCACGTCGAACTGCGAGACGGCGCGCTCGTCGACATCCCGGGCTCCGAGCTCCGCCTGCCCGTCGACACGCTCATCCTCGCCCTCGGCTTTGTGGGGCCCGATTCCGCGCCGCTCGTCGAGCAACTCGGTGTCGCGCTCGACGCGCGCTCGAACATCATCGTCGACAAGCAATTCGCGACCAACGTCCGCGGCGTATTCTGCGCGGGTGATGCCCATCGCGGTGCATCGCTCATCGTGTGGGCGATTGCCGAGGGACGCGACCTCGCTCGGGCCGTCGATACCTACCTGCGCTAGACCGCCCGCGCTCCGTCACCTACCATGGAGACCGGATGAAGTATCTCTACGGGGATTCGACGCCTTCGCCGCTGCAGTCGAACTACCTGTTCTTCGTCCGCGATGCGATGGAGTTCTGCGTCCACCTGCTGCTCGCGCAGGAACGCATCAACGCGCTGCGCGACGAGCTGCGCGCGCGCGAGCGCGATGCCGATGCCGAGAACAACCGCATCGAGGGTCTGCGCGTGCTCATCCTCGAGGCCGCGCGTGCAGCGAACACGGGCGGCCCCGGCTCGATCTCGCAGATCGGTGTCGATCGCGTGATCGATGTCTCCGCCCAAGCCATCGCAGCCACGCTGTCGGACCTCGACTCGCGCCTCGCGGCCGCGCGTGCCGACATCGCGCGCAAGGACCGCGACGAGCGCGATGGCTGCAACGACGCGTTCGGCCACTTCGTCGCGCTCCATCACATCCACGAAGGCGAATGGCGTCTCGGTGCCAGGCTCGACGAAACCGGCCGCTACATCGCGGAAACCGCGGGTCGCGCGCCATGGGGCGCGGCGTGGCAATGCACGCTCGATCTTCAACCGACCCATCCGATGGCGAGGGGCATCCTCGTCGGCGACCTCGTCTCGTTCATCGAGCTCTCGCTCCCCGAAGGCAGTGGCTGGCAGAAGCGCCACCCGAAGCGCCGCCCGCAGCGCATCGATGGTTTCAGCATCGACGAGCTGATCACGAACGGCGAAAACAGTGGCATCGCGCTACGCGCCACGCCGCGCAGCCCCTACGGTGTCGACATCGAAATCGCGGGCAGCCAAGTCCGCGCGTTCCCGGCGGGGGCCCGCGACCCGTTCGACATCGAGCTCGGCGAAGACACGCGCCAACGCTTCCTCATGCTGCGCACGCGCCTCGTCGATGCGCTGACGACCCATCCCGGTGTCCGCCGTCGCGTCGTCACCGCAACATTCGATGATACGCCGTTCGCCGAAGCCGATGACCTCGCCGCGATCGCGAAACGTGTCACCGATGGTGTCGCGCCGATGGTCAAACAGATCCGCGCGCACTCGCTCACGCCGAACGAGCTCGTGATCCGGCGCCTGCTCGATGACAACTCGCGTGTCGAGATCTTCGTATCGACCTCCGAGCTCCTCGAAAAGCTGGGCCGCCTGCCGCGCCACCTGCGCTCTCTCTTCGAGCCGCTGGGTCTCGAATGGCAGCGCGCCCGCACGCCGCTGCCAGGTGAGATCTATGTGGAGGCTGGGCGCGAGCCATCGATTCGCCCGGTCGTCGAGCAGAGGCATGCGGAGCCCAAACAGACGGAGCACAAGACGGAGCAGCGGGAGCACCGGGAGCACCGACAGACGCCGACCCTCGATTACCCGCCTCCGCCGCAACCGCCCGCGTCGCCGCGCGAGGAGGGACGAGCGCGCTCGCCATCATCGGCGCCGCCGCTCGACGAAGCACGCGCGCGTTCGTCGTCGACGCCGCCGCCCTACGAGGCACGCCCGCGTTCAGCATCGACGCCGCCGCATGACGAGGCACGCGCGCGTTCGTCGTCGACGCCGCCGCCCGACGAGGCACGCCCACGTTCAGCGTCGACGCCGCCGCATGACGAGGCACGCGCGCGTTCGTCGTCGACGCCGCCGCCCGACGAGGCACGCGCACGTTCAGCATCGACGCCGCCGCATGACGAGGCACGCGCACGTTCAGCATCGACGCCGCCGCATGACGAGGCACGCGCACGTTCAGCATCGACGTCGCCGCATGACGAGTCACGTGTACGTTCATCATCGACGACGCCCGCTGACGAATTAGGAGCGCCCGCGCCGACGCGCGGCGAGCCACGCGCGCGTTCATCATCCGCGCCGCCCGACAACGAGGCACGCGCGCGTGCATCATCGGCGCTGCCGTCCGACGAATCGCGAACGCCCGCGCAGCCGGCCAATGAACGACGCGCCCGCTCATCATCCGCGCCGCCGGACAGCGAGGCAGGCGCGGGTTCTTCGTGGGCGCGGTCCGACGAACCACGCGCGCGTTCGTCATCCGCGCCTCCGGCCAACGACGCAGGCGCGGGTTCTTCGTGGGCGCGGTCCGACGAACCGCGCGCGCGTTCGTCATCGGCGCCTCCGGCCAACGAGGCAGGCACGGGTTCTTCGTGGGCGCGGTCCGACGAACCGCGCGCGCGTTCGTCATCAGCACGTCCGGCCAACGAACCACGCTCGGGCTCATCATGGACGCCTTCGGCCAACGAACCACGCTCGGATTCCTCATCGACTCCGGCCAACTCACCACGCGCGCGCTCACCATCCTCGCCGCCGGCCGACGAGTCACGCGCGCGTTCGTCATCGGCGCCGCCGCCGAACGAGTCACGCGCGCGTTCGTCCGGGCAGACTGACCACGAAGCGATCAGCGGATCCATTGATCATCATGCGTCGTCGCCGTCGCACGAGTCGCCCACGTCGCGGTCGTCGTCTCCATCATCGCCGCCACCATCGTCTCGATCGTCGCGGGCATCGTCGCCGCCCTCATTATCCGGGGCGTCGACGACGTCACCACCACCAACCTCGCAGACGCCGAGCTCGATCGGCGCATTCGGTCTGCCGAGCTCGATCGATGTCGCCGTGCAAAACGCATCGGTGATTGTCGATCCGTCGCTGACCGGTGGCGATCATCTGCTGACTGGCAATGATTCGTCGCAGCCTAACATCGGTCGGGCGATGACCGATGTTGATCCATCGATCGCCGATGTTGCTCGATCGATGGCTGATGGTGATCGATCGCATGATCGCGATCGATCGCCAGCTGATGGTGGTCGATCGCTCGGTGATGGTGATCGATCCATGACGGGCGGCGGTTCGCCCAACGATGCGGCGGTGCCCCCTGAGGCGGCTCAGTTCCCCAGCGGCGCGCTGTCGCGTACGAGGGCGCATAGGCAGTCGCTCAGTGGAATCGCGGCAGCCGCTGCGGCGTCTGCGCCGATGCATCAGACGATCGAGATCGATGCAACGAATCGCCAGGCGCTGGCCGCGACGGTCAAGCGCATCATCGGTGCAGCGCGCGAAGGCTCGACGCAGCTCGCGTTCCAAGCCTACGCGGCGCTGTTCGAGGATGATCAGTTCGCGGTCCAGCGCCCGCAAGATCAGCGTCAGGTGCTGAAGCTGCTGGTGATGGCGAAGACGATGCCGCCGCCGAGCTACCCGGTCATTCAGGCCTACCGCAGTGCGCTCGCGCGCCTTCACGCGCTGGCGGCGGTGACGAACGATCCGCTGGACCAAGAGATGATCGGTGTGTGCGAGCGCGTCTTATCGTCACTCGATCCCGATCCGCGCTCGCTCTAATCGCGGCAACGCGCAAACTGCGGCAACCAAAACGCAACGCGCAGACTCGCCAGTACAATTTATGGCGTTCGCGTCGAGGCGCTCAATCCGGCTAGCGTTGGGCGCATGGCGATCATTCTCTTCCTCCTCCGACAATAAAAGCTGGTAGTAGCAGGCCTGTGAGCGGTGTGAAGACCGCGCCATTACGTCATCGAGCGCGGTGAGCGCGGTCTTCAAGCGACTGTGGAGAACGCGAATCCAGGGCATGCAGCAAGGT
>Ga0070698_100002760_pt1 | contig 19303 bp, 14 predicted proteins | sample KBSK1502metaG_FD_65477 | JGI IMG/M metagenome (GOLD analysis project Ga0070698, IMG submission 65477) | Corn, switchgrass and miscanthus rhizosphere microbial communities from Kellogg Biological Station, Michigan, USA - KBS K1-50-2 metaG | ecosystem: Host-associated > Plants > Roots >...
CCAGGTGTTCGAAGCCTTCACTTTCAACCCAGCCGGCGCCTGGACGGGGACGCAGCGGGTCATGCACACGGTCCACATTGGACGAGACCGTGATGAGCTCAGCTCGAGCGGTACTAATGAAATCTTCGACGCCAACGGCACGCTGCTCGTCATGGGGTGTTCGACCGCTGTCGGGCATCGTCTCGAATGAGCAAAGCGGGCGAACGGTAGGCTGAGTCACCGCAATTCGTCAAAAAGTTTTGACTGTTATGGAAAGGGCGAAACGGTTTCACCCTTTTCATTTCCTCTCGCCAGCCACCCGAGTTCATTCAGCCTTGCAACAAGCGAGTTGCAGGCAATGTGAACTGGGAATGGGCTTTCTCCTAATCCATAAGAACCAAGCCATCGAACTGGAGGCTACCGATGCTAAAGAGACTTACCATCGCACTCATTATCTCTGCTCTGTTCTGTTTATTCGCCGCCTGGCGCGCTGCATCAGCTGGGGCCGCCGCGACTCTTTTGGCTTCGGGCGATGTTGACTCGAATTTCGACGCCGGAGCGATCACCACACAGTTTGCTCCAACTTTTGTTAACGCCATCGCGGTACAGCCCGACGGGAAAATACTAGTCGGCGGCATTTTCGATGCCGTTAACGGTACGGAGCGTCAGGGTCTGGCACGCCTGAACGCGGACGGCTCGCTTGACGCATCGTTCAACCCAGCGCTCACCACGCCAACAGTTAAAGCCCTTGCCCTGCAACCCGACGGAAAAGTTCTGGTTGGTGGCGGCTTCAGCATCAACGCCATTCCTTCCGTACGGATGATTATGCGCCTCAATGTGGACGGCTCTCTCGACACGACTTTTAACCTCGTGCCCAGCCAGACGTCGGACAGCGTCTCTTCGATCGCCGTCGAGCCGGACGGAAACATTCTCATTGGCGGTCACTTCTTCTTCATCGGCAATACGCAGACGAACGGGCTGGCGCGGCTAAACCAGAACGGCTCTGTAAACGCCGGACTCGGCTTTGTCGCGACACTCGGCAACTCGCTGGCGGGCAACCTCGACATAAAAGCAATCGCCTTGCAGCCGGACGGAAAGATCGTCGTGGGCGGTGAGTTTCTGACGCCAAACGTGCCCGCCGTGAACAACCTGGCGCGGCTCAATACGAATGGTGCACTCGACTTCGCATTTGGCAACCCGCAGACGAACGCTCCTGTGGATACGTTGGCGATCCAGCCGGACGGCAGGATCCTAATCGGCGGCGCATTCAGCAACGTTAACGGTACGACCAGGCCGAGGATCGCGCGGCTCAACGTGGACGGTTCGGTCGAGGCAGCGTTTCTGCCTGCGCTGAGTGGCGGGGAGATCATTTCGCTGCTTCTGCAACCGGACGGCAAAATTCTAATTGGCGGAAGCCTGACTTCGATTAGCGGCTCGCCGCGCAGAAACATCGCGCGGCTCAACGCGGACGCCTCGCTCGATTCGTTTTATCCCGCAGGTACGCCGGGCGGAGCGAACGGCGCCGTGCGAACGATCGCCCTCCAGTCGGACGGCAAGGTCCTAATCGGAGGAGAGTTCACCAACGTCGGCGGGTTCGTGCGTTCTTATGTTGCGCGTCTGCTGGCTGACAGCGCGCCGCCAAACTCTCCGCCCGATGCGGTAGACGACCAGACCGCAACGCCGGAGGACACGTCGCTAACGATTAACGTTCTGGCGAACGATACTGATCCCGACGGCGACATACTTACGATCAGCAGTTTCACACAGCCGGTTAACGGCTCAGTCACAAACAACGGCGACGGCACCCTAACTTACACTCCACCTCTGAACTACAACGGCAACGCCTTGTTCACTTACACCGTGAGCGATGCCAGCGGTGCGACGGACAGCGCGTCCGTCTTCATCAACGTCACTCCCGTCAACGACCCGCCGATCGCACGCGATGATGTGGCGGCGACTGAAAAAGGAGTGTCTGTCCCAATCGGCGTCCTGGCAAACGACACGGATGTCGAGGGCGAGACACTTGGGGTGCTGAGCGTAACGCAGCCCGCCCACGGTACGGCTACAGCTCCATCCCAGCCCAACGGTGCAGTTAGTTATTCATCGAATGCAGACTTCACTGGCGAAGACTCGTTTACCTACGTCGTGCGCGATGCCAGCGGCGGCACGTCCTCAGCTACCGTCCGTATCACGGTCAGAACGCCCAATCATGCACCCACGGCAAACGACGACAACTACGTCTTAGAAGACGCGTCGCTAACAGTGAGCGCACCCGGCATACTCGCGAACGATACGGACGCTGATGGTGATCCTTTGACGGCGCGTCTCGTCACCGGCCCACTACACGGCTCGCTTACGCTAAACGCCGACGGCTCGTTCACCTACGTGCCGGCTGCCAACTTCACGGGCTGCGACAGCTTCGACTACGACGTATGGGACGGCCGAGGAGGTGTCTTCGCCTTGCGTGACAAGGCCACGGTTATGATCACCAGCAGCCCAGCCGGCGACCCGCTGGCAAGTTTTGCTGACGCCTCGAAGCCAAACGAACCAACGGCAGACTCTGATGGCCCCGACTCGGGCGACAACTTTATTTCGCGGCTTGGTAAAGGCACGACAATAGCGCCGCTTACCTTGCCTGGTATTTCAGCTGCGTCGCCGGCATGGAGCAAAACGACAAACCTCAGTAGTCCACGAAGCTTCCACACAGCGACGCTGCTCCAGGACGGTAAGGTGCTTGTGGTTGGCGGCACCAGCAATGCAGTGCAAAGCTTTTTCACTGGCCGTGTGTTCCTGAAGACCGCGGAAATTTACGATCCGGCAACGCGAACGTGGCGACGGACCGGTGATCTCTCCGCGGCGCGCGGCCACCACACAGCGACACTGCTGCCTAACGGCAAAGTATTAGTCGTGGGAGGAGTCGGGCAGAACGGCGTTCTGCTAAAGACAGCAGAGGTATTCAACCCAGCGACCGGAACCTGGACGCTGACGCAAGGCAATCTCAATGTCGCCCGTGCCGGCCACACCGCGACGCTCGTGCCTGTGTCGATAAACAGCCCAACCGGCAAAGTCCTCGTCGTTGGGGGAGTCAGCAACGGCCTCTCAGTCCTCGATAGTGCGGAGCTCTACGATCAAGCAACCGGACTTTGGACCAGGACAAGTAATCTCACGACTCGGCGGTGGGCGCACACGGCGACGTATCTGCCGAATGGCAAAGTTTTGGTAGCTGGTGGCTACGGCGTCAGTGGCTCGCTGGTACTGAACACCGCCGAGCTTTACGACCCCGCGACAAACACCTGGACGAGGACGTCCGGCAACCTGAGCGCGGCGCGCGGCCACCATACGGCGACATTGCTGCAAGACAGCAGCAAGGTCCTCTTCGCGGGCGGGCTCGGCGCCAAAGGAGTTCTAAACACGACCGAGCTTTACGATCTGCTGACGGGAACGTTCACACCTACGAGTGGTCGCCTCAACACAGGCAGGTGGCTACACTCGGCGACGCTTCTGCGCAGTGGGAAAGTGCTCGTCGCGGGAGGGAACGGCGACAACAGCTTCGGCCTCTTCGTGACCAACACAGCCGAACTGTACGACGCGGCGACCGAAACGTGGACAGGAACCGGCAGTCTCAACACCGGGCGCGGTCTGCATACCGCAACTCTTCTGTTCGACAACAAGGTGCTCGCGGCGGGCGGAGTGCGCGGCGGCACAACACTCAACACGGCTGAACTGTACGACCCGGTTGATTCGCGCCGACTGCTTTCGACCTGCGCGGGAGTGACGGTCGCGGCGACACACGGCGAAGGTTTCCACGGCAACTCGCGCATTGCACGCATTGAGAACGGACGCGTGCCGTGCATGAACTCGGAGACTGGCGAGATGTCGGAGTGCCTGTTCTCGACAACCGGCGTGAGCGCTGGGCTGATGTGGGTTGAAGCGTCGGACGGGCAATACGCCAAGACCGGTCAAGCAATCACACCGAACGGCGAGCCGGGCGGCGAATGGATCGTAGCTGCGCGCGTGAACTCAGACGGCACCGTTCCGTGCGTCGCTTCGTCGGGCCAGAATGTCCCTACGCCATCACAACTCTCGTTCGGTGATTCGTTCTCGACCAACGACACCATCGGCGGCGTCACTCCGGGTGAGGAATTCGGAACCACCTGCATAATGGAAGACCTCGGGCAGACATATAACGCCGCGTCGTGGATGTTTGGGTGGACACCGCTTTATAACTACGCAACGCTCGAGGTCTGCACCAGCAGCAACCCGCACCCGGATTGGAATGCGACGCTAACCAGAACCATCAACTCTTGTCTCGGAACAGTCTACTGCTATCGAGAAACGGCCGCGGGCCTGAACGACATCAACGGCACTGAGCGGGATGCATTTGGCAATTACCTTCCGGCCAGTTTCGGCCTATTCACGGGAGATCCTCCTCCAGGGGTCCATAGGTTCTGCCACATGATACGGAATGGTGGTTACGAGGTGCCTGCTGCCAAACGGCCGGCCACACGCAGCTTGCCGGCGCCTGGCAGTGTGAATGTCAACACACCGATCTTCTGGCGCCCGGTGAACGCAAACGTCAGAGTCGCCAACTAACGCTCGATTGTTCACATTGAGGGCAAGCAGTCGTTAACGCAGGTATTTGTTGAACCACTCCAAGGTGCGCGTCCATGCCAGTTTGGCGGCGGTTTCGTCATAACGCGGTGTCGTGTCGTTGTGAAAGCCGTGCTGTTTGCCCTCGTACGTGTGCAGCGCATAAACCTTATTGTTGGCCTTGAGCGCCGCTTCGTAAGCCGCGATGCCTGCGTTGACGCCCTGGTCATTGCCCGCGTAATGCAACAACAGCGGCGCAGCAATTTTAGGGACGTCGTCTGCGCCTGCCTGGCGGCCATAGAACGCAACTCCAGCATTCAGATCAGCGCCTAGCCGCACTGCCAGTTGATTCACCATCCCGCCGCCAAAACAGAATCCGACCGCGCCTAGTTTGCCGCTGGAATCGGAACGCGCTTTGAGCCACTTGGCCGCCGCAACGAAATCTTCAGTCATCTTCTTCCCGTCCACCTGGCGAAAGGCGACTGCGCCCTTCTCGTCGCTGCCCGGGTAGCCGCCGACAGAAGTCAATCCGTCGGGCGCAAAGGCGATGAACTTCTCGACCGCGAGGCGACGCGCTACGTCTTCGATGTAAGGATTGAGTCCGCGGTTCTCGTGAACGACGAGCACGACTGGCAGCTTTTTTCCTTTCGCCGGGCGCGCCAGATACCCCTTAATCGAACCGTTGCCTGCCGGGGATTGCACCACCTCGTAGCCCACCTTGATGCGTTTGTCATCCGGCTTCACTTGCTGCGCCCATGCATAGTTGGGTGTCAGACTTTCGAAAATTGCGGCGACGGTCAGGCCGCCGATCGCAAACTTGCCGGCGCGGTTGAGGAACGTACGACGGTCGATGTCGCCGTGCTGGTATTCGTGAAACAGATCTAACAACTCTTGCGGATAATCGGATGCTATTTTACGTTCCATTTCTTTCTCCTTGTATTAGATCAAGAGTAAGAGTTGACTGCCCCTTGCCGATGATCGCCTGGGCCGCAATCTTAGGCTCTCATCAATAGAAAAACCAAAAGCAATAGTACGAAAACTGCGATGCCTGCAGCCAAAATCAGATAGGTGGATCTCGATTTTTTGATTTGAACGCTGGTCGTACCTGTCGCTGTCTCGAAGGTGCTGTTGAGCTGATAGTCGCCTACTTTCTGATCCAGGAGGTTTGCGTTGTTGATGAGGTTACGCATCTCTTCCTGGGCGGCGTCTGTGCGATATTCGGCCTTGCGCTTTTCTACCGCAATCCTTACCAGCTCGTCCGCAGCTTTCTTTGTTACTTCCCGGGCCTGATTCTCGTCGAGGCTCTGCAGGGCGTTGTCGACTATGTCGTCTGCCGAAACGGGAAAGAGAGATTGCTTTTGAGGAACAAGGTCTTCGTTGTCATCGTCCATTGTCGGATCTCCCTTTTATCTTCAAGGTAATGGTACCCAGCGGCAAACTCAAAACGTGGGTTACCTTTCCGCTTCCGTTGGTATTATCAAGCAGCCGCTCGATATTGGAGAACTCTTCACCGAGCATTGAAAGCGCATCGAGACTCTGCCGCGTTTGAGATCGGGCCAGAAGCTCACGCGCAATCTGCATATCATCCCCCGCCAGCCAGCGTAGTCTCTTAAGAAGCTTCTGAGGCAATTCTGCGTCATTGGCCTTGGTAATAATACTCTGGACTAGAGGAGTAAGGGTCTCCCTCCAATCGTCGGTGTGTACGGTGAGTTCGTAGTTGTCTTTTGCGCAATAGGCCTCCCTGAGCTCTCGCAAGACCTCACACTTCAGATCGAAGCTCATTACCTGTGGCAGGTAGAGCAGAAAACGGTTGAACGTTTGCCGATTTGGACGAACCTCCCCGGCTTTCCACTTGCGGTATGTGTGACGAGCATACCGCGCCGCGTTGTTGCCGAACTGTTGCTTATAGAGCTTAAAGAGGTTGTCTAATGGTTCGTCTTCGAGATCGAGGAGCACCTTGATGAGTTCAGCGTTTTGCGCTGCGCGTGAAAGTCTCTTTCGCGCGATGAGATCTGGAATAGTGAACTTCTTATAGACGTAAGCCAGAAAACCGGCCACGACGATAGCAAGGAGGACATACTCCATGTCAGGGCGAACCCGATCGCAAATTAGAAATTACAAGGACTCGCTAATGCCGGTACTTTCGCTGGCACCGTGTCCCGAAACTTGACGGAATTTTTGCGCAGGACTTTAACTTGCCCTTCAACTTCTTCAGGTGCCAGCGCTGACTTAGCCTCAAAGAATACCCAATCGATATCCTCCTGATACTGGCGCGTTCCTGAAACGTTTACCATTCCATCCTTGATAAACCAAAGATTGAAATTTATCGACATGGTATCTTCAGGATAATAGTCGCCGCCATGCTCGGCAAACAGTTTGCCATCGACGAAATATCTGACCTTCCCGCCGGCAACCTGAGTAATCAGTGTATGCCATCCAGCCTGGCTGGCAACGACGTGTTGAAAGACATTGTCTTTCTTCCAATTCGGTTCGGGGCTGAAAGTCTCCCAGGTGGTTGCATAAAGTGTTGGTCCAGCGATACCCCAGCCGCCATTCGGGAGATATTCATAATCCAGCTCGCTGTAGTCGAGATCCATTGGCGCCTTCAACGGACTAATGTTGTAAAAGCTCTGGACAACCTGATCGCCAGCCGGCCCTGAAACCGGACCATCCGTGAATCGAACTCGCGCCGCGTAAGTCCCTTCCAGATATTTTCGCTGATGACATATTTGAGTTTGAGTTGTGTTTGCATTTGGGCCGTCAGTCGACGATGTCATCCGCAAGATGCGGTTGCGAGGCTGGTTCAGGTCCTTCAGAAATGTGACGCCGCGTTCGGACCAGGTTGCGCCGGGCACGCCTGGCCAGCCTGGCGCCGTGCGCACAATCCAGCCATGCTTCTTAAACTCTTTCTGATCGGTATAGCTAAAGTCGTCGAATAGAACCTCTGGTTTTGACTGTAGCGATTCAGGAGTTGTTAACCTTGCATCCGGGTTATTGCTCGCTTGCGCGGGTAAAGAATTAGGCTGTTTCGCAGATGAACCAATGGCCAGGCTCACAACCATCATCATGAACAGCAAGGTTATGCCTGGTGCACTAATACGGAGGTTAAAATGAATCTTCATCGCCATCGCACCTTTGTTTGGAGTTCACTTGCGACAAGTAGGGCCAATTATGGGAGCTATTTGAACCCCAGACCTCTACCGTGTCAACGTAGCGCTAGTTCCGATAGTGGGTCAGTTTCAACGAAAATGTCCGACAAACTTCAGTTTGTCGTAGCACCACGACAAGCTAAAAGCTTATCGGACATCAAACTGACCCGGTCCTCTAGTCCCGCGTCTAACAGCGGTCCGCAGCGCGCTGGAGCCATCTCTACGTAATAGCAGCGAAACGCTCGGCCAGGCGAGTCCCAAAATTTTCTTTATCGATCGTAAGGATATGTGCTAATAAACGTCTCCTCGAATCGAAGACTCCAGGTGAAAACGTGAAACTCCCTGCCAAAGTCCGTTTTTTGTTTACCGTGGCGCTGCTGATCGCAGTGGTTGCTTCCAAACCATTGGACAGAGCTCGTTCGCAGGAACAAATCGCGGACTACAAGAATCCACGCCTTTCCGTCGAAAAACGCGTGAACGATCTTCTCGCGCGCATGACGCTGGAAGAAAAGATCGCGCAGTTGACATGTCTTTGGGCAAATCGACCACAGAAAAATGCCCAGACAGACTTCGCAACCGATCGCGGAGACTTCTCGCCGGAGAAAGCCGCGCAGGTAATGAAATACGGGATCGGACAGATCGCGCGACAGCGGGAGCAGAAGGGACCGCGCGATGGAGCCGTCTTTGCAAATGCAGTGCAAAAGTGGTTGATCGAAAATACGCGTCTGGGAATTCCCGCCATCCTCCATGACGAGATCCTGCACGGTCACATGGCCAGAGGAAGCACAAGTTTTCCGCAACCAATCGCCCTCGCCAGCACCTGGGATCCTGATTTCATCGGAAAAGTTTTCACTGCCGGGGCGCTTGAAACCAGAGCTCGCGGTAGTCATCAGGTCCTTGGACCGAATCTTGACGTCGCGCGCGAGCCTCGCTGGGGGCGCACCGAGGAAACTTATGGAGAAGATCCTTATCTCGTCTCCCGCATGGCGGTGGCAATAGTCAAGGCCTTGCAAGGAACCGATCCAACTATCAATGGCGATCATGTCATTGCCACGGCCAAGCACTTTGCCGCTCATGGTCAACCGGAAGGCGGCACGAATATCGCTCCCGCAAACTATTCCGAGCGAGTGCTTCGCGAATCTTTTTTGCCGAGCTTCAAAGCGGCCGTGACAGAAGGCGGCATCATGAGCGTGATGGCTTCTTATAACGAGATTGATGGCGTGCCATCGCATGCGAACTCCTGGCTGTTGGAAAAAGTTCTGAGGCAGGAATGGGGTTTCAAAGGCCACGTTGTCTCTGACTATTACGGAATTCCGCAGCTACAAGACCTGCATCACGTGGCGAACGACAAAGCGGAAGCGGCCCGGTTGGCCCTTGAAGCGGGCGTGGACATTGAGCTGCCGGATCCGGATTGCTTTCCATTGTTGGTTAAGCTGGTTCAGGAAGGAAAAATCCCGGTGGCCCTGGTCGACAAAGCCGTCGCCCGCAACCTCCGGGCGAAGTTCCTGCTCGGGCTATTCGAGAATCCTTACGTAGATCCTGATAGAGCGGTCAGAGTAACGAACTCACTTGAGCATCGCGAAATGGCAGCCGACGCCGCCCGGCGATCTATCGTGCTACTAAGGAATGAAAACAACCTGCTGCCGCTCGATCGTTCCAAGTTGCGATCCATTGCCGTCGTCGGGCCCAACGCCAATCGTGTACATCTCGGTGGCTATAGCGATGATCCGGGTCGCGGCGTTAGCGTGCTTCAGGGAATTACCGAAAAAGTGGGTAGCGGGATCAAGGTAACTTTTGCGGAAGGGTGCAAGATTACTCAGGAGGGTGGTGACTGGTTCGCCGATGCTTCACATCTAAACAACCCGGCAGACGACGAAAAGCTGATCGCTCAGGCAGTCGACGTAGTGCGCGCCGCAGACGTTGCTTTGCTGGTGCTTGGCGGTAACGAAGACACCAACAAGGAGGCCTGGGCGAATAACCATCTGGGAGATCGCGACAGTTTGGAGCTGGTTGGCCGACAAAACGACCTTGTAAGAAGCATTCTGGAAACCGGCAAGCCGACGATTGTGCTGCTAATCAACAGCGGGCCGCTCTCGATTAATTACATCGCGGAAAAAGTGCCGGCAGTCCTCGAGGGCTTCTATCTCGGTCAGGAAACCGGAATCGGGGTCGCCGATGTTCTGTTTGGCGATTTCAATCCGGCAGGCAAGTTGGCAGTAACCTTTCCACGCTCAGTGGGACAACTGCCGGCCTATTACAACCGCAAGCCAACGGCTAAACGCGGTTACCTTTTTACCAGCACGGAACCCTTGTTCCCTTTTGGATATGGCCTAAGTTACACGACGTTTGAGTATTCGAACCTCAAAGTCAGCCCTGCGCAAATCAGACCCCAGGAGCAAACTAAGGTCAGCGTCACCGTCAGCAATACAGGCAAGCGCGCCGGAGATGAGGTTGTGCAACTCTACGTTCATGATCTGGTGAGCTCCGTAACGCGGCCGGTAATGGAACTCAAGGATTTCAAGCGCATTTCGCTGGCTCCCGGCGAAAGCAAAATCGTGGAGTTCACTATCACCCCCGACAAACTTTCGTTTCTTAATCTGAAGATGGAAACCGTCGTCGAACCTGGTTGGTTTGACGTCATGGTTGGCACCAGTTCGGTAAAGTATCAGACCGCTAAGCTTGAAGTTATTGCGAAGTAGAAGATTGGCTCATAGGTGATGTTGAGTCCGACGCAACAAGGGATCAGCGATGAAGATTAAACTAAGAATGGTAGGCGCGTGGGGACTTGAACCCCAGACCTCTGCCGTGTCGAGGCCGTCACTGCTCACCTCGGACGACGCGTAATCTCTCCTAACACGGTAAACATAAACCAATGCGGCTGGAGAAGTCACGCTTACGCTGCATACGTTGATTAGATCTTAAGCGGAGTCTGCCAAAAGTCTGCCAATTCCGAATGCTGCAAATCCAAATAATCAAGAAAATAATAGCGGACAGCTGCCCGCGGATCACAAGAAAGATCCAAAAGGAGCAGAAGAAATGAGATTCTTATTTGGAGTACTTGTTGGTTACAACCTGCGAGGCAAAAACAAACTACTAATCACGGTCCTCGCGACCGTAGTGTTGATTGACTGTGTAATCGTGCCGGCAGGCGCACTCGTGGCTCTTCATTTGGACGTACAACGTGAGCGCCAGTCGAGACCAGCACAAACCAGAGTTCCAGCGATCAAAGGATTGAGTTATGAAGAGGCCAAAACCAAACTTCACGCCTCTAATCTGAACATTCGTCTATTGGCGACACGCTACGATCTGCCGATTCAACCCGGATTGATTATCGACCAAGTTCCACAACCTGGAGAGCAGGTTGTTTACGGTTACCCAGTTGGCGTTACCATCACTAAAGCGGATTCCGATGGACGTCGTCCGTGAGGATAGACTCTCATCCACTAGAAGGTCAGCAATCATGGGTCCCACACTGGGATGCGAAACGATTGAAGCCATCGGATTGAAGAAGGTGCGCGTCGGCTAATCGGAGCCAACACTGAAGTTGTTGCGCTGGAAGGAAACGATCACCTTGAGCGCGTGACTTGGCGCAATAATCAAACGGGACAGACTGAATCGCACAACGTAGCCCGCTGTCGGAGATATTCGTGCCGGGAATTTGAAACGAGTAGCGTCTGCCGTCCGGGAAGGTTCAATTGCAGTGTCGTTTGTACATCAAGTGCTCGCCGAATAGATGAGAAACATGGCTGAAGATAGTTGTTCGCATCTAAACGCCATTACCAAGGTCAAGCACCCGACGCGTCGGAAATGCGAAGAGTGCGTCAAAATCGGAGCGTCACTCGAGACCCGGTCAAACCAAAGTTCCGTCGATCAAAGGATTGAGTTATCAAGAGAGGCGGCAACCAAGCTTCACGCCTCTAAGCTAAACATTCGACAGCTCGCAACTCGCTACGATTTGCCACTTCAGCCCGGGATAATTATCGACCAAACACCACAACCGGGGGAGGAAGTTGTCTACGGTTACCCGATTGGCGTTACCATCCTTAAGGCCGATTCCTATAGGCATCATCCCTGACAGCAAAACTGTTCCAATTAGTATTCAACGATGCTCAAAATCGGGCATGTTAGCGTCAAGCTGGCTCGGGTTGTTCCGTCCTGATCTAGGCGAAAGGCAGCGACTGCAAAATAAGAATACCGCTAGCGACAGTGTAGCCGTGCTGACTCCTTTGATACGTTGTTTGGTCATACTTTTCTTCTTCTACAAGGTCCGGTCTCGATTATGTTAGTGATCCGCAACGAACCGGTTAGTATCATCGATCGGATGGTCTCACGGATTGAAAAGCATTAGATCGTTAGAGCCGTCCGATCATGACTTGCTCGCCGGCATTTTTCCGAGTTGGGGTTCTGGCGAAGAACATAATCAAGTGTTTGGAAGTGGGGCGTGTTCGGTATGGACCGCTTCCTGTGACTATCACAGTCACCATGAAGTCAGTTAAAAACTACAACAATTTCTCGCGGCAGGACCCCCCATTATTCAAGGTTGTCATACAGGGCAGTAAGGAGATGCTTTTGTCCGGGCTTCGCTGAGCAAAGCTGCCGGACAACTGTTAGCACCTTGATTTGCTTCTAAAGGGCAGCCATTCATATGTGCAGCAATAGTTTCTCCCGGACCTGATGGTGTCTAATATGCTAACGTTCTGTTTTCGGTAATCAATTGTGGTAAGTTTCGATTCAGCTGCTTCATGGATCAGTAGGATATCGATGAACCGCTTTTGTCTCTCAATCTTTGTTGGTGTGGGCTTGCTCTTCCTTGCACAACCTGCTTCTGCTCAATCACCGGCGGCAAAGGCAAAAGCTCCTATCGACAATTCTGCCAAGGTCAAATCTGAAGCGAAGGCCGACGCCGATCGTGTAGCGAAAGAGCGTCGCACCCAAGCTCGTTCGATGTTGATTTCATTGGCCAGCGACGCGCGAAGTTTTCACAATCAAGCGTTGCGCGCGCGCTCCCTGGCGCGCATTGCGGACAGCTTATGGAGTGTTGATGCCGAACAGGGGCAGACCATTTTCCGCAAGGCCTGGGAAGCCGCGGAGACTGGCGATCGTGAGAGCCGGGAGCCCCTTATCAACGGCCAGTGGCCTCCTAACCTCCGCGGCGAAATCCTAAGACTGGCAGCGCGGCGTGATCGCCTGCTCGCTTTGGAGTTTCTCGAAAAGCTGAAGGCAGATCAACAGGAGAAAAAAGCCGAACACTCGGAAACTGACCCTTGGATGCTCGCGGAAGCATCGGAGCAACGATTGGGTCTGGCAAGGGGACTACTGAGAACGGGCAACATCGATCGTGCTTTGGAATTTGCAGATCCTCTGCTCGGCAGCGTAACCATGTCCACGCTCGATTTTCTTTCAGAACTGCGCGACAAAGATGTTGCTGCCGCTGATCGACGTTATGCAGCTATGTTGGCAACCACCAGCACCAACATGGCCGCGGACGCGGACTCGATATCGCTGCTTTCATCATATATTTTCACGCCTCATCTGTACGTGATCGCCTCGGGCTACACGACGCCTTCTTCGTACTTTCCGCCGGCCAGTGTTGGGCAACAGTTGCGACTGGCTTTTTTTCAGACCGGTGCCGGCGTCTTGCTGCGGCCCCAACCTACGCTAGAGAAGGATCAGGGCACGCTGGAAATGGTCGCCAAGTATAGGGTTATCAAACGCCTCATGCCGATCTTTGAGCAATACGCGCCGCCAGAAATCACGGAAGCAATACGGAGTCAATTTCAGGCACTCACTACCCAAGTCAGTGATGATGTGCGCCAGGAGGAAAATGACTGGCTACAAAAAGGGGTCGCTCCTGAGAAACCGCTTGCGGATCAGGAACAACCCTTGTTGGATCAGATCCAGCGTGCCAGAACGTCAAACGAGCGGGACGCACTCTATCTTAAGCTGGCCTTACTCGCGCTTAGCAAAGATGACCTGAAGGCTCGCGACTATGTGAGCAAGATTGAACAAAGCGAGTATCGTAAATGGGTGCAAGCGTGGGTAGATGCGTGTCTGGCTGTCAGTGCCATTGAGAAGAAGAAGGTTGAGACAGCCTTGGTATTGGCTCACACTGGAGAGCTAACTCACATGCAGCGGTTGTGGACCTTGACTGAGGCGGCAAAACTGCTGACCAAAACTGATCGTGATAAAGCTATATCGTTGCTTGATGACGCTACCGCGGAGGCAGGCCGAATTGAAGGCGTTGATCTGGATCGACCGCGTGGGTTGCTGGCCATCGCCAATGCTCTAAAACTCGTCGAGCCGTCAAGGGCGTGGGACACCGCCTTCGAAGCTGTCAAGGCAGCAAACTCGACCGATGGCTTTACGGGCGAAGACGGTGTGCTCAACTTGGGGTCGGGCCCGGAAGTCTCGATTGGGAATAGGACGTACATCGCGCCCGATTTCGATGTGGAAGGTATCTTCAAAAACCTTGCCACTGATGATTATGATCGGGCGGTACAGTTAGCGCGTGGGTTTCAAGGCGAAGCGCCTCGGGCTAACGCCACTATCGCCATCGCTCGCTCCGTGCTAAATGAGAAAAACCCTTCCGTTCCTAAGCCACAACCGACACCGAACAAGTAATTACCGAGAGCGCGGGCGCACAGCGATACTCTACTGCGCCAAGTACGAAGCGTAAAGTGCTCGGAAGAATGACATGAGCCCCGCGTCGTCGCGCCAACGTTGGACTAATTGGCAATTTGCCGAGTGTCCGCAGCTAGATTAGCTTTAGCCTTCATTTCCAGATCGACGTCGGCACAGATGTTCTTTGTGTTCAGCGAGACATGCCCCGACCATGTCCGGATGGTGTTCATATCTACGCCCGCACGCGTCGTGATAGTCATTAGCGCGAGGCGCTGGACGCGCGGCAGAAGGAGTTCTAGGGTGGATACGGCCACCGGAACCTGAGGTAGAACTCGATAACTAGGTACGGTTGGCATTGCTGGCGTGTCCTGACTCATAGTAGAGTTCGACCATCAACGCGGGTAAGGCGTAAAAATCCGGGCGGCAGGCTCCGGGCAGAGTTTGTCGCCTTTGATCTTTGAGGTTGACGAGTTAGTTACTCGTTGACGGTTCCGGTTCCCGCACACCGAGCCCTTTGCCCCGGCCCAAGCTCACTGTGGCACCGCACCGGGACATCCGGTTTCGCTCCATACGACGCAGAAACCATTACTATCGCAGCACTCGATTTGGCATTCGTTGATGTATCTACAGCCCTCACCCGCGTAGCGCTTAGACGACGCGAAGGGTGTGGACGCCAGCCCAACCAAAGCTACCACCAGAAAAGCCAATACAGATAGCCTTCTCTTCATCTGACTCACCTCCTTAACTAGACGCCTTTTGGTTACACTCTGTCTGTGCTCTCATATGAAGGGGCAAGCACCATTCCGCTCAGGAATATCAGCACCACAGATTTACAGCACTACCTACTCTCTGCCGCCACAACGGACAGAGGCGCAGCTCATTCCCCTTGCCGTAGATCTCCACCGATAATTGGTATTTTTCGAGTGTATACTCAAGTCAAGATCAGAAATCTCAAGTTACGGCCTCGTCGGTGCGCCAGTGTCATAGAGAAATGGAGTCATGCATAATCGCGGCCTTGAGCCGTCTTGCGTTCTCGCGCGGCCATTAGAGCATTCGCTCTTTTCGGGGTATGTGACCAGAAGCTTCGCGGTTTTCTTGAATGTGATTGCCCGAATCTGTCCACAGCGTTCAATGTGCTCAGGACTGTGTATGGCGATGAAATGGGCCAACGCAGGGAGTGCTGCAGGCCTCTGATTGCGCGTCGCGACGTTACAACCGCGGGTCTCTTCAATATCCAGGTGAATATCCATACGGGTTATGGCTTCTTATCTTTGGTATCATCCGGATCATATGGAGGGTCATCTGGATCATAGGGCTTCGTTGGGTCAACTCGCTTTCCGTCTACCAACTTTTTCTGGTCGCGAACATTGTCAACCGACTTGAGTTTCCATCCCTCGGGTGTTTTCGCCCAAATTTCCCGCTGGCTCACGCTTGTCTCAACTTTGCGACTCTTGCCCTTCAGCTCCTGGTACCTGGCAACCTCTTGAAAGACCTCAGCTACGGCGATGAGCTTGTTATAGGATACGGTTAACTTCAGAATGGTAAATCGCTGGTTGAATGGTGGTTGATTGCGCTTAAGGAATTCCCTGGAATACTCCTCCATTATCTTGCTATCACCAACTCTACCATCAGTAAAGAAGACGTGAAAATCTGGTGTTCTAAGAGCGAGTATAGCTTTGATGTCTTTTCTGTCATGGGCTTCTCCGAGTTTCTTGTACTGAGCTTCTAGTTCTTTCCGCACTTCCAGATCATCCTGAGCGCAAACCACCGCTAAATTGACGCAGCCGGCAACTAGCATCAAGAAACCAAATAGAATCGGCCTTTTCTTCATCTTCTATCTCCTGTATGAGCAACGTTGACCTTGGTTCCCCTGGTTCTGGGCGACGCTCTTTAATGTGACAACCAGCCCACGCATGTCATTGTGGTCGCATTTTAACGGGCGGTGTCTTCAGCATCAGACACGACACCCTCATTGTGGCTGACGCGGCATATCAAATTTCGCATCATCGATGGGAACGTTCTGCTTAACATCGGCTAGCTTACGAGTGGTTCCATAATGATTGTCGTCAAGGTATGACACTCGCACAATGAAGGGTAACCACGCACCGTCTACTTCTCGATAGTCCTCATAGTCAGTCTGCTCGGGATCTAATCCAACCTTGGTTTCAGTGTAGACAGTTCGCCTCAGTAATAATCCCGATTGGGTGTCGAAGAACAGTTTTTCAATCTTATTGTCAAAAGACAACCCTTCAATAACGTACGCCTCATGATCACCAATGACTTCTTTGCCGCTCACAGTCATTTTTGAGTACCGCTCTTTGAGCTTGAGATCTTTGTACAGATCTGCCTGAGACTTAAGGCGCAACAACTCGGAACTACTCATTTCACGTTGGCCACTTGGTGTTTTCGTCCAACCAACTGTGCCGTTGAAGCCTTGATAAATGACGCCTTGTGGAGTATTGATAATGGCCAAATACTTGTCTGGACTCTTCTGGTAGGTTTCAATCATCCAGGTTTCACTTCGGTTGAGGATTGCGGCGTTGGGAGTGCCTGCGTTGATTATCTTTGGCCTGAGCATCGTCGCCTTAGTTACTCTGCTTTTGATGTGAGTAACCGCTGCCGCACCCCCTAATGCCTGAATATACTTCGAAAACACGAGCTCAACATTTGGGAGCGAGTCATCCGGCTTAGCGCCCGCTGCAACGGCGGTCGTGTTAGTGAAGGCACCTTGCCCGATTATTGGAACCGCTTTAGGCTTAGTCTGACCTTGATGGCAAGTATTACAGGTTACGACGCTTTGGCCGCCGAAGTTAGCCTTGTTGATCTCGAACACCATCTGAAGCATTTTGCGCGCGGTTTGTTTTGCAGGCTTATCGTCCATCCAGTACTTTCCATCTTCTGCCACATGACAGTAGTCACACCTTACCCCTAATGAGGTCCTCATTAGGTGCATGACCGGAAGAAGTTGCGAGGAGGGCATGCCATTTAATACTTGGATGTTTCTTTGAACTTGCTCGACAGGTTTGTCTCCCTGTTGCGCTACAGATCCAAACATCTGCGACTTAAAGGTCGCCATGCTAATGGCTAAGATAATAGCGACACATGGGAGGATACTGATGATCGTTTTGTATGGCATGGTCGAATTTTTTCTCACAATCTATCGGAAAGATCGCAGGCTGTCTGTAATCAGCTTAAGGATTTTGTCTTGCTTTAAGACTTGCGGGTAGTGGTATGTATTGAGATTCGGCCATTACCAAGTCGGAGTGAGTACTAAGCCGCTGCTCTTTTTGCGCCGTCCCTCTGGAGAAGAAGGCGAGTGGCGCTGCCAAAATCTCTTTCTTGGGACTTGCTGCTTGCCTATCCTTTTCACGGGGGTCGAACAACTGCAACACCGGTGGCCCCAAATTAGAGCCCTGGGGACTCAATACAAGTGATAAATATTTTTTGGCTGAGGCGGGTTGTGCGCTCGAGCAGCTCAGGCGAAGCATTGGACAGAACTAACTCGCGTTCTTCGAACGCAAGTAATAGCCTTTTGCAAACGACGAACAGGACTCGCGGAAAGTTTTTGACAAAGGAGATGTAATGCCCTGTCGCGTCCAAATAGCAGAAGAGGTTCTGGCTGTTGGATGATAGACACACAACGTAACGCTAAAACAAACAAAATATCGAAAAATTTCCAACTCAGAATTTTGAACATTTCGCAGGGTGGTTATTTCAATGAATTCGTTAAGTTTTTTTCTTCAACTTTCCGAATTGTCTGCGGTATTCGCTTGGCGTCAGGCCTGTATAAAGCTTGAAGGCTTTACAGAAATGACTTTGATCAGCGAATCCGGCTGCTAATGCTATCGTCGTAAGAGATTGGTCTGGCTTGGAGAGATCACTGCAAGCCCGGGCAATTCTCAATCGCCGAACGAACTCACCAACTGTACATCCGAACCGTTGTCGGAAGCTCGTCGCCAAGTAGACTGGATGCACGCCCACCAAACCCGCAATGTCCGATAACGTTAAGTTCTCGGAAAAACGATCAATTAAGATATCACGTGCTTCCGTTAGCCAGCGCGAATTTGCTATTTGCTTTAGAGCAATCGATGCCCTCGATGCTTCAGCCAACATCTCCAGGATTAGTCCTTCAATAGCCAATGGCGAGGCTTTGTCTGTCCTATGGAATTCCCGATTCAACCGCGTGCTCAATAGGCGCAAGTAAGAACCGTGGTAACCGGTCGCACGCGCTAAGGTCAGTGAATCCTCCTGCAGACGCACTTCCCAACTCTTTGGAATTTCCAAAACGAACACGCGCGCCTCCTCGTGAACCCAATCCTCGTGTGTTTGGTTTGACGACCGGAAGGTTAGGCTCGCTGGTGCGTACAGCATGTTATGCCCCCCATAGTTTTCGGTGTAACAACCTTGCAGCAGATGACAGAAAAATGAGTTTTCGTGTGCGTGACACGGTAGATGGCTGGGAACATTCGCGGTTTCCGTTAATATGAAGTCGGCTATCTCGCGCTTTCTTAGTACACTTCCATAGAAGCAACCAGCAGCTCGCTTTTCCAACATTGCGCAACCTCCAATTGTTAAAATTCAAAAACGAGTGCCTTCCAGCACCGATGGTAGCGCTTAGGCAATAATTGTATGTCAGCGATAGTTCGGGCGGCTAAAAGATTTTGCGGTTAACTGAAAGATTCAAGACATGGCAATAGCACTCGCTGCACGAAACACGCTCCCGCCGCCGGCGTCTAACGAATTGTTGAACTAAGCGCTGGCGCGCAGCTAAAGCCCTTCCTCTTAGTAACCCGAACCATTCTCAATCGCAAGTCCTCTCCGACTACACTTCAGAAAAACAGCCCGAGATTCCAATCAAGAAGCAGGGCTGTTCAACTTTCGTTTCTGGAGGTATAACCATGAGCGAACTGCGAAAGAGAATGATCGAGTGTCTGCAGCTCCGCGGTCTGGCGGAGCGAACTCAG
>Ga0070698_100002761_pt1 | contig 19298 bp, 12 predicted proteins | sample KBSK1502metaG_FD_65477 | JGI IMG/M metagenome (GOLD analysis project Ga0070698, IMG submission 65477) | Corn, switchgrass and miscanthus rhizosphere microbial communities from Kellogg Biological Station, Michigan, USA - KBS K1-50-2 metaG | ecosystem: Host-associated > Plants > Roots >...
CGCAGGCGAGCTGCAGCGCGCGGCCGGGGCGACCGAGCGGCTGCTGGAGATTCTCGACACGCCGCCGGAGATTGCCGCACCGGCGGTGCCGATGCCTCTGCCGGAGCCGCCGCGAGGCACGGTCGCGCTCGACGCGGTGACCTTCGCGTATCCGTCACGCCCCGCCGATCCGGCCTTGCGTGCGCTGTCGCTCCGTGTCGAGACCGGCGAACGGGTCGCGCTCGTAGGCCCCTCAGGCGCCGGCAAGACCACGGTTTTTCAGCTCCTGCTCCGCTTCTACGATCCGCAATCGGGCCGCGTGCTCATCGACGGCGTCGACGTCAAGCGGGCGGATCCGCGCGCGGTGCGCGGACGCATCGCGGTGGTGCCGCAGGAACCGGTCATCTTCGCGGCGAGCGTCTGGGACAACGTTCGTTATGGCCGGCCCGATGCGTCGGAGGAGGACGTCCGCGCGGCCTGCGAAGCCGCGTACGCGACCGAATTCCTGGCTCGTCTCCCGCAAGGCTTCGATACCGAGCTGGGCGAGCGCGGCGTCAAGCTTTCCGGCGGGCAGCGCCAGCGCCTGGCCATCGCGCGCGCCGTGCTATCGCGCCGACCGATCCTGCTGCTCGACGAAGCGACCAGCGCGCTCGACGCGGAGAGCGAGCGCATGGTGCAGATGGCCCTCGACCGGCTGATGGCGGGGCGCACGACGCTCATCATCGCGCACCGGCTGGCGACGGTGATCGGCGCCGATCGCATCGTCGTACTCGACGGCGGTGTTGCTATTGCGGAAGGCACTCATGCGTCATTGGTTCGTGACGATCCGCTGTACCGCAGGTTGGCGGCGCTGCAGTTTGGGCTGGATGTTGGAGAGGGGAAGGGCGCAGTGCGCGCGGTGCAGCGATAGATCTACCAGCGCTTCCGGACTGCGGCGGGGACTGCGTGCATGGAGAAGGCGCAGATCGTCACGGCGGCACCTGCGGCCCCTGCCTACATATCCTGGATCTGCCATATGGCCCCTGTTCTTGACGAAGTAAACAAGCCCGGCGCGGCCGCTGGGCCGCGTGACGATCGCTTCCGGAAGTTTCAGCTCCACTCGCTGGATAGCTCTAGCTGGCAGCTCACACGTTCGATTCGTGTTATGGGCGTCAGTCTGAGCTGCTCTACATCCACAGCGCAGCGATCAGCTTGACCACATTGGTCGGAATCTGGATTTTGGGCATGCGGCCAGTTAGCGGCTCGTGAATCACGACGCTCAGGTCGCTCAAGGAGAAAAAAACTTCTCCAAGAGGCGATGCGTCTGCCGCGTATGAGTGGCCAGTTATGTCGATCCCGCGGAAGTGCCACCTGGAGGTGTCCGCCGGGGAGCTTCGTGAGTTGGTGATCGCGTCAGCGGCTTTTCCGGTGAGCGCCCGCGTGACCACTTGCTCGAAATACGATGAGGACCCCCCAACCGGCGGATAGGGAGGCAAGCCGGAGTAACACCCTTCGTACTGTCTCGTGTAGTCCTCGACCCGATGATTGGAGGTGGTCCAGACAGGAATGGTCCCGTCCTCAAATTGCAGCGTAGCCACTCGTTTGTCATCCATAACCCAGGCGCCACGGTCGTTTGTCTTAACCCACCCGTTGGTAGGTAGACAACAGGGGGGCTTGAGGCCGACACTACCGAGATCGAAGACTCGGTCAGTTGTGTCGCTCCAATCGAAATGTTCCGAATAGAAGTATGTAGACAGAGTGCCGTTGAAATATCCGACGGGCGTTCCCGTAGTAAATGTGTCATTGACCTTTTTGGAGTAGGTCATCTGGCTAACGACAAACGTCAGAGGCGTGTCTGGGTCAACACATCCGTTTGGCGGCGAGAGGCCATCTGTGCCGATCGGTACCGTTGATAGCGAGTTTGTGTCCTGTTGACTCGATGCATACATATAGGGTTCTTCCACAAGGGTCGCCGACGGAACGGCACCAAGCGTGATCTGCACCGAGCCTCGCTTCCGCGTGATCGTACTTGTCGTGACCGTCCCAGCGGTCGTGCTGTTACTTGCCATCTCCGACTCGAGCCCGGAGATCGTGAGGCCATCCGGCGAGATAAACAGTGTGCCATCATGAAACCCCCAGTACGACACGACGCTGGAGCCAGTGAGAGAGGGCAAGGAGATCGCTCCTACGGCATATTGCGACTGCCCTTTTGCATTAGTCCAGGACCGCACGTAGCTCAGCGGTCCAAACGGGTCGACAACACTAAATAGGAAGCGACCAATGGTCGGGTCCGGAGAAATCGCCCTCCATGCAGCTCCGTTCACATAACTGTAACTCCTCGTCGTGGCATCGTAAGTCATCGTGTCGTTGATGCGCCACACTCCGACGGCGGTCGGATCGGGAATGTCGTTGAGTGCAAGCGCTACCACGGAATAGCCCGGACCGCCGGTCGCATCGGTACCGAACTTGACTTGTTTGAACTTGTAGACCTTGCTTACGTAGCCCGGGAATGGGGTGTCGCTTGGCAGGCTTGGCAGGGGCGCCTTCCCCAATGGGTTGAAGTCACTTGGCGACAGGATATGTGTCCCACCGCGGTCGACGCGCAGGTAAACCAACTGGCCTTGTGCGTCGAGACCAGCAACGTACAGCCCCGCTAGATGCTGCACGGTCGCGATCTTCCCTATCACAGCGCCAAGGCTTCCGTTCGCGGGCTTCTCTTGTCCCTGATCGCCATTGAAGACGAGCACGTACTTGCCAGGAACACTCGCGTCCAATGGCGGCGCGAAAGTAACCGCGGCGCTCAGACTCGGATTGGTCGCATTCGGCGCGGCGGCGGCGATATTGAGGTTCCACTTGGCATTCGAGACCGCCTTTCGCTGACCATCCTTTGCATCGTAGTAGAGCCCAAACGTGCCGGACAACGCTTCGGGTCCCCAGTTGGCGATCCTGAACGACGACGAATCGTCCGGATCGTTCACCAAATCGATCGAGCCGCGGAAGAAGTAATTGATGAGTCCGGCTGAGTAGCCGACGGCGCGCTGCACTAGGAGGTATTGCGCCGCTTCGTAGTTGAACCGATTCAAAGTAAATGTCGGATTGCGACCCTTCTTCGTCAGGTCTGCGTCGAATACTGAGTACGTGCTTGCGCGGGGATTCGATATGGCCGGACCCGCAAGTCGATCGATGACATCGGTCCCGTACATCGTCATTGTCCCCACCAATGGCGGACAAGGGGGATTCTCCTGACAGAGCTGCTGGATATCGACGTCCGTTCTCTTTGATGGATCAAACGCAGGTAACGCATACTTTCCGCTGTTGAAATTCGTGCCCGCCGAGACAAAGTTGCTATTCGTGAACTCGGCAATGCCTTTTCCCGCATTCAGCCCAACGGGATATGGGTTGCTTTGCCAAAAGTCGCGCGGCACGCGGAACGGAGAGCCGACCGGGTCATCGGGTGGCAGCTGCGGCCCAGGGTAGACAGGGGCATAGTCGCTGTAGTGGAGTTTGTCGACCCGATCCTTTGTGTATTTTTCGTACGCGCTCGGATTCTTGAGCGCTATGTAAGCCGCACAGTAACTGTTAGCCAGGGGAACAAGACACCACAACAACTCTTTCTGCCACGTCAATCCGGCGTCCAGGTGGGCGTCGTTCCGCACGTGCTGCGGCTGGGCCATATCTTGTATATGGTGGATTACATGACCGAGCGTTTCGAATAACCCGCCAAAGTTCGTCTCTCGATCCCCCTTATTGGGAAACGTGAGCGCCTTGAAGAGATACGAATTTGCATCGCGGTACGAAAAGTCCTGCTGCCAGACGTTGCCAAACGCCTGAGCGATTTCCTGGTTGTCTTCAAGCGCCCAATCTGGGGACGTATAGTTGGGGACCGGGAGCGATAGCGGCTGGCCAGTTACCGGATCAAAGAAATGATTCAAGACTTTAGGGACATCATCTTCAAACGTCGCTCCGTCAACAATCAATGCTCTGATGTCCTCTGGTGTCCCGCCCTTCGAGTTGCGGAAGCGTACTAACTGATCCAGGCCGAGGTTCCCGAGACTCGCCGATTGCGTCTTCAACACTGATACATCATAGGCCACACCGGACATGTTCCCGTGGACGTTGAGATCATAAGCGGCGACGATCCCGGACACAGCCGGGAGAAGAATGCAGCCAATGAGTGAATCGCAGGAGTGGCCTTTCATTTCCTGACCTCCGACCGAAGATATTCACCGAAAAACTGTTCGGGCGAGGCGCAATCTCCTGTTGCGTTAACGTCTTCAATCCTGTGTATTGCACCAGTCCGAAGGGTCACGCCTTCCGATTCAACTCGGTTGCTAAGCTGATGTAGCGCAGCCAGCATGCGGGGGGTACGCTTCCAAAGACAATTTTGACCTCGCCGTGCGAAGTACATCATCGAGTCGAGCCAAGCAATATCCTCGGCATACTCTTGTACAGTGCCATTGAATCGCTTCAGTCTTAGTGTCTTGCCATTCCAATCCGATCGTAGAACTAGCTCATCCATAAAGGTCGGCCGGGTCTCGTTCGCCAGCCTTATGTATTTATATCCATCCTTGAAAATCAGCAGCTCTGGCCGAGCGTTTTGGATACCGCCTAGTTCCCTCGGGATGCGCCACCACGAAGGGAAGGAGATGACGCCATTCTTGTCGGTGACAGCTTCCATCACGTTTGCCTGACCGACAGGATTCAACCCTTCCAGGCCGCCCAGTATCTCCCAATGGGCGACGACGATTGCGCCTTCAACTGGTTGTCCGGTCTCCGAGGCGACGAGACGCGCCCGGAACTCGGGTGCGTAATCTGGAATGCAGCCCTGCAGAGCAACAACGGCCCCGAGTGTGAGTAATAGACTTGAGCGGGAAAGGCGGGGCATCCTTTTGGCCTCGTCACATCGAGTCAAACCGCCACACACCATCATCGTCTTGCATGAAGTTGATCAAGAAAATCCGGTTCACGCCATCGATTGTGCGATTGAGCGCGTATTCCGTCATTCCGCTACTGAATGCAAACCGTTGGAAGGAAGCGTACGACGCGACGATCGTTGGCATGTCGGCCATCAAGACCGCGAAAACAGGATCGTACTTGGCCTGCGCCGGGCCGTTGAGATAGCGCAAAGCGCTGGCCTTGTCGCCGCTCACCAAGGCAGCGTGCATGCCGTTCCACAGCAACTGGAACATCTGATCCGCCGCTCCCGGGTCCTGAACGACGATTGTCAAAGTCTCGTGGAAGACGTTGCCTTGCACGTCCGTGACGGTAAACTGGGCCTGATATGTGCCCGGTATGGGATAGCCAAATAGAACCGGTGTGGTCGGGGAAAGCGAGGTGTAGTCGGTCGTCCCGTTCCCATCATAGTCGATGGTAACTTTGTTCAGAGGGACATCGGATCGGCTCGTAACCTCGAACGTCACACTCAGCGGTGCTACGCCACACGCAGGTTCCGAGGTCACCTTAATGGGTGCCTGTCCAACACTTGCGACACCAACCGCTTGAGTGAGCGTACGGCCGTCGAGCGTTGTGGCGCTCACGTTGATTTGGTTGTCCCCTGGGACCAGCTCGATATTGTCCGCGTAGAAATGGGCGCCATCGGTGCAGGCCACGATTCCATTGACGGTTATGCCCGTGTTTGGTGGCCCCGAGTAAGTGCCAGTGACGTGCACGAGATCGGTGTTCAGACTCTCACCGGTGGTCGGTGACAAGATGCTCAAAGCAAGGGGCGTCGAGGCCAGCGCCAGGTTGGTCACGGCGATGGTGACTACCGCGGAGGTCCCCGTACCGCCAAGATTGTCCGTAGCTTTGGCGGTCAACGTATGCGTCCCGGCGGGGACATTGGTCCAGGTGAAGGTGTACGGAACGACGGTTGCCGACCCAAGGAGGTTGCCGCCGTCATAGAACTGGACTTTGTCCACGGTGCCGTCAGTATCGCTGGCCGCCGCAGTTAGCGAAACGGTTGCGGGCACGATGTAGCTGCTGTTAGCGGCTGGTGCCGTGAGCACGACCGTTGGCGGTTGATTCGTCGTCACCGTAAAGCTCTGAGCGACATTCGGCGCCGCCGTGTAGTAGGTGCTCCCGGGTTGAGAGGCACGGATCGTGCACGTGCCGATGGTCACTAATGTCACTGTGTTACCGCTTACGGTGCACACCGATGTCGTGAGCGAAGTGAAGTACACGACCAGGCCGGAAGAAGCGGTCGCATTAAGCCAAAATGGTGGGTTCCCCAGCGGTTGATTGGCGAGCGCTCCGAAGGCGAGCGTCTGGTTCGCTTGTGTGATCGTAAAGCTCTGACTCACGTTTTGTGCGGGTGCATAGGTCGCATTGCCGGCTTGCGATGCCTGGATCGTGCAAGTTCCAACGTTGACGATAGTCACCGTCGAGCCGTTCACTGTGCAGACCGACGTGGTGAGCGACGTGAAGCTGACCGCAAGTCCTGAAGATGCGGTCGCGCTTACCGTGAATGGAGACGTGCCCCAAGGCTTGCTGCTGAGCGCGCCAAAGGTGATGGTCTGCGCCACCGCGGCAATAGAAATCGCGAATGTTTGCGTTGCGTTGGGCAGCACACCATTCGCCGCAGTGAACATTCCGGCGAAAGTGCCGATGGCGCTCGGCGTGCCGTTGATGAGGCCCGACGTGCCATTGAGCCCCAACCCGGGAGGTAGCGCATTCGAGGTGACTGAGAAGGTCGGTGCCGGCGTGCCGTTTGCCGTTAGCGTAAACGCGTAAGGGGTGTTGACGACGCCGTTCGACGGCTGGCCGTTGGTGAACGTGGGGGCTTGCGGGCCACCACCTGTGTTGGTGAGAACAAAGACCGCGCTTCCGCCACCTGCTGCCGCTACAACCGAGAACGACCCGCTCACGCCGTTCGCAGTGAAGGTTGGAGCGCTCGCCACGCCCGAGGCCGCCGTGAACGCCTGTGCCGCGCTGCCACCGGAAGCGAAGGTACCCGAAGCTCCTGTCGCTGATGCCGTGAAGGTCACCACGGCGCCGGCCACCGGATTGTTTGCGCTGTCCCGTGCGAGGACGGTGAACGGCGTCGCATAGGCCGTATTGATGGCCGCGCTCTGGGGCGTGCCCGCTTGCACGCTGAGCGTCGCCACCGGCGTGAAGGCGGTCGTGTTGAGCAGCACTGAGATGGTGTTGCTCTGGTGGTTGACCACCACGATGTCGTTCTTGCCGTCGCGATTGAAATCGCCGACAGCGAGGCCGAGCGGGGAAACCCCGGTGGCGAACGAGGACGTTGCCCGGAACGTACCGTCGCCGAGCCCGAGAAGCACGCCGAGGTTATCGGTCCAGACCTGTGTCACGGCCAAGTCCGCCTTACCATCTCCGTTGAAATCCGTGGCGGCGAGGAAAGTTGCCGGACCGCCCGTCCAAATGTTGGTTGCCGGCGCAAAGGTGCCGTCCCCGCGCCCGAGCAGGATCGATATGTCGCCGCTCACGTTATTAGCCGTGGCGAGATCCATCTTCCCGTCGCCGTTGAAGTCGGTGACCACGAGCGATCGCGGGCCCTGGTTGGTCGCTACATTACTCGCAGCGCCGAAGGTCCCGTCGCCGCGGCCGGGCAGAATCGATACGCTGTTGCCATCGTAGTTGGCGACCGCGATATCGAGGTAGCCATCGCCGTTGAAATCGGCGATCGCGATCGCCTGTGGATTGGCGCCCACCGTATAGATGGTTGGTGTTTGAAAGCTGCCGTCGCCCTTCCCGAGCAACACTTCGATCGTCTGACCGGGCACAGAAATGCTCGAGCCATCGGTCGCAACCAAGTCGAGCCTGCCGTCATGGTTGAGGTCGGCGACTGCGAGGCCGTAGGGGGCGCCGGCCATGGCGATCGTGCCCGGGGGACCAAACGTGCCGTTGCCGTTGCCCAGGTACACACCCAACGTGTTGGTCCAGGTGTTCCCCACCACTAAATCGAGCTTGCCGTCGCCGTTGAAATCGCCCACCGCAACCGGCTCAGGGTATACGCCCGTGGGCAGCGTGCTCGCGAGTGTGAACGTACCGTCGCCATTACCCAGGAAGACAGAAACAGTGAAGTCATTGACATTGGATACAACGATATCGAGCTTGCCATCCCCATTGAAGTCTCCGACCGCCACTCCCTGCGGGTAGGCGCCCGTCGGATAGGTCACTTGAGGCGCAAATGCTGCCCCAGGCATGATCTGCACCTGCACGCTCTGGCTCACGCTTGGAGCCGGAGCGTAATTGGCATTGCCTATCTGCGACGCCTGGACGGTACACGTACCCACGGCTACCGGCGAAAGGGTCGAACCACTGACCGTGCATATTGCGGTTGTGAGCGAAGCGAAGGCCACGGGCAGACCCGAGGATGCGCTGGCGCTCAGCGTGGATGGCACGCCGACCAGCGCTTGCACAAGCGGCGGGAAGGTAATGGTCTGGCTCGCCGGGTTGACGGTGAAACTTTGGCTCACATTGGCCGCCGCGTTGTAGCTCGTATTGCCCGCCTGCGCCGCCTGGATGGTGCAAGTCCCGCCGGTCTTGATCGTGACCGTGCCACCGCTCACCGTGCAGACGATGGTCGTCAGCGACAAAAAGGTCACGGCGAGCCCCGAGGAGGCCGTTGCGCTTACGGTGAACGGCGCCGCGCCGTATGTCTTGTTGGCAAGCGCGCCAAAGGTGATCGTCTGATTGGCTTTTGCGACCGTGAAGCTCTGGCTGACGCTGGGCGCGGCGTTATAGCTGGTATTGCCGGCCTGCGCGGCCTGGATCGTGCACGTGCCAGCTGCTTTGATCGTCACGGTGTTACCGCTGACCGTGCAGACCGTTGTAGTAAGCGACGAGAACGTTACGGCGAGTGCTGATGAGGCGGTTGCGCTGACAGTAAACGGTGCCGCACCATATGTCTTGCTGGCCAGCGCGCCGAACGTGATTGTCTGATTCGCCTTCGCCACCGTGAAGCTTTGCGTCACTGCGGTGGCGGCGAGGTAGTTCGCATTGCCCGCCTGCGAGGCCTTGATGCTGCATGTCCCTCCTGTCACGATCGCCACCATGCTGCCGCTCACCGTGCATACGGTCGTGGTGGTCGAAATGAAGGTCACGGCTAACCCAGAGGAGGCCGTGGCACTTACGGTGAACGGCGGATTGCCGTAGGTCTTACCGGCGAGCGCGGCAAACGTGATCGTCTGCGCTGCCTTCGCCACCGTGAAACTCTGGTTCACGTTCGGTGCGGCGTTGTAATTGCCGTTGCCGACTTGTTGCGCTTGAATCGTGCAGGTCCCCGCGGCAACGATGGTCACGGTCGTACCGCTCACCGTGCACACCGCGCTGGTCGTGGATACGAAGCTCACCGCCAACCCGGACGACGCCGTAGCGCTGACTGCGAACGGCGGATTGCCGTATGTCTTGCCGGCTAACGTCGCGAAGTTAATCGTCTGATTCGCCTTTGCGACGGTGAAACTCTGATTGATGTTGGGCGCGGGCGCATACGTGGCGTTACCCGCTTGCGAGGCCTGGATGGTGCAGGTACCGGCCGCGACGATGGTCACCGTGGTGCCGCTCACCGTGCATACGGGCGTGGTTAACGAAGTGAACCTGACCGTCAGTCCGGACGACGCCGTAGCGCTGACCGTGAAGGGCGCGGCGCCGTAAGTCTTGTTGGTGAGCGCGGCGAAGGTGATCGTCTGGCTGGTCTGCGCGAGCGCGGAGGAAACACCAAGCACCGGCACGCTGACCGCGTCGAACAGCGGCGTTACCATCGCGTGCAGCGCAGTCGCGCCGACGATGAGCGCGCATGCGCGACACGTCGTCGCCATCAGCCGTGCCCAACGCACGGTCGATCGCGCGACGCAGCGTGCCAGGTCTGCCAAAACCCCTCCCTTGGCGACTGCAAGAGTTATCGATGCGATCGACTGTGCGCTCGAAATCCCACGGCCGAATCAGCCAAACGGATGAAGCGAAGTCGCCAGCGATTCGTGGCAGTTGCACGACCGCGAGCAAATCGTGGGCTGACCGAACCAGGTCGTCAACTGTAGAAAGTTACAGGTGGTAAGTGCTGATCAGCTACATCGCGACAACACTCGTGCATCATGACAACGTTCTGCACGGCTCAACACAATCGACTTGCAAACAAATTGTTGCGCGCGTCTGTTGCGGGGAGAGGTGAGTTCCGCGTGAGCAACGCGAATCGCGGCGACCATGATATATCGTCGCCCCGGGCATCGCGCTGCGCGCTCAACCCGGGCTACGTCCGATGCCAGCGATCTCGCCGTAACGGCCGCAACTCACAAGATGGTCGTTTACCAAACCCGTCGCTTGCATGAAGGCGTAGCAGATCGTCGATCCGACAAAGCGAAATCCGTGGCGCTTGAGTTCTGCTGAGAGCGCATCGGACTCTGCGGTGCGCGCCGGAACGCTCCGCATCGAGCGCCAGCGATTTGTTCTGGGCGAGCCACCGACAACACCCCACACGAAACGATCGAAGCTGCCGGCTTCGTGCTGAACTTCCAGAAAGGCACGGGCGTTGGTGATGGTGCTTTCGATCTTGAGGCGGTTGCGTACGATCCCAGGATTAGCGAGCAACCGCTCGATGCGGCGGACGTCAAAGCGCGCAACCCTTGCCGGGTCGAAGCTGGCGAATGCCTCGCGGTACGCGTCCCGCTTGTTGAGGATCGTCTGCCAGGAAAGTCCCGCCTGTGCGCCCTCCAGCGTGAGGAATTCGAACAGCAGCCGATCGTCGTGCACCGGGACCCCCCATTCCTCATCGTGGTAGGCAATCATGCGCGGGTCGGTGCCGGCCCACGCGCAGCGGCGTTGTTGTTTCATGCGAGCTCTCTTCGCTGCGATTATCGCCTGACCGCCATTCAACGACACTGGATTCCTGCAACCCTGTCCTCGCGAAAGCGGGGAGCGGGAATGACGACGCAGTCCGGCTCCGTCCTCAGTGCCCAAGCTTGTCCAGCGCCGGGCGCAGCGGCAGAATGTCAGTGTGGTTCCGTGGCTTCGTTCCGGTTCGCCGTTTCCCCCTGTCGACGCCGCGCTCGACGATCCGAATGGGTTGCTCGCCGCGGGCGGCGACCTGTCGTCCGCGCGCCTGCTCGCGGCGTACCGCCACGGCATCTTTCCCTGGTACAACGAAGCCCAGCCGATCCTGTGGTGGAGCCCCGATCCACGTACGGTTCTGTTCGTTGCCGAGTTCAGGCCGTCCCGCTCCTTGCGTCGCGTCGTCCGGCAGCGGCGCTTCGAAGTTCGGGTGGATACGGCGTTTCGAAGCGTCTTGTCCGGTTGCGCCGAGCCGCGTAGCGGGCAGAGCGGGACCTGGATCACGCCGGCGGTGATCGACGCCTATTCGGTGTTGCACCAGCAGGGCCATGCGCATTCGGTCGAAGCCTGGCGCGACGGAAAGCTGGCCGGAGGCTTGTACGGCGTGACCATCGGTAGGATGTTCTACGGCGAATCCATGTTCGCCCGGGAAACGGACGCGTCCAAGGTAGCCCTGGTCAAGTTGGTCGCCATACTCGGACGGTTGGGCATGCCGCTGATCGACTGCCAGCAGGAAACCGAGCACCTGGCGCGGTTCGGCGCCCGCCCGGTCGCCCGGAGGGTGTTTGCCGATTGGCTTTCGCGGTTGGTAAACTCGCCGGAGCCGGCCGAGAATTGGACCGCGGCCGCGCGGGCTGCTCCCGACGAACCGTGACCAAGCTCAACGACCTTCCCCTCGCGGCGCTGCAGTTCTATGCCACGGCGCCGTATCCCTGCAGCTACCTGCCGGATCGCGCAGCGCGCTCGCAGGTGGCTACACCGAGCCACCTCATCGACACCCGGGTCTACGGCGAGCTGGTGCGGATGGGCTTCCGGCGGAGCGGGGCGTTTACCTACCGGCCGTACTGCGATCACTGCCGCGCGTGCGTGCCGGTGCGCGTGCCCGTCACGGCGTTTGCGCCCAACCGCGCGCAGCGGCGATCGCTGCGCAGGCACGGCGTGCTGACTGCCGCCCAGCGCAACCTGGCATTCGACGCCGAGCATTACACGCTGTATCTCCAATACCAGCGGCATCGGCATCCCGGCGGCGGCATGGACCAGGACAGCCGCGAGCAGTACCAGCACTTCCTCCTGCACAGCAACGTCACCACCGATCTGTTTGAGTTTCGCGAGCAGGGCCGGCTGCGCATGGTCAGCTTGGTCGACCGCCTGCACGACGGGCTCTCATCGGTGTATACGTTCTACGATCCCGATGTCGTTGGGGCAAGCTACGGCACATACAACGTGCTATGGCAGATCCAGCGCTGCCACGAGCTGCAGCTTCCTTACCTCTATCTGGGTTACTGGATCGAACAGAGCCGCAAGATGGCTTACAAGGCGAGCTTTCGGCCGATCGAGGGGTTGGTGGAGGGGGTGTGGAGGAGGTTGTGAGTACCGCAACAAACCATTGCTGAATTATTGCCCGTGCGAAATCGAACAGGCAGACATTTTATCCCGACGCATGATCAAGAACGTCACCATCAGCAAAGTAAGTCTCCAGCGGTCGGCTTGTGTACCGCAGCTTCTGCGTCCTCTGATTGCCGCTGCTGAAACCGGTGCGCCGTTGGAGCCGCCGTTAAAGGCCATCGTGACGAGTCTTGGGTTTGAAACATTCATGTTTGGCATGACCGCGAATCCTGAGGCTAACCACGACAGCCAGCTTTATGTCTATACAACGCTTCCGATTGACTGGGTCATTCGATACGATCAAATGGATTATATCGAGATCGACCCACGAGTGCTGAAAACACGCGATGACCCCATTCCTTTGGTTTGGGACTCGCAAAGTGAACGCGGAAAAGACAAGCAGACAGATGCTTTTCTCGATGATGCGGCAAAGCACGGCGTATCAAGCGGCTTCGCATGCGAGTTTAATGACAAGCACTACCTCCGCGGAGTAATGGCGCTTAACTCGGTGAATCCAATGATCGATAATTCGCGACGCGCATCGATTACCGAGAACATTGGCACAATTCTCCTGCTGGGGACTTACTTTCACGAGATTTTTCGGAAGGGCGTCATCGAGCAGGGCGTCGCGCCGTTGGCGCGTGGTGCGGCGCTTAGCAAGCGTCAATGCGAATGCCTTGTGTTGGCCGCACATGGACTTACGACGGACGATATTGCGCTACGGCTCAACATCTCGGCTCGTACCGCGCAATTCCACTTCGACTGCATCAGAACAAAGTTAGGGGCCGCGACCCGCCAAGAGGCCGTGGCGAAAGGTATAGCTCAGGGTGCCATCACGGCGTGAGTGAGACCGTTGGGTGGTCCGCCACCACCGGAATGATACGGTCCTAGCCCCAAGCGCCATGAACTTGTTTGATCCCCCAATCGAGCAGTAGCTCGCGGGCCTAACCGCGGCTTTTGAGGCTAATTGGGAGCATTTGGCCCATACAATCAACGCCATCACCTCTTGCGTGAACCGTCAAGTGGGACTGGGCTTGCGCTCATTGTAGCCTACCATTGATCGTCATTGGCCGACATACTCGGCGAAAGTCACGGTCAAAACCATAGCTTGGCATCATTAGTTAAAAAGAATTAGCTGTCGCTCTACCACATTGTTTGCCACAATGTCATCGGGGATATTGCAACATGAGGAGGAGTGATTATGAATGCGGTCGCAGAAGTCCGGTTTTTTCCACCAGCGCAGTTCACACAAATTGAAACCCGTTTTGATCCAGAGTACGGGGTCCTATGGGGATTCATGAACCCCAAGCCCCGTCCGACGTTCAATCCGCAGCTTCTTGCGGAAGCGTGCGAGTTCGCGAACAGCATAGTGAAGGCCGGCGGCGTAGTCTGGGATGCGGGGCAGCAGCATGTCATCAATTATGTGGTTGAAGCATCTAAGGTCGCGGGCGTCTTTAACCTTGGTGGTGATCTCGCGTTCTTCCGTGATGCGATCACCCGGCGTGATCGCGAGATGTTGCTCGGCTATGGGCGCTCATGTATTGATAATGTCTACGCATGGGCAACTTGTTTCGGGCAGCCGCTAACGACGATTGCGCTTGTCCAGGGCGACGCGATGGGAGGCGGGCTGGAAAGTGCGCTCTCGGCATCTGTGTTGGTTGCGGAGGAGTCGGCGCGCATGGGCTTCCCAGAGATCCTGTTCAACCTTTTCCCGGGTATGGGAGCTTATAGCCTTCTCCGACGCAAGGTTGGGCGGCGGACAACAGAGGAAATGATTTACAGCGGTGCTCTGTACACGGGCCGGCAGCTCTACGACATGGGAGTTGTCGACGTGCTTGCTCCTGATGGCGTCGGTGAGGCCGCCGTATACAGTTACATCAAGAAACACGCGAGGGCTGCAAACGGCCGTCGTGCGATGGAACTCGCGAGCCGCGAGATCGCGCCAATCAGTTACGATGAGTTACTACACGTCGTCAACATTTGGGTAGATGCTGCGCTACGCCTGACGGAGCGCGATCTGCGCATGATGGAACGCCTGGTACGTGCCCAAAGCAAGGGGACCGAACTCGAGGTAGTGCCGTCCAATATTACCCCGCTGCAGCGCGCCTCCTGATTTGGAGGACCCGCACGCCGCAACGGTGCGCGCGGCCGCGCCTCGCCGCGGCCGGCTGCGCCCGGTGCGGTCCGGACGACTGATCGCAGACGTGGCAGCGGGATAAGAACAACACTTACCTATAATCGACGATGCTCTACCCGGAGCTGTTCAAAGCATTCGAGCAGGCACGTTGGAGCCTGGAGCACGACGTGCCATGGGATCGCTTCGACGCGACGAAACTGTCCGATGATCAGGCGCGTACGGTCAAGATGAATGCGATCACCGAATGGGCGGCGCTACCGGCGATGGAGATGTTTCTGCGCGACAACCGCGGCGACAGTGATTTTTCGGCGTACATGTCGATCTGGTTCTTCGAGGAGCAGAAGCACTCGCTGGTGTTGCAGGATTATCTGCGCCGGTTTCGCTCCGATCTTTCGCCGACCGAGGAGGAGTTGCAGGCGGTCCGCTTCGAGTTCGATCCCGCACCCGCGCTGGAAACACTGATGCTGCACTTCTGCGGCGAGATCCGATTGAGCCATTGGTACCGCCGCGCTGCCGAGTGGCACACCGAGCCCGTGATCAAGCACATCTACCTGCTGATTTCGCAGGATGAAGCCCGTCACGGAGGCGCCTATCTGCGCTTCATGCGCCGGGCGATCGAGCGCGCGGGCGTCGAGGCGAAGCGCGCGTTCGCTAAGATTGGCGTATTAATGGCTAGCGGAAACCGTGCCGGCAAGCCGCTGCACCCTACGAACCTGCATGTCAACAAGCGTCTTTTCCCTTGTGACACCGTACAGAGCCGGCTGCCCGACCCGTCGTGGTTGGAACGCTGGCTGGACGAACAAATCGCGTTCGATCGCGAATGCGAACGCCAGGTCAGCCGCATGATTCTTAAAACTCTTTCCTCGCTGCTGGGCGAGCGCCTTGAGACCGTGCAGCAGTTGAACCGCCTTCGAAAGACGCTGCTGGCGGCCTGAGCGCACAAGGCCGTGCCGGCAACACCAGCGGGCTGATGTAGAACCGAACCGTATTGGCCACGCAGGTGGCATTGCTGGATAGGCCGAAGTTTCGAGGAACGACCAAATGCAAGAGCTATTCGGCGCGGACCGGGCGTTGCATTCCGCGCCATCTCGTCCAAGACGCGGCTTGCGTGGAGGTCCCCATTAGCCTGCTAGCTGCCAGGATCCCTTCCTGACTCGTGTCGCCGAGCCTCGACATGTCGATCGAGGGCGGCGAGCGCCGCATTCGCCGCGTGTGTGAGCTCTTCCATCCACACCGCGGACTTCATTCGTAACAATTCATAGCTGGCTTTTTCGAAGCGCACCGCTAATTGCACTAGCTGGCTCGCGCCTACGCTGCCGGCCCCGCCTTTAAGAGCATGCGCTGCGTCCTTGACTTCTTCGTAACGGCGTGCGGCGAGCGCATCACTGATCGATTTAACGAGGCGCTCAGTGTCTGAGTGGAAACCCCGAAGCAATCGTTCGACAAAGGTGCGATCGGTCGAGAGCCGCTCGAGGTCACGCAACACGTTTTGGTCGACGACCGGCGTACCAATGACGGTAAAAGTTGGACGCTCTTCCGTACGGGGCGGCGGCATAATCGCGGCAACCTCGTCGGCGCGCGCCGCAAGGTGGCGCTCTATCGCGTCGAGCAGCATTGTCGGGCGCACCGGCTTCGGAATGAATTCTGCGCAACCGGCGCGCTGGCAGTCGGCGATTATCTCGGTAGTGACGTTTGCTGACAGAATCAGAATTGGGATGGGCTTCTGCGTCGCGAATTGGTAGAGCTTCAGTGCTTCGAGCCCGCTCACAACCGGCATCGACAAGTCGAACAACGCGATATCGAAACTGCCGCGCTCGAGAGCGTCCAACGCAGCTTCCCCATTCTCAACGATCGTTGGTCGGTGCCCGGCGCTTTCCAGAATAAGTTGTGTGATTCGCTGATTGGTTGCGTTATCCTCGGCGACCAGCACCCGCGCACCGCGGATCTTCGTGACTTTGGCGGGCATCTGCGCCCCGAACGCGGCCGACGCGGATGAAAGCCTATCTGATACGGGCACCTCGGTAGTGAGGTCAATTCCCCTCGGCTCGCCGAACGGCAGCGACAATTCGACCCAGAACGTGCTTCCAACCCCCAATGTGCTTAAGACGCCGATCTCGCCGCCCATAAGCAAAACGAGTTGGCGAGCGATGGTCGTGCCGAGTCCCGTGCCACCGTAGACGCGGGTAATCGAATCATCCGCTTGCGTGAAAGGTTCGAAGATTAGCGCCTGCTTCTCTGGCGCGATACCGATACCGGTATCCTTGATCTCGAAGCGAACGCGGGCCTCGGCGCTGCTCGACTCAACGACGGTAGCCCGCAGCGTAACCTCGCCACGCTCGGTGAACTTGACCGCATTCGCAAGGAGATTCAGTAGCACCTGCCGCAGATAGTGGGCGTCACCTTCGAACCACCGTGCAGCTACGGGTGCGATCTCGATGTTGACCGCAAGTCGCTTGTAGCGCGCTTGCGGCAACACGACCTTGACGGTGCTGCTAAGCAACTTGCCAAGATCGAACGGGAGCTTTTCGATCTGGACACGGCCGGCCTCGATCTTGGCCATGTCCAGCACATCTTCGACCTGTGCGAGCAACAAGAGCGCGGACGTATGCAGAGTGTCGACGATTTCTGTTTGCGATTCGTTTAGACTCGTCTCCCGCAACACGTCGGCCATCGCGATAACGCCATTGAGCGGCGTGCGCATTTCATGGCTGACATTGGCAACGAATCGGCCCTTGGCCTCATTCGCCTCATCAGCCCGCTGAATTGCATCGTCCATTCCTTTCTTGAACTGGGCAACGTAGAACGGAACGAGGACCTGGAGGATGACAAAGCCGAGGCCGATCATGGCGTGCTGCGACCAGAAATCGGAGACCAGCAGGACGACCGAGAAACCTACGATCGAAAGGCATTGGGAGATATGCAGATAGAGTCGGCCATATCGAAACCCGTTGCCGAGTGTGACGAAAAGATACGTGAATAGGAAAATTGCGCCGCCCTCGCCCATTAGGATCAGACCGTACGAGGCGACTGCGTTATCGACGACTATTCCAAGCATGCGCCTCGGCACCGAGGTGTGGGGGACGGTATGAATTCGTAGGCAAAGAACTGCTGAGAAGAGCAGAAAGGTGAAAGCAAACGAGAGCGTCAGTGACTCTGATCCCGTTACGGAGCCGTCGAGTGTCACGTACCACAAGACATAGGCCGCAATGAGGGCGGCGACGATAAGGCGCAGGCGCGCCTGCCGAAACTCGACGCCGGGCTCCGTGGGGACCGTCGCCATCCGGCCGGCGCGCATCAGCCAGCCTTGCACTTGCGAGCTAAGCGTCGAACGGATCCGATTGTAAAATGGGCCCACAGTCATATTGTAGCGCGTCTCGAAAACCGGCTATTTTCCCTCTGCGCTAGCACCCAATTCCAGAAGCGTGATTGATACGCCGGACTTGCTGTACCCCAGCGACTTCGTTCTCGCGGCAACCGACAGCTATCCACTGGCGGCCCGCCTATGGGTGGGCCGCGATGTTCCCTCGCCGGTCGCCGTTGCCGTTATCAACGCTGGCGCCGGCATCGGTTTTGGCTATTACGACCGCTTTGCGCAGTTTCTGGCGGCCAACGGCTTGCCGACGCTCATTTATGATTACCGCGGCATCAGGCAGTCGCGACCTAAGTCGCTGCGCGGCTTTTCAGCATCTGTAGAGTACTGGGGAAGCAAGGATTGTGCCGCGGCTCTGGAGTGGGTTGCCATCCGCTTTCCTGGGGCGCGGCGCATTGTCATCGGACACAGCGTCGGGGGTTTTGTGACGGGATTTGTCACTAATGGCCACAGGATTGATCGGATGGTGCTGGTGGGCGCCCATACCGGTTATTGGCGGGACTACGCAGCCCGCGCACGCCTCGGCATGTATTTGCTTTGGCACGTGCTGATGCCGGCCCTGACCCGCGCCGTAGGCTACTTTCCCGGGCGAAAGCTGCATCTTCTCGAAGATTTGCCGGCAGGGGTGGCGCTCGAGTGGGCAAACCGGCGGCGGCCGGAGTTCTGGTGGAATGCAACGCTGCCCGATGGAACGCCGGACTTTGGCAGGATCGAAAACGCGATGCGCTGCTTTCAAGCGATTCACGCGCCGATACTTGCGATTCGTTTTTCCGATGATTCATTTGCCACTGAAGCGGCGACGCTCCGTGTTTTAGCGCTGTATCAGAATTGTCCGGCGACGCAAATGGTTCTTGGACCGTCTGACGCAGGCGGGCAGAAGATCGGGCACTTCGGGTTTTTCCGCTCGCGTTTCCGCGACACGCTATGGCCGCGCGTTCTGGAGTGGTTGCAGTCTGAATAGGTCACCGGGGCACCGCTGACCTTACTTATCCGCGTATTGCCCCTGAATCTCCCGCACGCGGTCTTTGTTGGCCAGGAATGCGTCGACGACATTCGCGTCGAAGTGCTTGGCCCGTTGCGACAGGAGGTAGGCGAGCCCGTCGTCGACGGTCCAGGCATGCTTGTAGGGACGCTCGCTGACCAGCGCGTCGAAGACGTCGGCCGCGGCCACGATACGGGCGACGATGGGAATGTCCTCGCCGTGCATGCCGGTCGGATAGCCTGAGCCGTCGTACTTTTCATGATGGCCCAGCGCGATGATCGCGCCCATGGCAAGGTACTTCGACGGGCTGCCCTTCAGGATGTCGTAGCCGATCCGCGGATGGTTCTTCATCACCAGGTCTTCTTCGGGAGTCAGCGGGCCGCCCTTGAGCAGGATCGAATCGGGGATGCCGATCTTGCCGATGTCGTGCATCGGCGCGGCGAACTCCATGACATGCACGG
>Ga0070698_100002762_pt1 | contig 19296 bp, 18 predicted proteins | sample KBSK1502metaG_FD_65477 | JGI IMG/M metagenome (GOLD analysis project Ga0070698, IMG submission 65477) | Corn, switchgrass and miscanthus rhizosphere microbial communities from Kellogg Biological Station, Michigan, USA - KBS K1-50-2 metaG | ecosystem: Host-associated > Plants > Roots >...
GGCGGCAAAACCTGGGAAGTAAACTGGATCACCGACCAAACCCGCGTCAGCACCGCGCCGTAGCCCAATAGCGTCACGCTGCGCCGAGTCCAGCCCGCAAATTATTGCTCGCGCAGCAGCTTGGCCGGGTCCGCGTGCAGCACCCGTTTTACCGGACCGGCGACCGAGAGTGAGCCAGTGAGCAGCAAAGTGAATACAACTGCGACAAGCACGAATGGATCGTGCGCGGAAGCTTGATAGACGATGGCGGAGAGTATCCGGCTCGCCGCCACTCCCAGCACAATGCCAACCACCGAGCCGCTGCTCAGCAGAACCAGCATACGCCCGAGCGCTGCTGACAGAATCTGCTTCGCCTGCGCACCAAGCGCGACACGAATGCTCATCTCGCGCAGCCGCTTGCTGACCGTATAGGACGCCAGGCCAAAGGTGCCTGCGATCGAGAGCAGCAGTCCAAAAGCGCCAAAGACGCCGAGGGCGACGGTCGCCACTTGGGATGGAAAGAAACTCAGTGCAAGGTCTGTGTTCCACGGGCCCAGTTCACGAATCGGAACGCCGCGGTCAAGATCGCTCACCACTTCGCGAATGGCCGCTACCATATCCGCGGTGTTCCGCTGCGTCCGGACGACGAGAGCCGTGCTTGTGCTCGCCTTCTGCGAGATCGGGAAGAATGCTGCGGCTTGCGGATCCTCACTGAGCGTAAAGTATTTTCCATCGGCCATGACACCCACGACTTGGATCGACACACCGTCGCCGCTCTTAAAATAGCGTCCGACGGCCTGCTCTGAGTTGAACAGCCGCCGGGCGAACTCCTGATTCACAATGGCAACAGCAGGGGTCTTCGCCGTGTCGCTAAAGCTGAGATCGCGTCCCGCGAGCAGCGCTGTTCCAGCGGCGTTCAAATAGCCAGGTGAGACGTCGAAGATATAGGAATGAAATGCCCTGTTTGAGGGTCTGAAATCGACACTCTGTTGAGAGAAGATACCGGACATGGATACGGCGCCGGAGAGCGGCGTGGTGTTGGCGTAGCCGGCTGCTTCCACTCCTGGGATCTGCGAGACCCTTTCCAGTAACCGGCGCTGGAAATGATCGGCCGCCGCATCGTTAGAAGTATAGCCGGCTTGGCTTAGATCGAATTGCGTGAGCAAAGCATTCTTCGGATGGAAACCCAGGTCCATGGTCAGTGCTCTGCTCAAGCCACGCAGCGAGACAAAAGCAGCCGTGACGGTGACGCAGCACAGCGCGATCTGTGCCGCCAGCAGCACATCGCGAAGCACCCACCTGCGTCCTGCAGGAGACTGGCTTCCGCCGCCCTTAATCGTCTCATTTGGATCGGTCTTGAATATCTGCCGCAGTGGCATCAGTCCAAAGACCACGCCGGCGACCACCGAGATAAGGAACGCCATCAGGATCAACGATGGCTGTGGCACTACGAACAATTTCAAGGGATATCGCGTCGGCGGATGCCAATTCGCCAGGCCGGTAAGGGCCATCCACCCCACTCCGCAAGCGCACATGCCACCGACGATCGAGATCACCAGGGCCTCCACCAATAGGTGGCGGACGATGCGCCAGCGGCTCGATCCAATCGCCATGCGGATGGCAATCTCGCGAGCGCGGTCTGCCGTACGAGCCGCGAACAAGCCGCCAAGGTTCGCGCAGCACGCGAGCAGCACAATACCGGCCAGACCCATCACTCCAGCCAGAAAGCCGCGCACCGGCCCGCCAACAAAGTCCCCGATCAGACCAGGACGAGCCAGCTTTAATGCCAACCCCTCTTCCTCTTTCGGGTGCTGCTGGGCAACGCGCGCCGTAATGGTGTTCAATTCCGCCTGCGCCTGCGGCACGGTGATCCCATCCTTGAGGCGCACGACCGAAAAGAGATTCCTATAGGTCCGCGACTCGAGCCAGTCGAACCCGTCCAGCGATGCTTCATTCGCCATGGGAACGTAGAGGTCCATTTGGGCAATTTTTTCGGTCCCGTAGAAGCCTTCCGGGGTGACCCCGACGATCGTGTACGGTTGCTTGTCGATGCGGACCGTCTTTCCCACGATGTTGGGATCCGCGCCAAAATCACTCTTCCATGCCGACCAGGAAAGCACCGCAGCCTCTGAGGCTCCCGGATGGTCGTCATCGGAACGCTCCAGCAGACGCCCCAGGAACGCCTTGACGCCGACGACCTCGAAATACTGTCCGCTCACTTCGCAGCCCCACACAGGTCGCGTTACACCGTTGGCTTCCAAGCCAAAATCCTGGATCTCAAAAACGGCTACAGCCGAAAACACCGTATTGGCATCGCGCACATCGCGCATCTGTGGATGCGAAACAAAGGGGCCACCACCCTCCTTGGGCTGAAGCGTCATCACCTGGTCTGCATGCGGCACATCAAGCTGGCGCAGAACTAATGCCTGCAGCACGCCGAACACGATGACATTGGCGGCGATGCCGAGCGTCAGGATTAGCATCGCGGTGAGGGCAAAGCCGGGAGAGCGGCGCATCTGGCGCAAGGCGAATCGCAGGTCCTGCAATAGGGAATCGAGAAAGGCCCCCGTCCGCGAATCGCGTACCTGCTCCTTGACCTGCTCGACTCCGCCCAATTCCATCCACGCGGCGCGTTGCGCTTCGTGCCGCGGCATTCCCGCGCGAATGTTTTCCTCGGTTAGCATCTCCAGGTGAGAGCGAACCTCCTGGTCGAGGTCTGCCTCCACACGCTGGGACAAAAAAAGATTTCGCAGAAAACTTCGAACTTTCACAACGAGCGGCATTGAGGCACCCCTTTACCACGTTTCCAAATCTACAAAGCTCCGAGGCTCCCGAAACTTGGGCTTTTACGAGGCCTCCAAAGCTTGAGCTCTTACGATGTTTCCAACGCTTGAGCGATAGCCCAAGAAACGCGGCCCCATCGCTTGGTTTCCACTTCGAGCTGCTTCAGTCCCGCCTTCGACAACCGATAGTATTTGGCGCGGCGATTGTTCTCCGACTCTCCCCAAAAAGAGGCAATCCAGCCTTCTTCTTCCATTCGGTGCAAAGCGGGAAACAGCGAGCCTGGCTTGACTACAAAAGTGCCGCCCGTGATCTGCTGAATCCGGCGCGATATTCCCAATCCGTGCTGCTCGCCGGCGATCAGCGATTTCAAGATCAGCAGGTCTAAAGTCCCCTGCAAAAGACTTGTGGGTTCAGCGCGCAATCGATGCCTCCTATCGAATTTCTATAGGTATCCTACGCCCCACCTATAGAATGTCAATAGGAAATTTGAAGGGCACGGCTTGCCTGGAGGGCTGCAGCAACACTCAGCACGCACTACACTGAGATGGTTCTTCAGCCCCTTTTCGCTTGACCTATTTCAGGTGTGATTCGGTAAAGTCGATTCCAATCAGCCAGGGCAGCCTACCTACCACGCTCTTCGCGGCGATGGCGTTCGCGTTCACCGTATTTCTTGTACAAGGCCGTAATCACCGTGCCCGGGTTGGTGCGGACAAAGAACGCCTCCCGCCCTCCGGCAACGACTACTCCGTCGAAGGTCAGACCGTCTGCGAATACTTCGGTGACGGCGCACGTCGGATCGACCGTGTAACCGGCGGTGCGGCCGAGTCTATGCTCGATCACGCCAGCAACGCTGCGCGTGTCCTCTGCCAAGGTTAGGTGCCCTTGGCCATCCAAAACGCGATAGCCGACTGCCGTAAGTCCGGTCGCCAGAGTTGTTCCCTCTCCCAACGATTCCGCGCCATGGATACCGCTTCATCTCCCACGTGGAAGAATTGGCGCCGGTCGCGAAGGAATCAGGAGCCTCCAAGAGAGCATGGCAGCGAAGGTTAATTTGGGCCGGCGGACTGGCGGTGGCCGGCGCTCTTACTCTGCTACTCGGGTTGAATGCGGGGAGGCTGCGTTCCCGCTTCTGGGGAAGGCCAGATACCTCGGTGATTCGCTCGATCGCTGTTCTGCCGCTCGAAAACCTTTCTGGTGATTCCACTCAGAATTACTTCGCAGATGGGATGACGGAGGCTCTCACGACCAATCTGGCTGAAATCGGGTACCTGACCGTGATTTCACGAGCTGCGGCCATGCACTACAACAGAGGCGTTTGCCATTCTCAATGACTATCTGAAGAAGTATCCGTCGGATGAGGGCGGATTGCTTTCCAGTATGCAAGCACTCCTCCACGCGGCCACGCACCGAGAGAGACTTGCGGAATTGCAGATCCGACAGGCCCAAAAAGGCAGAGCTTTCATCCATTTTCATCACACGGCATATAACATTGCATCGGCTTATGCTCTCATGCACAGGGACGACCTGGCTATCCAGTGGCTCCAAACAGCTGCCCGCCAGGGCTTTCCCTGCTATCCCGTGTTTGCGAGAGATCCCAACTTGACCAACCTCAAAAACGATCTGCGTTTCGCGCAGTTCATTGCCGACCAAAAAAAAAACAGTGGGAATACTACAAGACGGCGCTCTGACCAGGTGTGGTATTGGAGGACCATCCTCACACATCGTTCCTGTGTAACGCGCCGGGGAATAAAACATTTTGGTACTATTGACATGCGGTAAATAATGTGCGATGGATGGTTCGTGCTTGCCGCGCCTCAGCCTCGGAAATATCCGCCTACATTCGACGTTTGGACTCCGCCTGCCTCCTCACGCCCTCCGATATCCCTCTCTTGGTTGACTCTTTTTGTCACTTCGAAAAGTCAACTGTTGCATTATCAATAGCTTGCGCACTCTTTCGCGAAAACAGGGGGGGTGGGGTAGCAAACAGTGAAGGTAAGGACCACGGAGCCCGTCCATTCACTTTCCTAACGATGAAGCATCAGAGCGATCGGCTAAACCCTATGCAATCACATCGTTCCGACACGCGACGAGCTAACCCTCATGGAATCATATCGTTTCGTAAAACCCCCCGGGGGAGGGGGGTCATTGCTTTCCCAGCGCCACAATCGCCAAGCCGCTCACTCGCGAGCGGTTCACCGTCAGCCCCCAATGCAGGTGCGGCCCGGTCACCCGCCCCGTTGCTCCCACTTTTCCGAGCACCGTACCCGTTTCCACCATGTCGCCGGCCTTCACGTCGATTTCCGAAAAATGCGCATAGAGCGTGTACACCCCTAACCCATGATCGACGATGACCGTGTTCCCGGGAAAATACAGCTCCTCGGCCAGCACCACCCGTCCGCGCTGTGCCGCATGCACCGGCGTTCCGGTGGGCGCGGGAAAATCGACTCCACTGTGTGGCGACCCCGGCTGTCCGTTCAGAACTCTCCGGCGGCCGAAATTCCCTCCCGTTTTCACCCCGTCCAGCGGAATGCGAAATGCACCCCGCCACAGTTTTTCCGGCGTCACCGTCGCAAAAATCTCGCGCAAGCGTTTGCGTTCCTCCTCGGCGCGCGCAAGCTGCTCAGCATTGGGCTCCACAAAATTGGGCGCGACTTTCAGCCTCTCCGTCGCGAATTTGCCTTCCCGCACGCCGATGCTTGCGCTGCAGCTCACTGTTTCGCTCTCGCCCATTTTGTCCGACACACTGAGCTTGTACTCTCCCGCCGCCTGCTCCAGATCAACCCCCAGCAATGCCCGCCGCACATCGGATCCCTTAGCGCCTGCGCCCGGCTCCTGCCAAAACGGAATCTCCTTCGCATTCCACTCGCCCTTGATCTCCGCTAGCGGTTTCGCGCTGCGCACTTCCACCAGCAGCAAGCTTCCCTGGCTGGACTGCGGCGAGCTCAACCGCAGCTCCACGCCTTGCCCGCAATCGTATTTGCGCGGAGCAGCGCCAACTGCATTGCTTTTCGTGCCGCGTTTACCTTGCGCACCAATCGTTCGCGTTCCTGGTGCGCCCGCAGAAACCGAAGCCACCGCGATGGATGAAGGACCGAGAATCAAAAGGAAAAAAGCGCCAATCTCAACAGCCCAGCTGCGAAACCTGCGCGGAAAACTTGCGCCCAATTTTGCGAATCGTTTTTTATTTCCTCGCATTCATCTGACTATACGCCACACGAATTCGTCTCCGCGATGCGCTCTCGAGCACTGTTTCCATGTCACGACATCGCCAGACAACCCGGCCACCATTCTTCGCCGATGTCCTCGTTCCAGACGGCGGGATTTGCGGCGATAAATTTTGCAAGCAGCTCGATGCATTCCTGTGAGTGCAAATCAATTACTGCGATTCCATTTTCTCGAAGCCAATCGATGCCGCCGCGGAAGTTGACCGATTCTCCCACGACGACGGTCCCGATCCCGAATTGCCGGACCAACCCGCTGCAATACCAGCACGGCGCAAGCGTGGTGACCATGATTTTGTCGCGATAACTGCGTTGGCGTCCCGCTTTGCGGAAGGCATCCGTTTCACCATGCACCGACGGATCATTTTCCTGGACTCGGCGGTTGTGGCCTCGGCCCAACAGTTTTCCGTCGCGGTCAAACAACGCCGCGCCGATGGGAATGCCGCCTTCCGCCAAACCCAGCCGCGCCTCTTCAAGGGCGACGTTCAGCAGCGGCGCATACCTGCTCCGGTCCTTTTCGCCAACGCTCATTTCCTTTTCTCTCCAGACTCAGGTTCGATCGAATCGTGTCCAGATTCACGTTCCGTCGGATCGTTTCCAAATTCAGCTTCGATCCAATCGACGGATTGCGATCTGATCTTGAATGAAAAATCGTCGGCCACAAAGCATCACTTGGACTTGCGCCGACGCCGCTGTAGTCGGTGCGCGGTTGGCGCGACACGCTGTGTGGCTGGAAACACGAGTCACCGGCCGCTAGCTTCTGCTAAGGCTTTGAGCTGCAATGACTTAGGTGATGGCCAACGATCTGCGATCACCCCATCCGAGGCATTGGTTTCCCTCGGAGGCGGCGATGATTCAAACGGTCTTTTGCAAGCGGCTTCTCACTGTTCTCCTCGTTACCGGCAGCATTGGGTTTGTGTGTGCGGGCTGTTCTGGCAGCGCGGCTTCGCCCAGCAAAAATTCCAAAAGTGCAGCCTCGTCGGCGCAGCCAGCGCATGCCCAGGCGCGCCATGCGCAAAAATCCGCTCCTCGCGAATCTTCCTATTCCGTGTACAGCAATCCCGATTACGGCGTGTCGTTTCACTACCCGCGAAACTATGCGTTGCAAGACGGAACACAGGCACAGAGCGACGCAATCCCAGAAGCAAAAACCCAGGAGCAATGGGAAGCCGAACAGCCTGGCGCAATTTTGCTGGCATCTGTCGTGATTCCGGAGGACGCGTATCCGAATACCACGTTCGTCGGCGGATCGCTCCAATTCGTTGTGAACAGATCCATCACGGCCGAAAGTTGCGGCGCCGCGCTGATTCTGCAAGCGGAGGATCCCGACGGACCCATCGGCATGATCAACGTGCACGAGGTCCTGTTTAGTTGGGCGGAGGACGTGAGAACAGCGGATGCCACCGACTATCTGGAGCGCGACTACGCGGGTTTTTCGAACGGAACGTGTTACGAGTTTTTTCTGCGCGTAGACGTAGGATCCGAAGCCAATGATGACGGCGTCAGAAAAGCCGATGCGCAGAAAGTTTTGTGGCAACTCGAAAAAATTGTTTCGTCCTTACAGATTGTTCCGCCACCTGCGGCTTCGCTTCCAAGAAAGCAGTCTCTGGAATAGGACGAACTCCCATTGCATTGCTCTGAGCTGCCCCGTCAACGCATCGTGCCGCGCGGCTATTCCGCAAGCGGTCAGCGAATGTTGCAGTTAGAGCATGCGCGAGGCAGGCATCGTTTGTCGCATTTATCGAAGGAACGCTCGGCTTGAAGTTGTTGAGCAGTTGCAATTCGGTTTGGCTCCCCCTTCCGTCAAACCCTCGTTCGATCGCTTCGCTGAAGGTGTTGCCCGCGATGTTCGAAAATGCGAAGAAGCCGGATAGCAAGCTGGCGGGAGTGTCTCCTCAGGAGCGCCGCGTGCATCCACGCTATCCTTCAGTGCGGCAGCCGAAGCGGTCTACGCAGAGACGCGGCTTCTCGGGCGCACCAGCGACCTGAGCAGAGGCGGCTGCTACGTGGACACGATTAATCCTTTCCCCATGGGCGCCGAGGTGAGGATTCGAATTAGCAAGGGCAACCTAACATTCGTGGCTCCGGCCAAGGTCATGTACGCAGCGGCAGGGATGGGCATGGGCCTAATGTTTACGAAGATCGAGCCGGACCGCCTCCAGGTACTGCAGGAATGGCTGAGAGAGCTGAGCGGCGAATCGCCGTCTGCGCCATCGGAAATGTCCGAGCAGAGCGAGCAGAATCATCACACCGGAAACGCGAACAGCAACGAACAGCAATACGTCTTGAACGAACTGATTATCGCGCTGATGCGAAAGCAGATTCTGAGCGACGCCGAAGGCAAGGCAATGCGGAAGAAGTTGATGAACTGAGGGAAGCGGTTGTAGGCCGAGGCGACACGCGCACGCAATACAAATTGCGCGACAAAATCCCATTTTTGGCGTGGTCCAACGTTCACATAATTTTCGAACACCCCTCGATGGAATTAATGCTGTCGGGCAATGTATTTATGTAACGCGTCGTAGACTGGAAATTGCCGAGCGAGGCGTTCCTCGTCGGTAACCGGTGAGTGCGAATCCATGGGCGATGGCGCGCAAGCCGGGGCTTTCGGGAGCAATCTGCTCCTGTCCTCTCACGTCAGCCCCGCGGACGATGAGTGCCAGACGGTGTAACGCGGGGTCTGCGATCCTGTAATCCTCGAGAATGGCCTCAAACGAACAGCGCTCGGCCCCGTGATTTAATTTCACTTGTGAAAGGCGGTTGGCATCGAACGCGGTGGCTCCGACCCTGCGAGCCGCTTCGAGAAGTTGCTGCTCGGGCACGAAGAAGAACTCAGCTCTGGGATCGATGAATCTTCTAATAAGCCAGGAACATGCAACTCGATCTACTTTCACGCCGGAGCGTGTAATCCACCGTGTGGGTGGCGTCAGGCGTTGTGGATCTCCGGAAGTGGAACGCGTCCGCAAGGCGTGGTCGATGCGCGTCCAGCAAATGTTCTCGCCGAAACCGAAGCTCGCCTTCACACAAATCCTCGAGCGGTGTTGGAGATCGCGGCCAATTCGCGCGCGAAGGTGTCGATCTCATCTTTTGTGTTGTACAGATACAACGAGGCTCTCACAGCTTGCTTTGCGCCAAAACGTTGGAGTAAGGGCAAGGAAGCCATGTCTCCCGCCCGGAGTGCGATGCCTGCCTGATCGAGTCTTCGCGCGAGTTCTTCCGGTTGGATGGAATCCACGCTGAAACAAAACAGACAAATGCGATTCTGAGTCTGCAGGCCGCGCAGAATGCTCACACCTTTTTGCCGCGAAAGCACGTCGCCCAACTGGGCCGTGAGTTGCTGCTCGTGGTCCCACATTCGCGGATAGCCAACCGCGCGAATGAAGTTGATTGCCGCCACGAGTCCGACCGTTCCCGAAGCGTTGGGAGTGCCGGCGCCGAATTTACGCGCCGCTTCCGAATACTGCCATTCATCTCGACTGATACCATGCGCCATATTGCTGCCGGCCTGGTAAGGCTGCATGTCGTCGAGAATGGAACGCCTGGCCCAGAGGATTCCTATCCCCATCGGACCCATCATCTTGTGGCTGGAAAACGCAAGAAAGTCGCACTCGAGGTGCTGTACATCTACTGCAAAGTGGGGCACCGACTGCGCCGCGTCGATCAAGACTTTGGCTCCAACCCGATGCGCGATATGGGTTCGCACGATCGATTGGCGAACGCTCTGCCGGCTTGACCAGCAGGCCAGCGCTGCACGCCAGCCCCAGCCGTAGCATTTCTCGACGTGTTCGTTCTGTGTTATACATATAACTTCAATCGGAAATATGTATTACTCGATCTCAAGAGGATTGTCAAGCGGGCGGGGAGAGAGGATTTGCACCTCCAACTGGTGGTCTTGAAGTAGCGCTACGATGTTGCTGCGATCCCGGCACTTGGCGACGCGGCCTTCGCTTGGGGAACGGCGGAAAGAGCCGAGGCGCTCCGATCGGGATGGCTCGCGCTGACGCGGTTAGAGGTTGGAGGAGTCGAAGGGCTTGGGGAAGAGGTCGCGCATCTGGAGCTGTTCGGTTTTGCCCTTGAGATCGGCGAGAACCACGGGCACATCCCCACAAAACTCCCAAATTAATTGGCGGCAGGCGCCGCAAGGCGGCGTCAGCGTGTCGGTATCGGTGACGACGGCGATCGCGTCGAAGCCGCGCTCGCCTTCACTGATGGCTTTAAAAATGGCGATGCGTTCCGCGCAGACGGTGAGGCCGTAAGTGGCGTTTTCCACATTGCAGCCGCCGAAGATGCGGCCAGAGGTGGCGCGAAGGGCGGCGCCAACGCGGAAATTCGAATAGGGCGCGTGAGCGTTTTCGCGGGATTGTTTGGCGATGGAGATGAGGTGGTCGTATTCGGACATGGGCCAGATTCTCTCGCAAATGATGGGCGCTTTGGTAGAGAGTCCAGAGGGCGGTGCTCGCCCTTTGCTTGACCTCTGCACGCTCGGTGGTGAAAAACAGGGAATTCACCACGGAGTTCACGGAGAGCACGGAGGCAGTTCGAGGGCAGCGGGCAGAGGTCACGAGTCGCGCAGACTGTTCGGCGATTGCGGAGGCTGGGGATCATTTGCGTCTAAACCCCGCCATCTGAAGACGGCGGCTACAGAGCTTGTTCGATGCGGGGGATGACGGCGCGGAGAAGGGCGATGAATTGATTCTTCACGCGGGCGGCGGTTTCGAAGACCTCTTCTGCGGTGAGCGGCTCGCCGGTCATTCCAGCAGCCATGTTTGTGACACAAGAGATTCCCAAGACACGGATGGCAGAATGACGGGCGGCAATTACTTCCGGCACCGTGGACATGCCGACGAGATCTGCGCCAAGCGTACGGAAGGCGTGAATTTCAGCGGGAGTCTCGTAGTTCGGACCTGCAAGAGCGAGATAAACGCCTTCATGGAGATTGAGCGCCAGCTTTTTGCCTTCTTCGGCGACGAAGCGGCGAAATTCGCGGTCGTAAGCCTGGGTCATGTCGGGGAAGCGCGGTCCGAAGCGATCGTCATTTGGACCGATGAGAGGATTGGCAGCTTGCAGATTGATATGGTCGCACAGCGCCACGAGGCAACCTCGAGAATAGCTGGCGTTCACTCCCCCGGCGGCGTTGGTAAGGATGACGGCTTTGACGCCCATGTGATGGAAGACGCGAACGGGAAAGGCGACCTCTTTTGCGGAGTATCCCTCATAAAGATGAACGCGGCCTTGCATAGCAGCGACGGCGACTGTATCTACTTTGCCGATCACGAGTTGGCCGGCGTGACCGATCGCGGTGGAGCGCGGGAAGTGCGGGATTTTCGCATAGGGAATTGTGGTGGGGCCGGCGAACTCATCGGCGAAAGCGCCGAGGCCGGAGCCGAGGACAAGAGCGATGCACGGGCGGAGTTTGGATTTGGCCAGAATGAATTTGGCGGCGCGGCTGGCGCGGGAGAATTCGGAGTTGGAGTCAGATCGTGCGTAGAGAAGATTCCGTTTGGCGGCGCTCATGTTTGGGGAATCAATTTAGCGTAAATGCGCCCACGTCGGAAGGCGGCGGTTACAAGAGCCAACCTGCCGGCTGCTGCGAGGAAGGGTTCAGGAGAAGATGCCGACGATGGAGGCCGAGATGAGATTGGCCATGGTTCCGGCGAGCATGGCGCGAATGCCGAATCTAGCGAGTTGATCCCGCTGCTCGGGGGCGAGGGCGCCAATGCCGCCGATCTGGATGCCGATGGAGCTGAAATTGGCGAAGCCACAAAGAGCGAAGGTAGCGATGGTGAAGGTGCGAGGATCGAGGGCGTCTTTCATGGTGCCGAGTTGCGCGAAAGCGACAAACTCATTGATAACCATACGCGTGCCCAGCAAATTGCCGATAGCGGCGGAATCGTGCCAGGGAATACCGATCAGCCAAGCGACGGGAGCGAAGACCCAGCCAAACACTTGCTGCAGGCTGTAGGGGAACCAGGAAATGTGGAGATGAGTCCAGCCCATCATGGCGTTGAGCAGGGCAAGCAAAGCCAGAAAGGTGATGAGCATGGCACCAACGTTCAGGGCGAGGTGCAGTCCGTCGACCGTGCCGCGGGCAATGGCGCCAAGAATATTCGATTCTTTTTGCGAGGGCGGCATTTCGACGCGGCCGGCGGTGAGGGGCTTTTCGGTTTCCGGGACGAGCATCTTGGCCATGAGCAGGGTGCCGGGCGCGGTCATGATCACAGCGGTGAGAAGATGTTTTGCATCCGCGCCACCAACGCGGATATACGCCGCCATCATGCCACCGGAAATGTGCGCCATGCCGCTGGTCATGACGGTCATCAATTCGGATTTTGTGAGCTTGGGAAGAAAGGGGCGAATGGTGAGGGGTGCTTCGGTTTGGCCCATGAAAATGCTGGCGGCAACGTTGAGGGATTCGGCACCACTAGCACCCATGATGATGGTCATGAGCCAAGCGGCGGCGCGAATGATGAGCTGCATAACGCCGAGGTGATACAAAACGGCAAAAAATGCGGCAATGAAGATGATGGTGGGCAGAACCTGGAAGGCGAAAATCAAACCGAGAGAGGACTGTTGCTGGCCGAGCTCGCCGAAGACGAATGCGGAACCGGCATAGGAAAAATCGAGGAGGCGCTTCGCGGCATTGCCCGCTTTCTCGAATAGCCACTGACCGGAAGGGACGCGCAGGACGAAGAGGCCGAGGGCCAGCTGCAAGCCGAGGCCCCACGCGATGGTTTTTGGCTTGATGGCGCGGCGGTCTGTGGAGAAGAGATAAGCCAATCCCAGAATGACGGCGATGCCGAGCAGTCCGGTCAATCGTCCCATGAGCTCTCCTTCGCCGAGTCAAGACCAGGAACGACCACGAGCACCACCATCGAGGAAGAGAGATTTCCGGCTTCGCCCCAATGACGGCTGGTTTACGATCTCAGGCGCCGAGAATGCGCCGCACGAGCGCGCGTTGCTCGGTCGGGGCTTGCGCGCCGATGAGATAGCTAGCGGCGATCAAGTTTTTGGCCTCGGCGAGTTTGGTGCCGGAATTGTAATGGATTGTGGCGAGGGGTTCACCTTTTTCCACGCGGTCGCCAATGCGCTTGCGGAATTCGAGGCCGACACCATGGTCGATGGTGTCTTCTCTTTTTTCGCGGCCACCGCCGAGCACGGCCAATGCGATACCGAATTGTTCGCAGTTCGTTCCCGTGATGTAGCCGGAGTTCTCGCTGACAACGTCGAGATGGAAGCGCGCTGTGGGCAGGAGGTGCGGCTCATCGACGACGCGTTCATCGCCACCCTGTAGCTTGATTCCTTGCTTGAATTTTTCCTTGGCCTGGCCGCTGGCGATCATTGTTTCGGCGAGACGGCGGCCTTCGTCGACACTTTTGGAGCGCTCGCCGAGATAGAACATCCAGGCGGAGAGCTCGATGCTGAGTTCGCGGAGGTCGGCGGGGCCACGACCGTTGAGCACGTCGATGCACTCGATCACCTCGGTGGAATGACCTGCGGCGCGGCCCAGGGGCTGATCCATGTCGGTGATAAGCGCGACGACTTTCTTGCCCATGCGCTTGCCGGTTTCGACCATCACTTCAGCGAGGCGGACGGCATCTTCTTCGCGTTTCATGAAGGCGCCGGAGCCGGTCTTGACATCGAGAACCAGGCAGTCGATGCCTTCCGCGAGTTTCTTGCTCATGATGGAGGCGCAGATGAGGCCAATGTTTTCAACGGTGCTGGTGACATCGCGAAGAGCGTAGATTTTCTTGTCGGCGGGAGCAATTTCTGCAGTCTGGCCGATCAGCCCCATACCGCATTCGCGCAGAGTGCCGCGAAATTGATCGAGCGAAAGGTGGACGTTGAATCCGGGGATGGCTTCGAGCTTATCGAGCGTGCCACCGGTATGGCCAAGGCCGCGTCCGCTGATCATTGGGACGATCAGGCCGCCGGCGGCTACCATGGGAGCAAGAATGAGGGAGGTCTTGTCACCGACTCCACCCGTGGAATGCTTGTCGACTTTTTTGCCGGGGAGATCGGAGAGATTGAGGACTTCGCCGGAGTACAGCATGACTTCGGTTAGCGCGGCGAGCTCCGAACGAGACATGCCGCGAATCCAGGCGGCCATGAGCCAGGCGGCCATCTGATAATCGGGAATGTCGCCGCGCGTGTAGCCAGAGACGAGGAAGTCGATCTCTTCGCGGGAATTTTCCCCAGAGTCGCGTTTTTTTCGAATCAAATCGACGGCGCGCATGCGAAGGTGAGGCGGGAGCGTAACACTTCTGGAAGCGTGAGGCCAGCGGCGGAGATAGGATGCCATGGTGCGACCCCCCGGGGGCCGGTGGATTACATGACTTGGGGGACGTCGGGAGGAAGGATGGTGGCTTGGCCGGCGACGACGCGCCAGCCTCTGGGAGTGTTGACGTAGACGTGAATGGCACGCATGCCGCTATTGAACCGCTGTCCCTTGAAGATGCCGCGCGCCGACCACAAGCAAGTGGCAATGGCCATATCTTGATAGATGCGGATGCCGATGTCAGACACGTTGAAAGTATCGTATTTGACGTCGGCAGATTGTACGGCGTTAATAAACGTGTTCTTGTTTACCGGCTGGCCGTGCGAGAGGGTGCCGCTGAAATCGTCGCTATACACTCGTCTGAAAAATGTGGCGTTGTTCAATTGAATAGCGCGAGCAGCTTCGTTTTCGAGATTGATGATCTCCTGGCGCTGCAGTTCGGCCTGCGCTGCCTCGTATTCAAATTTTGCGCGCTCTGAAGGGGTTAAGGGGCGATCCCCTGGCTCTTGCCACGCGGGACCCAATGGCAACCCGAGAATCAGCAGGGCCGCGAGCTTCTTCATGCTGACAAACTCCTCTGGTTGGGATTCCGACCGACTGAATCAGAGCCAGTATACGAGGTTTGAGGTCACTGCACGCGGGCATCGAAGACGCCTGTGTCGATACGGCCAGAGTGCTTGATCTGCAGGAAGATGCGATAGTCACCGGGTTGCGGGAACCCGTAGGGGAAGCGAACCTCAGGGGAGATGGGTACGGTTGCGGCGGGCATCGGCATGGGCATGGGAGCTTGCATCGGCGACGAGGCCGGAAGGCCAGTTTGCGCCAACTCAAGCGCGGCCATGGACACTGAGCCGGCCGGGTGAAGGTGGGCGAACACGCTGAAATCGGAGCGGACAAATTCGGCATGTCCGGCCATGCCCATGTAGGGCTGCATGTCTTGGGCGGGATTGCCGTGTTCTTCTTGAACGCTGAATTTGAACTCCAGGGGAACATTGGCTTTCAGCGGAGCGGAGGCGCATTGCCAAACGATGCGGCCGCCGCCGGAGAGTTGCGAGATTGTGGAATTCCCCGGAGATGCGGATAGCGGAGCGCCGGACCATGATGAATCATCGCCTGGCGTCAGCTTGCCGTTGATTTGCGGCATGTCGATGCTGCCGACGAGCGTCCATGGGTAGCCGCGCTTGTCGACGATGTCGGCAAAGATTTCGTAGCGGCCTTCGGGCATGGCGGGCAGGTCCTCGGCGAAGGTACCGTCGGCCATGCGGTCCGGATGCAAGTGCCACATGGAGTCCAAGCCGGGAGAGCGGATCAGAAAAAGGTGCATCAAGTGATCATGGTCAGGGAGGAGCTCTTCCATCTTCACATAGTCATACCATCGCGGATTTTCGTGCTTGGCCCGGATCACCAGACGATTGCCGTTGACGAGAGTGGCCTGGGCGACCGGTGATTTGTAAAAATCGACCCTGCGCTGAAAATTTTGAGCCTCCAAACCCCACCACGCGCGAGCGAGATAGAGGATGGCAAGCACAGCAACTGCGGATGCGGCCATGACCCACTTGGCGGCTCGCTTGTTGCGGGGTGCAGGAATTTCGCTGGGCTCGAGATTGCCTTCGCGGACGCAGGCACCGACGATGGAGATGACGCCGACGCTCAAGACCAGCATGAGGACAAGCAGCAGCGCTCCCAGCGATTTTTGCATGGGCATGGTGCGCTGCGCGAAAGAAGGCACAGGAACAGAGAGCTCGCCCTTGCCTTGCGGGCCGTCTACCAGAATGCGTACCTGCAAAGCGCCCCACTCCATCAACCAAAGACTCGCGGTAAAGAATTGCGGGTCGTCTTTGGAGGAAGTGGCGAGATCAGGCGTGGGAGGAAAGTTGGAGCCTGGCCCGGTCAAACGCAAGGGAACCACTTGGACCGTGCGGATGTCCGGTGATTCCGTGTGGACCTGAATCTCCGCGACACCAGGAATCACCTGAGGAACACGGATGGTAACAAAGAGATGGTACGGACCGGCGTTGCCCTCGCAGAAGACGTCCGGGCTGCCAACGTGCGCGTGAGCGGGCACGACAGCCAGGAGGAAGAGGAAAGTCGCGGGTAAGGAGAATCGTCGCATGAGCTATTTGAAACCGCGCCGAGATGATCAAAAAAGTGACGTCACAGGGGGAACGGTGCGATCTATTTCGCACTGCGCCGCGGCTCGCCGCTACCTGCGAATGCGTCGCATCCAGTCTCCCCAGGCAAGGCCGATGAGGGTCATGAGGGCGCCCACGAGCAGGGCAGTTGCCATGCGCACCCAGAACGCGGTTAGGGTTGGCTCCGTGGGGACAAACACATTGCGCACCCAAGGAGAAGCTGGGGGAACAAAATACGGATAATTATCGGCGGCGAAGAACCAGTTGCGAGCTGCAGGTGACATCAAGAAGTCCGCGAAGGGCCACTGCACAGCGGCGAAGCTGGCAAGGAAAGCCGCCGCAAGGGTTACAGCCTGCGCCCAGCGATTCCAGTTGGCGGTAGCGCGCCGCGTAAGATCAAACACAATGGCAGGAACGATCAGGAGCAGGGGGAAATCGGGCGGAACAAGATGGGTAATTTTTTGATAGACGGGCCCAAGTTTGGGCTCGGCGGGGACAAGCGGCAGAAGCCAGGTGAAAGCGAAGTGTACGGCGGTATACATGGCCGTCATGATCGTGGCGGCCCAGGGGTGCTTAGAGGCGGTAGCCACGGCGGCTAACCAAATCGGCGCAATTAACATGACGACCACATAGAAGCTTGCGCCGTGCATGAGGACGCGCCCGGTGTATTCCTGGGCGATGCCAAGGGTCATGCCCATAAGAAAGGTAAAGACAAAAAAGAGGAGGCGCTCGAGTTTGGCGCGGTATGCGCCGTGGGCGCGGTTCAGTTCGGAGAGAACCATGACGAGTGTGCCGAAACGAATTGCAAGCATGCCTAGAGCGAGCAAAACGTGCGGCGGGCTCAGGATTTTCACATCGAGACCGTAGGCCTCGTGCCACCAATTGTCGAACGGGGCGGAGGTGATCATGGCGACGCCGCCCCAGGCGCAAATAAACGCTCCCATGGGACCTCGAAAGCTCCACATGGAGATCGAAGAAGCGCGCAGAGGCGAGTCTTTCCGGAAAGTAGTGGAGAGGATTAAGTATCCACAAGAAATACCGGAGAGCACTCCACACAAATAAATGAGCATGTGGGCGGGGGTCCAAAAGGTATCGCGGCCAACACTTTCGTGCCAAGAAATGTCCCAGGCGCCGCCAACGACACTGGAAAGCACCGCTACGAGGCAAGACCAGATGTACCAGGGAATGGAGATAGCTTCGGCGGAGATTCTGTCCACAGGTGAAGCCTGAACTCGAGACGGAACGGGAATGGGGATAGCGTCGGCCATTTCGTACGGCTCCTGCTGGATCGGGGACGGCGATCGCTCACATGCTGCAACTTAGAAGCTTACACTCTACGCATACGAATCGAAACAACGCAAAGTTACAGGCGCGCGGCAAGGCTGTTTAGGTCGAGCCGTGTCCGGGACAGCGCTTGGCTTCCGCCCGACGATGAGGCACCGGGGATGGCGCGTCGCTTCTATTGCTTTCCCATAGGTGTTGTGGGATTATCGCTATGGGCATCCCATAGGAGAGCTGATGAGCGGGAAAGCAGATGTATGGCAAGGAACGCTGGCGCTGATGGTGCTGAAGACGCTGTATACATTGGGGCCGCTGCATGGGTACGGCATTGCGCGGCGCATCGAGCAGACCAGCGGCGATCTGCTTTCCGTCAACTACGGAACGTTGTATCCGGCCCTTTTGAAGCTGGAGCAGGAAGGCTACATCCGCTCCACGTGGGGAACATCCGAGAACAATCGGCGCGCGAAATATTACAGGCTGACTCGCGCGGGTGAGAAACAACTGGAGCGCGAAGCCCGGGATTGGGAGCAAGCCACCGCGATTCTGGCGCGATTCCTTGCCACGGGAGAAGGGCCCACATGAGAGTGCTGCGTGCGTGGCTGATTCGCCTCGGCGGATTGTTTGGCAAGGAGCGGCGCGAGCGGGAATTTGCCGAAGAGATGGAGGATCATCTTCGGCGACACATCGAGGACAATCTGCGCTCAGGTATGAGCCTGGAGCAAGCACGGCGAAATGCGCTGATGAAGCTCGGCGGGCTCGAGCCGATCAAGGAGATGTATCGGGAACGGCGTGGGCTACCGATACTGGAGACGCTTCTGCAGGACGTCCGATACAGTTTTCGCGCGCTGCGCACGAATCTCAGTTTCACGACGCTTGCCGTCATAACGCTGACTTTAGGAATTGGGGCGAACATCGCCATTTTCAGCATGGTGAATGCGCTGCTGCTCCATCCTTACCAATTCCGCGATCTCGACCGGCTGGTACGAATCTGGGAGGACCGGGGGATCGATCAAGGGGTGGATGGGAGGTCGATCGCCGCAGCGGACGGGGATGATCTCCGCGCGGGCACCCAAGCATTTGAAGCGTTAACAACATACCGCTGCCAGGACTTCAATTTGTGGGCGGACGGAAGTGCGCGGCCGGTACGGGCTTGCCGCGTTTCTTCCAATTTCTTCGATGTGCTCGGCGTGAGCCCGGCCGTCGGCCGAACGTTTACGAGCGCAGAGGAGCGGCCCGGGGCCGATCAAGTCGCCATCGTGAGTTATGGCTTTTGGCAGCGCTGGTCTGGGGGCGACCCTGAATTCCTTGGAAAAGTGCTGCAGATGAATCAGCGCAGCTACACGATCGTAGGAATCATGCCCGCTGGGTTTGATTACCCTGTGCCGTTTGAGTTGTGGGTGCCACTGGCCCTCAGTCCTGCCGAGAAGATGGATCGAACGCAGCTTTCGCTTCAAGCGCTGGGGCGCCTAAAGCCGGGAGTCAGCGTTGCCCAGGCACGACAGGCGCTCGATGCGGTCACACAGCGCCTACGGCAGGCTTATCCGCTGACAAGCCGAAATAGACGCACAGCGCTGTTACAGCTCCGGAAGGAGCTGTACCTATACACCTTGCCGTTATTCCTGCT
>Ga0070698_100002763_pt1 | contig 19294 bp, 13 predicted proteins | sample KBSK1502metaG_FD_65477 | JGI IMG/M metagenome (GOLD analysis project Ga0070698, IMG submission 65477) | Corn, switchgrass and miscanthus rhizosphere microbial communities from Kellogg Biological Station, Michigan, USA - KBS K1-50-2 metaG | ecosystem: Host-associated > Plants > Roots >...
TACGGTCCGCGTCGACCCCGAACTCCTCGACCACGTCGAAGGATCCGTAGCGGCCGGCGAGCTTGATCACGTCGGCCTCGCTCTCGATCGTCTCGAACACCGGGTCCCCGCCGTCGGTCTTCACCAGGCGCGTGATGTGCTTGTCGGCCATCTGGCGCCGGACCTGGCGCGGGATGAGGTCGATGAACTGCTCGCCGGACAGGATGCGCCCGATGTTCTCGTCGTCGAACACCCGCTCGGTGCCAGGAAGGCCGAGCGCGGCGCCGGTAATCACCACCGGCTCGGCCTCCGGCGGCGCCGCGGCCGCCGACGTCCGGGCGGGCGTCGTCGCCGGCCGCGCGGGTTCGCGATCCGCGGCGTCCGGAGTGTCCGCGAGGATGCGCCGCCCGCGGTCGATGAGGTCCGCGACCAGGCGGCCGAGCTCGGCGTAGCGATCAGTGGACATGGGGGCCTCCAGGGCAGCGCGGGCCGGGGTCGGCTCTGCCAGGAACGGTGTGGCCGCCGCCTCCCGGCTGGGCGGCACCGGCTCGGACGCGAGGCGGGCAACGGGCTCTGGCGCGGCCGTGGCGGACGCGGTGCCCCCTGACAGCCCGAGACCGGCCGCGTACAGGCCGCAGAGCGCGGCGTTGAACGACGGGACGTCCCCGTACTTCGGATGGTTGGTGAACAGCGCGAGGACGTCGTCGTGCGCCTCGCCGAGCACGTCCTCGGCGAAGCCCTGCAGCGCCCGCTTGGGCCCGACCTCGACGAACACGCGCGCGCCCGCGTCGTACAGCGTCCGCAGTCCGTCGACGAACCGGACCGGCGAGGCGACCTGGCGGCCCAGGAGGTCGAGCATCCGCTCGACCGCGCCCGGGCCGGCGGCCGGGTAGAACGCCCCGTCGACGTTGGCCACGATCGGCAGCGTCGGCGGCCGCAGGTCGAGCCGGGTCAGCGTGCGCCGGAGCGGCTCGCTCACCGGCGCCACGATCGCCGTGTGGAAGGCGTGACTGACGGGTATCCGCGTGGCCGTGTGCCCGGCCGAGGTGAAGGCCTCGATGGCCCGCCCGACCGCTTCGGTCGCACCGCCGATCACCGCCTGATGGGTGCTGTTGATGTTGGCGGTCACCACGTAGCCGTCGACCGACGCGACGATCCGCTCGATCTCGTCAAGCGGGGCCGTCACGGCCGCCATTGCGCCCTGGTCAGCGATGCTTAGGCTGGCCATCTCCCGGCCGCGGGCGCTGACCGCCTCCAGCGCGGCCTCGAACGACAGGGCTCCAGCCGCGACCAGCGCACCGTACTCGCCCAGGCTGTGGCCCATCACCATATCCGGCCGGATGCCGTAGGCGTCGAGCAGCCGGGTGAGGGCGATATCGGCCGCGAGCACCGCCGGCTGGGTGATCTCGGTCTGCAGCAGCTGCCGCTCGAGCCGTGCGACCGCCGTGGGGTCACGACCGTCGACGAAGATGTACTCGGTCAGCGGCTTGCCCAGCAGGGGGGTCATAACATCGTCCGCTTGCGCGAACGTCCGGGCCACGATCGGCTCGGCGGCGCGGAGGTCGGCGAGCATGTTCACGTACTGCGAGCCCTGCCCGGTGTAGAGGAACGCCACCTTGGGCGCCGGGCCATGGCCGATAAAGATGCCGCGAGCCTGCAGCATCTTGCGCATCTCTGGCCTGCCACCGGTCAGCGCCTTCGCCGCCAGGGCCGCCCTTTCGGCAAGCTGGGCCGGCGCGCCGTAGTCAATGGCGGCCCGCACCGCGGCCGTCGCCAGCGCGGGGTCGGGCGGCCGGGGGGGCGGCGCCTCCCCTGCGGCGGCACGTTCGGCGACCCGAGTGAGCTGGGCCGCGACCTCCGCGTCGCTGTCGCCGCCCAGCACCAGGGCGCCGCGCAGCGGGTCCCTGGCCACTGGCCGTTCCTCGCCCGCGCCCGTTCCCGGCCCGGCCGAGACCGCGCCGAGCGCGCGCTCCGGCGGGGCTCCGGCCTGGCCCGGGCCCGCTCCAGCCTGGCCCGGCCCGGCCCGGGCCTGGTCTGCCGGGGCTCCGGCCTGGCCGTCAGCGACCGCGGCGGCCGGGATGTCCGCCCCGGCGAACGTCCGGACGCCCGCCCCGTTGTACCGGCCCGGAACGTATTCCTCGATCACCGCGTGGAAGTTGGTGCCGCCGAAGCCGAACGCGCTGACGCCGCCGCGCCGCACCCCGCCAGGCGGCCGCGGCCACTCGAGCAGCTCGGTGTTCACCCGGAACGGCGAGGCGGCCCAGTCCACGTTCGGGTTCGGGTCGCGGAAGCCGAGGCTCGGCGGCAGCACCTTCTCGTGAACGGCCATCGCCAGCTTGAACAAGCCCGCGGCGCCAGCGGCACCCTTCAGGTGGCCGATGTTGGACTTGACCGAGCCGAGCGCGATCGAGCCCGGCGCGACCGCCTCGCTGCCGAACACCGACGTAAGGCTCTGCAGCTCGGCGGCGTCGCCGACCCGGGTCGACGTGCCGTGGGCCTCGATGAGCGAGACGGTCGCCGCGTCGACGCCGGCGTTTTCCCAGGCGCGGGCGATGGCCAGCCGCTGCCCGGCCGGGTTCGGCGCGGTGATGCCCTTGCCCCGGCCGTCGCTGGATCCGGCGGCGCCGAGCAGCACCGCGTAGATCCGGTCGCCGTCCCGCTCGGCATCGGCGAGCCGCTTCAGCACGAACAGCGCCGCGCCCTCGCCCATGACGAACCCGTCGGCGCCGGCGTCGAACGGGCGGGTGCCGGTGGCGGACAGCGCCCCGATCTTGCAGAACTTCACGTACACGGCCGCGCCCATGTTGCGGTCCACCCCGCCGGTGACCGCCGCGTCATAGTCTCCGCGGGCCAGCCCCTGGGCGGCCGCGGTCAGCCCGGCCAGCGCCGATGCGCAGGCGGCGTCGGTGGTGTAGCTGGGCCCGTGGAAGTTGAACAGGTTCGCGACGCGGCTGGCGACGATGTTCGCCAGCTCGCCCGGCATGGTGTCCTCGGTGATGTCGGGGAACTGGCTCAGGAACGACCGGCTGGTCTCCGCGATGATCGCTTCCCTGGCGCCGGCCGGGAGCGCGGCGAACGCCGTGGAGCGGGTCAGCTCCCGGGTGAACTCCGGCAGCTGGATCCGCAGGTTGCTGTTGTAGTGCTTCTCGCCGCCCAGCGCGTTGCCGATCACCACCGCGACCCGTTCCGGGTCGACGTTCCAGTCCGGCCAGCCGGCGTCGACCAGTGCCGCGTGGGCCGCGGCCACCGACCACTTCTGGGCGTCGTCCATCTGCTCGCTGACCCTGGGCGGCAGCGGCAGGTGCCAGCCCATGGGATCCCACTCGAACTCGCGCACCCACCCGCCGATGCGGGAGTAGGTCTTGCCGGGGGCGCGCGGGTCCGGGTCGTAGTACAGGTCCGCGTCCCACCGGTCCTTGGGCACGTCGGTGATGCAGTAACGGCCCTCGGTGATGTTCTTCCAGAACGCCGGCGCCGTGGGCGCCTCGGGCATGATGGCGCCCAGGCCGACGATCGCGATCGGCTGCGGCGGGACGGTCCGTGACTGGCTGGAGCTGTGCTGGTTCGCGGTCATGACTATCGTTCCTTTGTCGCGGTTGCCGGGCCTGCCCGCCCGTAGAGGGCGTCGGCGACCCGGTCCATGTCGGCCACCAGCCCGGCCTGCGCGGCACACGCCGCGTCTAGCTCCAGGCTGGTTTCTGACGGCGTGACCCCGGCGCCATCGGTGCCACCTGGGGCCCCCGCTCCGATCACCCAGCGCAGGCCGTCGCACGCCACCTTCTGGGCGGCGTCGCGGGCGAACACGCGGCTCATCGCGGCGAGGGTTCCGGCATCGAAGCGGTGGTCCGCCTTCTCGGGGAGGGCGCCGTCGAGCGCCGCGGCGGCGCGGCCGGCGAACCGCCCGGCGCCCTCGGCGTGGGCGATGAGCTCACCCAGACGCAGCAGCACGTGCTGGTGGCGGGTGAGGCGGCCGGTCCGGCAGGCTTCGAGGATCCCGGCCAGGCTGCCGCTGGCCAGGGCGGCGGTGGCGGCGCCCACGTCGGGATGGCGCGCGTGCAGGTCGTTCAGCTCGGAGGCGAGGCCGCGGTAGTAGCGGCCGCCGGACTTCAGGTGCTGCTGCCAGCGGTCACGCGCGATCGTCATCTCCATGATCTCGGAGGTCCCCTCGTAGATCGTGGTGATGCGGACGTCCCGCTTGATCTTCTCCACCTGGTACTCGCGCGTGTAGCCGTAGCCGCCGTGGGCCTGAATGGCGGCGTCGGCGGCGGCGTTCCCAGCCTCGGTGGCCAGGTACTTCGCGATCGCGCCCTCGGTGTTCAGCGCCCCGCCCGCGCCCTCGCCCGCGTCGGTCCGCCCGGCCGCGTACTCGATGTAGGCGCGGGCAGCCTCCAGGCGGACCGCGTGCGGGACGATCAGCTTGTGGGTGTACCCCTGCTTGGCCGACAGCGGTGCGCCGCCCTGGATCCGCATGGTGGAGTACTGGATGGCACGGTCGAGCGCGGACCACCCGCCGCCGAGGCCGAACGCCGCCACCATCAGCCGCGTGTAGCCGAACACCTGCTGCGCCTGGGTGAGACCCTGTCCTTCCACGCCGCCGACGAGGTTCCCGGCGGGCACCAGGGCGTTCTCCAGGAACAGCGCGGCCGTGTTGGAGAGCCGGATGCCGTGCTTGTCCTCGGGCCGGTTCTGGGTGAAGCCGTCCGTGCCGCGCTCGAGCACGAACCAGGAAGGGCCGCCCGGCGCGCGGGCCAGGATCGAGTACTTGTCGGCGATCCCGCCGTTGCTGATCCACTGCTTCCGCCCGTTGAGCCGGTAGCCGGTCACGGCGCCATCGGTCACCACCGGGGTCGCGGTTGTCTTGAGCGCGGCGAGGTCGCTGCCGGCCTCGGGTTCTGTCGCGCCGTAGGCGTAGAGGACCCCCCGCTCCGCGATCTCGGTCAGCCACTCGCGCTTCTGCTCGGGCGTGCCCCCGACGAAGATCGGGTCGCTGCCGAGGAAAGTGGCCAGGACGCTGGTGGCCACGCCGATGTCCAGCCGGGCCATCTGCTCGCACACGCGGTAGACGTCGAACGTGTCGCCGCCCATCCCGCCGTAGTGCTCGGGAATGAACAGGAGCTGGACCCCCAGCTGGTCGCTGCACATGCCCCGCACCACGTCCTCGGGGCACACGTCGTCGTGATCCAGCTGCAGCTGCCGCTCCTCGGGAATCGCGTCGCCGACGTAATCCCGGATGGCCTCCAGCGTCATCTTGAGCGTGTCGGCGTCGAGGCCGATGAGGCCGGGGCCAGTTATGGTGGTCATCACGGCATCACTCCCCTTCCGTTCACCGTCCGTTAACTAGGCATGACCGGGAAGAGTCGTAGGTCCCGCGGGAGCGGAGGCCATGGGCCTCTACCGGCGGGTAGTGCGGCCTGATGCGAGCTATGTGCATTTTGTGACCACGCGAACACGGTCAGATGTGAGTGATACCCGGGACGGGGGCCGTCGCCCGGCGCGGGCGGTGGCGGCGTTACGGCCCGCAGAGGGGACCTTTGGCCGTTGACCGCGCTGCGCGGGCCTGTTCCGATGAATCGGGCAGAACCGTCTGCTTACCGCCTGGCGAACGTCAGCCAGCGGGCCAGCTTCCGCCCGTGAGGCGCATTTCTTGAACACCGGGAGGACCGATGACGAACCTCGTCACGACACTCACGCAGGCTGCAGCCACCTATCCAGACCGCCCGGCGGTCCTCCTGGACGAGCGCGTTCTGCGCTACCGCGACCTCGATGAAGCGAGCGCCCGGGCCGCGTCGTGGCTGCTCGGACGCGGAATCGCGGCCGGGGACCGCGTCGGCCTGATGATACCGAACGTTCCGGAGTTCGCCGAGCTCTACTACGGGATCCTCCGCGCAGGCGTCATCGTCGTCCCGATGAACCCGATGCTCAAGGCGCGCGAGGTGGGGTACTACCTCACCGACTCCGGCGCTGCGCTGGCTCTGGCCTGGCACGGCGTCGCCGACCAGGCCGCCGAGGGCGCGCGGCGGGCCGGGACGGATCTCGTGATCATCGAGCCCGGGGAACTGGCCGGCACTCTGGGCCAGTGCGCCCCGGCGCCGGCTGTCGCCGGCCGGGCGCCGTCCGACACCGCGGTCATCCTCTACACGTCGGGTACCACCGGCCAGCCGAAGGGTGCCGAACTGACCCACGACAACCTGCTCCGTAACGTCGAGGTCACCCGCAGCACGCTGCTGGAGCTGCGGCCTGGCGACGTGATCCTCGGGGCGCTGCCGCTGTTCCATTCCTTCGGCCAGGTCGTCGGGATGGGATGCGCGATCGCCACGGGCGCGTGCCTGACCCTGCTCCCCCGGTTCGATCCGGTGCGCGCGCTGGAGATCATCAAGCGCGACCAGGTGAGCGTCCTGCCCGGCGTTCCGACCATGTACGCCGCGATCCTGCACTCAGCGGCGGGCAGCGCCGGCGACGCGGCCAGCCTGCGCCTGTGCGTCTCGGGCGGCGCGGCCATGCCCGTGGAGCTGCTCCGGGCGTTCGAGAAGGAGTTCGGCTGCGTGATCCTCGAGGGCTACGGCCTGTCGGAGACCTCGCCGGTGGCGTCCTTCAACCACCCCGACCGGGCCCGCAAGCCGGGCACGATCGGTCAGGCGATCGCGGGCGTCGACATGCGCGTCCAGGACAACGCGGGCGTGCCGCTGCCGCCCGGCGAGGTCGGGGAGATCGCCGTCCGAGGCCACAACGTCATGAAGGGATACTGGCGGCGGCCCGAGGAGACCGCAGAGGTCATGACCAACGGCTGGTTCAGCACCGGCGACCTCGGCCGGATGGACGCGGAGGGCTACTTCTCGATCGTCGACCGCAAGAAGGACATGATCATCCGCGGCGGGCTCAACGTGTACCCGCGCGAGATCGAGGAGGTCCTCTACGAGCATCCGGCGGTCGCCGAGGCCGCGGTCATCGGCGTTCCGGACGAGATGCTCGGCGAGGATGTGGCCGCGCTGGTCACGCTCAAGCCCGGCGCTTCCGCGAGCCCGGACGAGCTGCGCGAGCACGTGAAGGGCCAGCTGGCCGCGTACAAGTACCCGCGTTACGTGTGGATAGTCGACGCACTGCCCCACGGCGACACCGGCAAGATCCTCAAGCGGGCCATCGTGGTCCCGCCCGGCACCGACCAGCATGCGGCAAGCCCCGCACCGGGAGCGAGCCCACCACGGTGATCAAAAGTACCGCCGTGAACGTTTCCAGCACCTTGTGTCCAGCCGACCCAGCCCGGTTTGGTGATCTAGGACTCAAATGCATGAAATAGACGGGTTTGGGTCCTAGATCTCCGGAACCTGGCCAGCCAGGCCGCAGGCAGTCCCCGCACAGCACTTCCGCACCCTCCGTACCACAGTCGCGGGCAGCTTGCACGCATAGCGGCGGGGTTAACCTCTCCGGGCCCCGTCTGACGGCTCAGGTACCCCGATCATGACGCCGACCGCCAGGATGGCGCCAGGCAGTGGCCCGCCGTGAGCGGCCGTGGCGCCTCCAGCCGGGTTCACCGAGGCGAGGGTCGACGACGCGTCGTAACCTCCGCAATCAAGGATCTTCTAGGCGGGCGGCGCGCCTGGCGGTGTCTGGCGGTAGAGCGCGAGGGTGACGGTGATCCCGGCGCCGACGGCCAGCAGGAGAACGTTGCGCGCTTCGCCGAGCCGACCGGACCTCCTCGCGGCCTCGAGCGCCGCGATGGGGCCGGACGTGTACGCGCCGGCCATGTCCTCGGCCGTGAACGCTACCCGGTCGCCGGGGACGCCGAGCCCTACCCGCAGCCGGTCCAGGAACTCCGGTGCCGCGGGCGCCGGGACGAGCAGGTCGATCTCGCCGATGCTCATGCCCAGCCGGCCCAGGAAGCGCCCGGTCGCCTCCCGGGCGCAGTCGGCGCACCGGGCCTGGTACCCGGGCTGCTCGTTAACCACCATCTGGCTGTGGCCCGCTCCCGCCAGCGGGACGTGCGGCCCGCGTCGCGCGTGCCACGTCAGCCCGCTGGTCAGCAGGCTTTCGTACTCGGGGAACGTCTCGACGTGGAAGTCGGCGAACCCGGCGATCCCGTCGTCCCAGCCGAGCAGCAGCGCGCCGCCCGTCGGGCGGACCAGGTCGGATCCGTTGCCGTCATGGCCCGGGTCCACGTCGCTGGTCACGATCAGGCCGAGCCGGATGACTCCCGAGCGCAGCAGGCCGGCCTGAAGGTGGATGGCGCTGATCACCCCGCAGGCGCCGTTGGCCAGGTCGAAGGAGAACGTGCCGTGGCTCCCGTTCGCCGGGCGGCCCAGGTTGGCGCCGATATCCTCCTGCACCAGCGCAGCGAGCGCGGGCTCACCCATGTTGTCTTCCCGGTAGACCCCGGCGTTGATCAGCAGGTCAACATCGCTCGCCTCGCGTCCGGCCCGCGCGAGGCACTCCCGGGCGGCGGCGTCGGCGAGCCGCCGCGCGGTGGGCTGATGCCATCCGTGGCTGGCCAGCGCGCTGGCGGCCTCAATGCGTGCGCCCATAGCGATTCACCTGGCTGTCGATGGTCATGACGGCGATGCCGACCTCGATACCGGAGGCCAGCGACAGCAGCATCACCCGGTCTCCCTTGTGCACCCGCTGCTCCTCCAGGTACTTGTGGAGGGCCACGAACAGCGTCGTGGACGCCGTGTTGCCGTTCTCCTCGATGTTGACGACCACGTGCTTGGGGCTGGCCCCGAGCTGCCGGGCGAATTCTGCCGTGCCCTTGCGGATCGCCCGGGCGGAGGTCTGGTGCGGGATCAGGTAGTCGATGTCGGCCATGTCGATGCCGGCGTGCCCGAGCACGTCGGCCAGCAGCGGCACCATGTCCGTGATCGCCGCCTTCTGCAGTTTCCTGGACCGGGTGTACATCTGCGCGCCCGGGCCCACCGTGCTGGGGTAGGCGACGCACAGGCGGCTGTGCTCGGCGAGCGTGGCGAAGCCGATGACGTCGATGCCCGGAGCGCCCTGCGGTGCTCGTTCCACGATCACGGCGGCACCGGCGTCGCCGAGCGTGAGCGACGCGAGCTGCGGGCTGAACAGGGAGCGGATCTGGTGCGCGGCGTTCCAGCCCAGCTGGGAGATGTACTCGCCGGATACCACCATCCCGCAGCTGATCTCGCCGCGGGCGATGAGGTCCTGGAGGACGAACACGCCGGTCAGCATGCCCGCGCAGGCATTCGACAGATCGAAGTTGATGGCCTGGGTCGCGCCGATCGCCTGCTTGACGTACAGGCTCAGCGGCGGCTCGAAGCTCTGCGACATCCCGCCCGTGGACCGGGTGATGCTGCAGCTGATCAGCATCTCGATGTCCGAAGCCCGGTGCTCCGAGTGAGCCAGGCAGTCGCGGGCGGCCCCGGTCGCCAGGGTGAACGAGTTCTCGCCCGGTTCGACCACGTGCCGCTCGTGGACGCCGGTCAGCCGCTCCAGCTGGATGCGGGTGCGATGCCTGGTCCGGCTCATCAGCTCGCTAGTGGTCAGCCGTCCCGCGGGCAGCCTCACGCCGACGCTGTCGACCCGGCACCCCCACCCCGCCCGGGGATCGGGCGATTGCAGGACAGCCCAGTGGCCCGGCAGCCCACCACGCTCGCCAGCCATCGCAGGCCTCCCTGATCGAAATCACGCTATCCTGATCTTTAGAGAGTGCCGGCTTGGGAAGCCTGGCCCTAGGGTCGAACGTCACTGGCGACGGGCCAATAGGTCCCTTGTCGGTGGCCCCCTGTGGCCGGTTGCCGAAGCGGCAGCCGACCTGACCAGGGGGGAGCGTGCAAGGAATGGCCGCCCTGCTCCTTCGGCCGTTCGGTAGGCCGTGGCGCGCCCGCGTGACCGCTACAGCCGAGGACGACCCGGGCGTAAGCGCTGACGGGACCCGGCACACGGTGTCCTATGGGGAGTACCGCCTGGCCTACGAGGTGTACGGTTCGGGCGACCGGGTGCTGGTGTGGCTGCACCCCTTGCTGTTCGATGCCAGCCTCAGCCGCGGCCTGGCCCGGGCCCTGGCCGCCCGCGGCAACCGGGTGGTGCTGCTCGACCTGCTGGGTCACGGTCGAAGCGACAAGCCTCGCCACGCCGGCGCGCACCGGATGGACCTCTACGCCCAGCAGGTGCTGCGCCTCCTGGACGAGCTCGGCGTGGACAAGGCGGTGCTCGGGGGCGTCTCGCTGGGCACGAACGTGAGCCTGATCGCGGCGGCGCAGGCTCCCGGGCGAGTCCGCGGCCTGGTCCTGGAAATGCCGGTGCTCGAGTCGGCCGTCCCCGCAGCGGCCCTTGCGTTCGTGCCGCTGCTGCTGTGGGTCCACTACGCCAGGACCGGAATGCGGCTGGTCTCCTCGGTCGCGTCGCGCCTGCCGCTGTCCGGGTTCGGGCCGCTCGACTCGGTCATCGGCACGGCCAGGTCAGATCCGGACGAGATCGCGGCGGTGCTGCACGGCATCCTGGTGGGCCCGATCGCTCCGACCAGCGAGCAGCGCCGGTCCATCACCGCGCCCGCACTGGTGCTCGGTCACGGGGTCGACCTCATCCACTCGCTGAGTGACGCCAGGAAGCTCGCACGGCAGCTCCCGGACGCCAGGTTCATCCGGACGCACACGTTTGCTGAGCTGTTTCTCCATCCCGCCCGGCTGACCGCCGAGATCGCCGGTTTCCTCGACCGCGTCTGGGCCGAGGCCGAGACGCCGACGGATCCTCAGCGGATCGCGTAGTCGGCCGCGCGGGCGTGCCGGGTGCGCGCCCAGTACTCGAAGCTGAACCCCGGCCACAGGGCGCGGTTGACGCCGTCGGCGTCCAGGTACCAGCTCGTGCAGCCGCCCTGGCTCCACACGGCGCGGCGCAGGCGGCGCTGGATGCCGTCGCTGAACCGGCGCAGCGCGGGCGCGCTCACCTCGATCGTGTCCGCGTTCTCCCGCGCCAGCAGCCGCAGGCAGCTCAGCACGTGCCGGACCTGGCATTCGATCATGAAGACGACCGAGTTGTGCCCGAGCCCGGTGTTCGGGCCGAGCAGCAGGAAGAAGTTCGGGAAGCCGGGCACGGCTATGCCGTTGTAGGCCTCCACGCCGCCGCGCCACGCGTCCTGGAGCTTGACGCCGTCGCGCCCGGCCACGGTGAGCTCCGCGATCGCCTCGACGGTCTTGAAGCCGGTTCCGTAGATGATCACGTCGGCGTCGCGGGCGGTGCCGTCCGCGCAGACCAGGCCGGTCTCGGTGATCCGGGCGATGGGCTCGGTGATCAGCTCGACGTTCGGCCTGGTGAGGGCGGGATAGTAGTCGGACGATAGCAGGATCCGCTTGCAGCCGATCGTGTAGCCGGGCGTGACCTTGGCCCGCAGCGCCGGGTCGGCGATCTGGCGTTCGATATGACGTTCGGCCACGCGCTGCAGCGGCGCCATCAGCCTCGGGTGGGCCGCGAACCCGGCCCCGCGCGCCTCGAGCAGCCAGTAGATCCCGTCCCGGAACGCCCGCATCACCGGCGGCGCCGCGGCGAAGGCGGCGCGGACCGCGGGCGGGATCTCGAAATCGGGCCGGGGATGGATCCACGGCGGCGTCCGCTGGAACACGTCTACCCGCCCGGCCTGCCGTGCGATCTCGGGGACGAACTGAATCGCCGATGCGCCGGTCCCGATGACCGCGACCCGCTTGCCCGACAGATCGCAGGACCGGTCCCACTGTGCCGAGTGGAAGGCCGGGCCGGCGAACCCGTCGGCACCCGGGATCTCCGGGATCGACGGGACGTGCAGCGCTCCCATGGCGGACACGATCGCGCGGGCCGTGTACGTCTCGCCGGCCGCGGTGGCGACGCGCCACCGTCCGGCCGCGTCGTCCCATTCCATGCGCTCGACCGCGCAGCCATAGCGGATCTGCGCGGCGACCCCGTGCTTCTCGGCACATCGCCGCAGGTACGCCCAGATCTCCTGCCGCGGCGCGAACATCCGGGACCAGTCCGGGTTGAGCTCGAACGAGAACGAGTACATGTGCGACGGCACGTCGCACGCGCAGCCGGGATAGGCGTTGTCACGCCACGTCCCGCCCAGGTCGTCGTCCTTCTCCAGGATCACGAAGTCGTGGAAGCCCGCCTGCTTCAGCCGGATCGCCATGCAGAGGCCGGCGAACCCGGAACCGATGATGATGATCGCGGGATCGTCGCCCGGCGGGCTCATCGTCGTGCCTCCTTGGCTGGCGCGGGACGGACCCACTCGCGCATCGCGTCGGCCAGCCGCCTCGCGAGGAGCGCGCCGATCCCCCGCGCCGCGCCGGTGACCACCACGACCTGGCCGGCCAGATCCCGGGTTCGTCTCATGTGATGTCTCCAGCCGCCCGCTCTCCCGGCGCCCGCAACCCGGCCAGGAGAACCATGCCAGTAATCACTGGCATGATTTATTTATCATAACGCCACCCGGCCGCGGCCGGGCAGGACACGGCCTACTCCGCCCCGGCCCGCCCGCCGGGTGCGTCCGTCCCGCCGGGTGCTCCGGAATCCCGGCCGCGATCTTGAGCCGTGAGCAGCCGCAGGAACTCGCTGTAGGTGTCCTGGGCGCGCCGGTCCATGGCCCGCGCGAACTCCTCGTCGATCACGGCCCGGGCGACGGGGCGCAGCCGCCTGATCGTCTCGGCGAGCCGCGCGACCTCACGTGGCGGCGACCCCCCGCCGGGGCGGGCGACGACGTGGCTGACGACAAGATCCACGAACAACGACGCCATCGCGTCGAGGCCAGCCTGCAGCTCCCGGCCCGCGGCCAGGATCGCGGGCAGCGCGATGCCCTCGCGCACGAGCGCCGCCGTAGTGTCCAGGAGCCGCTTGCTCACGTTGAGGGTGCCGCTGCTGTCGACCTCGATGTAGCCCAGGCGAACCGCTTCGTCGAGCAACTCGGGCGTGAGCTCGCCCCCGAGCAGCGCCGCGGCGTCGGCCACGGTCAGCTGCTCCGTTGCCGCGTCCGACCACGGGGCCGTCATCGCCCGCTCGAAGCCGAGCAGCTCGGCCAGGTCGTAACCCCCCGCCCACGCCGAGAGCAGCTCGGCGGCCCCGCCGAGCGTATGGCCGCGATCCAGCAGCTGGCCGATCACCCGCAGCCGGGCCAGGTGAGCTTCCGAGTACCAGCCGATCCTGCCCTCGCGCCGCGGCGGCGGCAGGAGCTTGCGCTCCTGGTAGTAACGCAGCGTGCGGACCGTGATGCCGGCCTCACGCGCGAGCTCGCCGATGCGGTACTCCCGCCCGGCCGGCGAGTCATGCGCCGCACCCACCCGCGCAAGCATAGGCGGGTCAGGTTAGTCGCCGCAGTGATGAGGTGCTAGGGCTTGGCGGCCGCGCGCGCTGCGCGGCGGCCGCGGCGGGCGGCGGCCCGAAGCTTGGCGATGCCGTCCTCGATGCCCCGGGCCAGCACCTCGAGATCGGGATTCGCGGCAAAGTCCCCGGTGATGCCGAACGTGACCTGGCCGCAGTAGGTGAAGATGGAGACCCCGGTCCGGACGGTCGTGGCGATCGGCACGTACGGGATGATCTCCAGGAGCTTGCGCCCCGCTCCGTAGAGCGGGACCTGGGGTCCCGGCACGTTGGTGGTCACCGTGACGATCTCGCGCTGGGGCAGCGACAGGAGGAACCGCACGCCCCGCGACATCACCGGGAACGGAATGTAGCGGCCGATCCCCATCAGGGCCTCGCCGGCCCGCTCCTCCTTGCTGGCCTTCAGGTCCGTCAGCTCGGCCTGTACGGCCGCGAGCCGCTTCACCGGGCTCGCCACGTGCACCGGGAGATGCGCGACCAGCGCTCCTACCCGGTTCTCGTAGATGCTCTCCTCGCCCGGGGCCCGGAGCGAGACCGGCACGAGCGACGGGACCTTGTGCGGCTCGGGCTCCTCACCACGGGCGAGCAGGAGCGCCCGGAAGCCGCCGCTGATCGCGGCCAAGACGACGTCGTTGACCGTGCCGCCCAGCTCCCGCTTGATTTCTTTGACGTCATCGAGCGAGGCGCGCGCCCAGGTGTACCGCCGCTGCTGGCCGATCTGCCCGCTGAGCGAGGACCTCGCGACCGGCCACAGCGACGGGGCCATCCTCGCGACGGCGCGCGCCGTGTCGGCTGCCTGCCGGGCAGTATCGCCGGGATGGGCGACCGCGCTGCCCAGCGCGCTGGCCTCGCGCACCGGCAGCATGACCATGTCCACCGCTGCCTGAGCGGCCAGCCGGAACGCCGAGGGCTCCGGCTCCGCGACCCGGTCGTCCGCGAAGGGCGGCGACGCCTCGGGCGTCAGGTCGAAGATCACCCGGTACAGGTCGGTGCCGGAGACCCCGTCGACCATGCAGTGGTGCACCTTCGAGATCACCGCCCAGCGGCCCCCGCTGAGCCCCTCGACCAGCCAGTACTCCCACAGCGGGTAGTCGCGGTCGAGTCGCTGGCTCATCACCCGTGCCATCAGGTTGCTGAGCTGCTCGTCCCCGCCGGGGGCCGGCAGGGCGGTGCTCCGCAGGTGATACCGGAGGTCAAAATTCGGATCTTCCACCCAGACCGGGCGGCCAAGCCGGAACGGCACGGTGCGCAGCTTGCGGCGGTAGATTGGCACCTGCGGCAGCCGCCCGGAGATGTGCCGGAAGAACTCGTCGTAGGACGGCACCGGGCCATCGAATATCGCGATCGACGCGATCGCCATCGAGGTGTGCCGGTCCTCGTCCTCCGCGTCGACGAACACGGCGTCCAGCGGGCTGAGCCGGTCCATGACGGCCTCCCTTCGCAGCGCCTGCATCCGGCCCGGTCCAGGCGGGGGCGGCACTGAACCTCACGTCATCTCAGGAGAGTAAGCCGCGAGGATGCGGTCCGGACCGGCCGATCGTCCCGCCCGGCCGGGACCTTCGGCTCTCACTCGGAGGCCGGGTACTTGCCTCGCGCCCATCCCATCCGCGTCACATCGCGCCCCTCCCCTCCGCGTCACCTCGCGCCTTCCCCTCCGCGTCACCTCGCGCCCTCCCCCCGCATCTGGCAGGGTAGGTCCGTGCCTGGCAGCGAGAAGGACCTCACGGTCGCGGTGACCGGCCCCACCGGGACCTTCGGGTTCGGCCTGCTGCCGCTGCTCCAGGCCGATGATCGGGTGGCACGGGTGGTAGGCGTCGCAAGGCGCCCGTTCGATCCGGCCAGCCGCGGCTGGACGAAGCTGGAGTACCGCCGCGGGGACGTCCGCGACGCCGGCGCCTTGCGGGACGCGTTCAGCGGTGCCGACGTCGTCGTGCACCTCGCGTTCCTCGTGATGGGCGCCGCGTCACCCCGGGAGATCGCGGCGATCAACGTCGGCGGCACGCTTAACGCCTTCCAGGCGGCGGCCGCAGCGGGCGCCCGCCGCTTCGTCTATGCCTCGTCGGTGGCGGCGTACGGCTTTCACCCCGACAACCCGGTCGGCATGACCGAGGAGTGGCCCGTGCGGCCCGCCGCGCGGCTGTTCTACGCGCGGGAGAAGGCCGAGCTCGAGCACCGGCTGCAGGCCGAGGCGGCCCTCTCCCCCGAGCTCGCCCTGTACCTGCTGCGGCCGTCGATCGTGGCGGGCCCGCACGCGGTGGGCGCCAAGGACCTGCTGCCCGGCCCCCTGGCGCCGATGGGCCGCCTCGTGGCCAGGCGGACCAGCCGGCTCCGGGTGCCCGTGCCCGTCCCTGTGCTGGTCCCGGACCTGCCTCTGCAACTGGTTCACGAGGAGGACGTGGGGCGTGCGCTGCTGCAGTGTGTCGTCGCCGCCGGCCCGCCCGGCGCGTACAACATCGCCGCTGACGGGATCGTCACAGCGGCGGACCTGGCCCGCGAGCTCGGCCTGCTCCCGCTGTCCGTTCCCGCTGCTCCCGCCCACGTCGCAGCCCGGGCGATAGCCGCCCTGCCGTTCCTGCCGCCCTTTGCCCAGTGGGTGGAGGCGGCCGGCCATCCGGCGATCATGGACACGACCCGGGCGAAGCAGAAGCTGGGCTGGGCGCCCCGCTTCACCGCGTTGGAGACGCTCCGGGACACCCTGCGGCGATCCTGAGTCCGGCCTATCCGCCGCCGAGCGGCAGGAGGTCGATGAGGACCGCGTTCCCCGAGCCGGCGGCCACCAGGTTGACCAGCGGGGTCATCCAGCCGCATCCGGTGAACGGCGGCCGGTCGTACGCGCCGCCCAGACGGCCGCCCCGCTCCAGGTCGAAGCCGGGCTCGGAGCGCAGCGGCACGATCGCCTGGGTGGAGGTGCGGCACGAGCCGCCACTGATCAGCGTCTGCCCCGCGGCGCGGGCCTCGGCGATGACCGCGTCCACCGTCACCGTCGCGGAGAGCCGGCCTTCGCGGTCGACCTCGCCGACGGCGGGAGACTCGGCCGTGATCTGCACGGTGGCGCTGAGCAGCGTGCCGCCGGCGACCGTCCAGCTGACGGTGGACGGGTCGAGCACGAGGTCCCCGGTGAACTGGCCCGAGTCCAGGTCCGCGCGCACCGCCAGCGACCCGCTGAGCGGTATGCGCAACGGGCTGCTGCGGACCGTGAGGAATCCCCGCACCGCGTACGCGATCTCGTGCACCAAATCCCCTCCGCCGCGGGCCGATGCCCCCGGCCACCGTCACCAGGGTCGCTGTCACCAGGGTCGTTTGTCCATGGTGCCGATGACCACCGGCCTAGGTTCGCCGGGCCTGACCGGCATACCCTCGTGCGGAGCAGCGATGCCGCCAGGGAGGTCGCCCATGAACCACAGGCCGGTGGATCAGGTCCAGTCTGCTGGCGGGCCGCCGATAGCCAGGCTCGGCAGGACGGCGCTGCCGCTGGTGGGCCGGGCGCGGGTGTATGCGTGCGGCATCACGCCCTACGACGTTACGCACCTTGGTCATGCCGCCACGTTCGTGTGGGTGGACACGCTGGCCCGGATGCTGCACGCGGGCGGCGCGGAGGTCATCGTGTGCCGAAACGTGACTGACGTCGATGACGTGCTGCTGGCCGCCGCGAACCGGGCCGGCACGCCTTACGACCGGTTCGCCGCGATCCAGCAGTTCTACTTTGACCGGGACATGGCCGCGCTCGGCGTCCGGCCGCCGACGATGGAGCCCCGGGCGCATGCCTACATCGGGCAGGTGATCGCGCTGGCCGCGGGCCTGCTCGCACGGGGAGCGGCCTATGTGCGGGACGGCCACGTCTACTTCCGCGGCGCCGACGTGGCGAGGCGGGCGGTGCCGGACGCCGCGGCGGCGCTGCGGCTGGCGGTCGAATACGGGGACCACCCAGACGACCCGCGCAAGGACGACCCGTTCGACGCCGCGGTGTGGCGGGCCTCGGCCGGCGGCGAGCCGGCCTGGCCGAGCCCCTGGGGGCCCGGCCGGCCGGGCTGGCATGCCGAATGCACGGCGATGGCGCTGGACCTGTTCGGCCCGGCGGTCGACGTGCAGGCCGGCGGCGGCGACCTGCGCTTCCCGCACCACGCCTATCAGGCGGGCCTCGCCGAGGCCTGCACCGGAGTCGCGCCGTTCGCCCGGGCCACGCTGAACGCCGGCACGGTCCGCGTCGCCGGGGCGAAGATGGCCAAGTCAGCCGGCAACCTGGTGCTCGTCAGCGACCTGCTCAGGGACTACCCGGCGGCCGCCATCCGGCTGCTGATCCTGGACCGCCGGTGGGACGCGGACTGGGACTTCGAGCCCGCCCGGCTGGACGCGGCCGCCGCCCGGCTGGAGCGCCTGCACGCGGCGGCCGGGCGCCCCGGTCGCGCCGTCGCCGGCCACGGCGACGGCGCGACCGCTGCCGTCGGGGCCGCGCTGGCCGACGACCTTGACGTGCAGGCCGCGCTCCGCATCGCGGAGGACGAGGGCGGCCAGGCCGCCCGCGGCCTCGGCTCCCAGCTCGGACTCTGGTAGCGACCAAGGGCGAAGGTCACCCCCGGGCCGGGTCCTCCAGCCCTGCCGCCTGCCGTGCCTGCGCGCTGCACTGGGCTCGTCACGGAGGAGGTGGCATCTCATGACCACCATGTCGGCGGCACAGCTGATCATCATGGCCGTCATCGTCGTGGCCTTGATGGCCCTATGGCTCAGCCTGGTCTTCCTGGCCGACCGCGGGCCCCGGCGGCCGCGCCCGGCGCCCGCCGGGACGCTGCCGGACGGCCAGGCCGACGGGGTGCCCCGCGAGGGAACCGCCCTGGTGCCGCCGCCTCGGCGGGCCGGCGACGACGGCGCCGTCGAGCAGGTTCCCGAGCACGCCATCGAGGGTGAGCGGGAGCGAGTCGTGAGTCGCCGGTAGCACGCCGAGCTGACGGGCCGCGGCGATGAGCGAACGCATCCGGCTGGAGCGGCTGAGCCCGCTGGACGCCAGCAACCTGCGCGTCGAGGACTGGGGCGTGCCCATGCACGTCGCCGCGCTGGTCATACTCGACCGGACTCCGCTGGGCTCCTCGCGGCACGACGGGCTGGCGGCGGTGCGCGCAGCAGTCGGGCGCCGCCTGCACCTCGCACCCCGCCTGCGCCAGGTGCTGTACCGGCCCCGCCCCGGCCTGGGTCCGGCCGTATGGGTCGATCACCGCGGCTTCGACATCCGGCAGCACGTGCTGGCCCGTGCCGTGCCCGCGCCGGGAGACGAAGAGGCGCTGCTGAGCGTCTGCGCGGAGCTCAACTCCGGGCGGCTGGACCGGTCACGGCCGCTATGGGAGATGTGGGTGCTGGACGGTCTCGCCGACGGTCACGCCGCGATCCTCATCCGGCTGCATCACGTGGTCGCCGACGGCATCGCGGCCGTGGCGATGATGGCGGCCCTGTTCGACCCCGGCTCAGGGCCCGCGAGACCCGTCCCGGCCGCTCCGGAATGGGTGCCGCGGCCGGTGCCGGGAGCGCGCGAGCTCGCAGCCGATGCCCTGCACAGGCGGTGCCACGCCGCTGTGGCCGCCGCGGCCAGGATGCGGCATCCCGAGGCCGTGGCCGCCCGGCTGAGCGTCCTTGCCCGGCAGGCTGGCCGACTGGCCCGGGAGGGGCGCGCGCCGCGGGTCTCGCTCAATGTGCCGGTCGGCGAGCATCGCCTGATCCGGCTGGTCCGGGCCGACCTGGAACTCGCGAGAGCGGTGGCGCACGCGCACGGCGGGACAGTGAACGACATCGTGCTGGCCGCGGTGGCCGGCGGAGCGCGCGGCCTGCTCGCCGCGCGCAGCGAGCTGAGGCCAGCGCTGGAACTCAAGGCCTCGGTCCCGGTGTCCGTGCGCAGCCCGGCCGACCCGCCGACGGCCGGCAACCGCGTCGGCGTCATGGTGGTGCCGCTGCCCGTCGGGGACGCCGACGCCGGCCAGCGCCTGAGGCGGATCGCCCGGGCCACAGCGGAACGCAAGCGGCTGCCCCCCGTCCAGCCCAATGC
>Ga0070698_100002765_pt1 | contig 19289 bp, 20 predicted proteins | sample KBSK1502metaG_FD_65477 | JGI IMG/M metagenome (GOLD analysis project Ga0070698, IMG submission 65477) | Corn, switchgrass and miscanthus rhizosphere microbial communities from Kellogg Biological Station, Michigan, USA - KBS K1-50-2 metaG | ecosystem: Host-associated > Plants > Roots >...
TATGACTTGCCTTGATCGCGACGAGTGCGGAATTAGGCGCGATGATACTAACGACGCACCTAATTATGACTGGGATCGTTGCCCGGCAAATCAGTCCTTACAAGAAACACATTCCTTGCAACCCCACAAGCGACATTCGAGCCGCTCCGACGAATCGTATGAATCAAGAGCTCCCCAAGCTTCCTCCAAAAGCTAGCAAAGCGTTCAAGGTATTTGTTGGAAGGGCTAACAAAGGTCTCTTACATCAACTTGACTGGGAGCGGTTCTATAGATTTGTTTCCGTATGCCATGCGACGCGTGTCACTCTTTCTGAAGACGACGTTTATCGACTTCTACGGAGCGAAGGGTTTTCGCAAGCTAAATACATTTCCTCAATCTTCTATCATCTGAACAATTTTGCACGCATGAGGTGAGTCTTAGTTGGATCCCAGAAAAGTGGCTGCGCCGGTTACTTGAAGAGAGTCTCAATGGCAATCTATACCCCAAGAGGTTTGAAGATTCGTCTCACCGTTGATTACGCATTTGCGCTCATGGCGAGGCTATATCCAAAGGTGAGTGCTTTTCAGGTACTGAAAACCGTGGAAGGAATCGAATCTCTTCCCCAGTCAATTGCTTTCCTGGCGGCCTTGCTGTGTTTCTTTCTTAATTTACCGCCTTGGCAGATCGGCGCCATTGTATTTGCTGTGATCGTTCTTTTGTCGCTGATGACTCGTTTTGGCTTCTATGTGTTTCCGAGCATCGTGAAGCTGGGAACCATCTACAGTTATCTCTCAGGTTTCGGAATCTTGCTGGTCTTGCTTGCCGCTTTCGGATTCTATTGGGTTGGATGGCGTGGCGTACTTGCCTATTTCGCGGCCAGAGTTATCGGCGGCGTGGTCAACTGGATTCTTACGATGCAAGAAACGCGAATGTACTTTCGAAAAGTTGGCCAAGCGCTAACTGCTTCCGAGAGAAACTTCTTTAACGCCTATCGGCTACACGCAAGCGCGTTAGGCATCACCACCGATGTTGAAGTGACCAACGAAGAAACCGAGAGTGCAAACTGGGAGCCCACGTTCTTAGACCTGGCCACAAAGTATCCTGAGGTGGTGGCTAGATTCACATTAGAGTAAACAGCTGGGTCGCAGCGATGTGAGTGAAATCTTTCGACCAAAGCGCGACGCTTAGACCGCCGGGACAATAGATATGGAGAGATTCGACTGGAAACGGCTAACTCATTTGCAGGTGGGACGCTACGCTGAATATTTCGTGAAGATGGAGTTTACCTTGTACGGCTTCGATGTCTATCAAGCTGAGGTTGATGACAAGGGCATAGATTTCGTTATCCGAAAGGCCAACGATCGCTATCATGACATTCAGGTGAAATCTGTCCGAGGACTGAATTACATCTTCTTCCGAAAAGAGTACTTTGAACTCCGAGAGAATCTTTACGCAGCGATCGTGATTTTCGACTCCGGCGAATCGCCCAAGTTGTTTCTGGTTCCAGCTACCGTCTGGCTAAACCCGAATGCACTGTTTGTCGACCGTGACTATGGACCACCAAAAAAGAGTAAGCCTGAATGGGGAATATGTTTATCGCCAAAGAATTACCATTTGCTTCAAGCATACTCGTTTGAGAGGGTAATTCTTACTTTGTGAGAGTGATTGAAATGGGGAAACGAAAGAGTCTCACTTACGCCGAACACCTGGACGTATCCAAGCGGATCAAAGAATCTCGAAAGATTCTTCATGAGGCGTCGGTTCGTGTTGAAGATGGTTTCGGCCGTAGGTCGGACGCGTTTAAGATTATTCAGCGGATCATCAAACACCTCGATCATAAATTGATACCCGAATTGTTGGCGGTGGCACTACGAGACTGTAGCGAAATTGGGCGCGACGAGTTGAGTCAGCTTTATGAGACCGAAGCGGTTTTTGAAACACACTCGACCGACAGACGGCAATCCCTTACCTATGCGGAATATTTGGAGATCGGGATACGCATCAAAGCTGCACGAGCGATACTTCATGACGATTTGCTACTTCGAGTCGCCAATGGTTTAGGCACAAGCTCAAAAGCCGGAAGGATTATCTGGGAAGTCACCCAAAATCTAGATTTGCAGCTTAAGAACGAGCTAGATAATTTAGTTTTTAGAGACCACAAGGACAGGGAAACCACCGAACTGATCGAAACCAACTATGGCCCAACTAGTAAAGATCGCGTGGTCCGCCTAAGAACGCAAGAATGACAGTCTCTCAGGATCGAACAATTGCAATCGGAGGGATAGTGATTGGGCTTATTGGCACGGGCATAGTTGTGCTGTGGCCCAATAAGCGATGGCTCGGCGGCGTCTTGGTTGCACTTGGCGTGATCATCGCCCTGGCGGCATTCGTGGTGTGGGCCGCAACTAGATCAAAGAGGACGGATCCCAATGAAGCGAAACTCCAAGAACTTCAGCGGAAGCTCGCAGAACTGCAGTCTCTTTCTCCAGAACTTCGACTGCAAGTGGATAATGGTTCAGACACCTGCGTGGTCCCACGGCCGGTGGAGCCGCCGCCCGAGCCGTCATGGGTAGATATCGAACGGTTCAAGGAAAAGTATCCTGAGCTTTGGCAACCGCCGTTGAATCCCAGAAATTTTATGAATGCGTTTCGAGAGCTGGCGATACTGCGACTTTCAGATTATCAAATCGAAAGTTATAACACCAAGTTGAAGGAGTTCTTTCGGCGTTACGAAGATTATGTCAACCGTCGCTACCGAATTGATGAATTCAAGTCTCGCTCCATTTGCCTCGATCTTGAATTGAAAAACTCTGGAAGCTGTTCAGCTACAGACGTGAGTGTTCTGTTGAAACTTCCTACATCGCTCACTATCGCTTGTGATCCCGAGCTGTTTGCATATCCAAAAGCTCCATCACCGCCTAAGAAACCGCAGCCTGGAGAAACTCTGCACGTTAGCGATCTGGTCGTAAGGCCTCATATGCCGATGTTGAACCCGAATGCCTTCGTTAGATCGAAACCTGACGAAATACGCTGGATGGGAACACGGGAACAATCAGGCCAGAGCGTCGCGTCTTTTGAAATCGACAAGCTTAAACATGGTTTCGCCAAGCCCTTTCCAAAGCCATTAATCGTTACATTCAAAGATCGTGATTCAATTAACAGCTTCTCAATAGGTTTCGAGATACATGCTGCCAATCTCCCCGCCAAGCAGACCGGACGGCTACACGTTAATCTGTCGGATTAGACAAGCTGAGGTCAGGGCTGGAGCCGAAAATTCTCGTTTCTAAAGGAAGAGCGGCCCTACTGACGCTTGCCCAACACTACTTCGCGTGCAGGACAGATGGCCTTCGCCCATCAAATAATTCAGACGAACTGCTATTGGCAACTACCTAAAATCAAGCGGGAGAAATGATTTGATCTCAACTTGGGAACGAATAACGATTGCGAAGAGTGACGGTAACGAGGATTCAGCAAGCCTTTGAGTTACTCATTGATATTGAGTGAATGCAACACCGTCCGGAATGTCTCTTGGTAGTTGCTGTACTCTCCCTGCGGGGCGACTGCAATCATGTACAAGAGATCGCCACTTCGTAAGAAGGTTGTAGAAATGGTAACGGTTTCGGGACCTTGGTCTGTATTCGAAAACCTGGCCCAAAGCCAAGTTCTGCCTTCAATATCGGCCACGTGGTAACCCTCGGACCGGTATAAGTTTGGGTTGTTCTGACGGAGGGTCTCAACATAATTGTCGGTTGCTCGCTCTAACTCGGAACTTGGTTGATGAACCACTCCAAGAATGACTCCTCGGCTCACGCGTCCCCGCCCGAAGTACGAACCCGTAGGACAAAAGGTAACTGAATCTCCGTTACGCTCTTCGTTCCACTCGTAGGGTACACTCACGCTGTACAGACCGTTCTCGTCGTAAGTCTGGAACCGAGAAGATGGATGCTCTTCTTTGTTTGGACCTAGAAGAGGAATAGCGCTCTGCACCCAACCCTCATCGCCATTGGCCTGCCGAATGAACAACCAATCCTGCTTGCTCGTGACAATTTCAATGATATTTCCCGGACGGAGTACTCCAATCCGGCCGAAATCCGTACGAGGCTCAGCGTAAATATCAATTGCGTTTGTTCCTTGAATAGTTGCGCGAAGTTGACCAATTACTCTGATCGGATCTCCCGCTCGATTGACCTCCCAGAGCTGACCACTTCTGATCTGAGCAATCGGCCTTATAGGCGCGCCCGCGCGGTTCACTTCCCAAAGCTGCCCCTCACTATCAAATCGGCCAACAAGCTCGGACCTAAATCCAAGTTCGTCGATCGTTTCAATAATTCCATCGTCCTTGATGCGAGCAAAAAAGTGAGTAGGCTCATTAGCGCCATCTTCTTCTGCGGCTTTGAGCGCCTCAGTGCCGAGTTCCTCCGCCGAATCAGCGATCTCGCTAGACGAACCCTCTGACGCTTCGGTTCCTTCCGCGCCTTCTGCGGCGGCTGCCTCTGACGCTGGTGCACCTTCGGCGGCCGCGCCTTCCGCAGCTGCGCCTTCGCCGGCCTCACCGCCCTCGGGACATCCGGTTAGAAACGTTATGAGCAGCAGTAGAACTATGAGACTGAAAAACTTTTTTAGTGAGGCTCCAAAGGTATGTTGAGCAACTTCCCGCATGACGCTTCACCTCCTCAACTCGTAGCGCCGATATTATCTAGTTTGCTTACCCTCTAGTTTAGCACTCCGGCTGGCCCATTCAAATCTGGATAGGCAGTCTTTCAAGTAATTTTTAGGGAGCTTAGTGTTCGTCCATAAATAGCGCGGGTACTTTGTTCCTCATTCCTCTTAATTTGGATAGATCGAACTGGGAGAGCTTGGCTAGGAGATGAAGACTAACTGCGCAACCTTTCCGTCGCAGCTAGGATGATCATAATATCCAACCTACTCGGTGATAAACCTGCGATGACTCTTCGACCAATCGACCAGCAAGCGATACGAATACCGCAAAGCTCGGGGCTGCAGCCTTGCTTGTACACACCAGTAGCTGCACGCGACACCAATGCCATTGAGACCTACGTCGGCAAAATCCTAGGAGAACTTGCAGCCGGCAAGCGAGATAAAGCACTGCTGGTTCAGTCGCACGAACCCGAAAAACCAGATGATCGGTTGGCCATTTGGGATCACCCTGGATCGGCAATCCTCCATTATCCCCTTCAGGTTTGGGTAGATGTGGACTACAGCGCTTACCGCCGCGCTTACATCCGTGCATTTCCAGAAGTGGATTTGACTGGTCTCGTTTTAGACCACGTCATGAATCGGCGCGTCGCGCGTCTGAAAGGCTTTAAGTATCTACGCATCGTACCGATCTCAAGAAAGGCGAACTCGAGCCATGGCGGTCTATCTGAGGGATGGGCAGCGGAATATCACAGTTCGCCAAGGATGATGGAACTCAACAAAGCATCTCAAGCCTCCGTGCAATACGCCGACTTAGCTGATCTCGTAAAAATGCTGAATATGGAGGGCGGCGGTTCATTCATGGACAACGTTAATGACGCACAAAAGCTGGTGGACTTACCGGAGGTCACTTGAATAGGCGGCTGCGGCAGGCAAAATAACGTATTGACTTAGAGTTCAGCCTATTGTCGCGATTAGGTTACCCATGAATTCATTGCTGTAAATCAGTCCTTTGCCGGGAGTGTAGAGATGGCGCTTGCCTCGATTGAAGGAAGCTAATTGCCTTCCGGAGATGCGCTTCTAAGAGAAAGCGACAAATATGAATGGATGAGATTATTAAGATAACCAGAGCCGAAACATCTTTGGTTGAACCGCGTCAATTGCTGACAGAGGACGATAAGTCGATCGGTGTGTTATCTATGACGATGCTTCAATCGCCTAAAACCGATAAGCTGAGCGCCGGCCAAGAAATAGAGTTCGAGAGCAGAGTCTATGAGGTCTACCGAATATCTGGTACGCCTGGGTCAACCAGCGACGTGATAAATCTCGCACTCCTCTACAAGCGCAACATAGTCTAAGGGTGTTGGGGCTAGCGCCCCTCAGCGACGCAAGACTACGAAATGCGGATCCAGCACAGTGATGAAGTCTAACTATGGCTTAAGGTTCTGACGTTGTCGTTCTTCCGCGGCGCGCTCGCGTTTTCTCCGCTCCGAGTCAAGATTCTTGTTCTTGAGTGTCAGTTCATTCATTATTCCAGACCCGGAATCTAGCTCCACAACGAAGTCGGAACACGAGAGCTGTGATGGTCTGCTCCCGGTCCAACCGGTCAATGGCAAGCGCAAAGATTCGCTGACCGCTGCTATGAACTCAGTATCGTCCCGCCACCTAACGGAGCCACCGTACTCGATTTTGACAGAGGCCAGTGCGTTGTCGAGGAAGATCAATTCGAGAGCACTTACGTCTTCGAACTTGCCCGGCTCGTCGAGGTCCAAAATATAGAGATGCCGCTCCTTGATTCCGAGACGATCAAACATTCCAGAAGTAGTACTCATTGCCCTCGGAAATCGTGCTGCCACTTCGTCATACGTTTGGCCCAGCTGGAAGCCTCGCAAGGTAGGTATTTCTGAGGCCGAGATATTGCAGGGTTTTTTCGCTTCGACAGTCTCCGTCTTTGCCGTGGAAGCACTTAGACGTTTGAGCACTTGACCGGTCGTGATGTCATAAACCAACAGCTCCGACGCTTCGACCTGCAAATATTCAAACACTGCAAAGAGTTCTGTAGGATCGTTAATGGTGGGTTTAGTCGTCAAAAAACCTTCTTCGATATAAGGCTCGATCAGCTTCCCTACTACTAAAAGCCTTAGTGAGTCTTTCAGATGCTTGGCGTTAACAACATCTACTTTAATCTTGGTCGAAATACTCTTGTCTACAGAATAACCCCTACGGGATAGTCCAGGATCGTTTTCAAAATCGGCATAATTCTCAAGTAACAAATAATAGAGACTCGAACGCTCCTTCTTTACAATCACCTTCGCACCGTAAGCGTTGCTCCCAACATACGTTGTCGTTGGTTCTGGTCTAAAACTCAGCTTGAGTGATCCTAAGTCGAATTTTGGAGTTACGCCGATGATTGGGTTCTCGAGTTTAGAGGTGACGAGCATTTCCCCACTGTCAGCATCATAGGAGGTTTCCAGTTCATACGTTTCAAAAGCCAACAGGCTATTCTGGGTAATACTGCCTACTAGAGGGGCAGCAAAGTCGCGTCGTACTCTTTGACGATAGTCCTCGGAGGTCTCAAACTCGCCCTTTGTCGAGCGCTTCTTCCTGGCTTCAAGTGCCTTATAGAGAGGTTCAGGATCAATGCCGTGGTAAAGCGCAGGCAGCTTGTCGATTGAGGGGTCGAATGGTGCGTTTGAATATTTACTTGAAACCGCCACCTGTCGCTGAGGAATTGGGCGTTTGTGTTGTTGGCAGTAAATCGTTCCGCAGACAATTAATACTAGAAGTGCGGGAGGAAGATTGCGGACCTTCATGAGCAAACCCTTGTAGCTTTTTGTTATTTGCAGCCGAGAATACGCTATCTCAAAGGAAGTTGCTTGGCAACGAACAACCGTCGTACTAAAACCGCTCACGCCGCCCGTTTCTTCTTAAGTGCTTTCTTTTTCTCGTATTCTGCCTGTCGCTTATCTATCTCACTTTTCGGAACAGCAATCAGAGCCTTGGCTACTTTCTCAAAGCGTTGATATTCCTGTGAGGATGGCTTAGTTGGCTTTGGTTTTTTCATTGCCAACCCTTATACCACCACGCATGGTTGATCGGTAAGCCCCCTGACCCCGCCATCACCAATGATTTGGCGTTTCATACCTCTCGCACATCAGAAAGAATTTCACGGACGCACCGAGTTCGTTATTACAGGTCTGATTAAATGAAACTCATTGATCATTTTCAATAGGAGAGTCATCCGATAACAGAAGATTATGGCCTCCTCAAACCAGCGCCTCACTCGGCGCTCCCGGACATAATCTCTGTTATCGAGACGCCTCGCGATATCGACACCCCCTTGCGCCCGCTTCGTTCGCCCGCTCGGCGCAACCTCACAGCGCTCACTTCGCTAACGCCCCCGATGGGGGCTGGCGCGCTTTCGTAAGACATCGCCAAAACTTAATCCGAATTGCTTGGGGAATCCCAACGAATAGCCAGTGATGCCTCCTGAGTTTCATTGCTGGACTCCACAGGTGAAGTAGCCTCCGCTGCGGCGGCCGTCAAGGGTCTGCGCTACGCTCCGATAAACTTCGCGAACTTCAAAGCGGTTCGCTTCGCCCTGGACTGCCCTTCCTCGCTACGGCTGGGAGGTATATAGGAGCTGCATTAGCAGCTCATGAATCAAGGGTTCCTAAGTCTGAAACTTTTACCCACGATTATTTTCAACAAGGCAGAACGAGAGGCTTGGTTCCACCGGCGGTCGTTGGGGAGGCGACATTCGGGGGTCTCGGCGTCAAGGGAAGCGCCTCTAGATAGTTGAAACGCGTGGCCCATTTTTCGCTATAGCCCAGTGGAACGAGGACTGCGGACCGACGCTTCGATCGTTGGGAAATAACTGCAGCGGCTGTTTGTCGCAGATCAGATATTGCAACCGTTCCGCCTAACAAATGAAGGGAGGCTCTTTCCAGAACCGTTCTGACGTAGGTTCCCGACACCGGCTTGTTATGTCGCGCACTCGATACAGTGGCGATTAAGTACTCACAATGCCGCGCTTTCCCAAGTCTGTTACGTTTCTTGTAATAACGTTCGAGTAGCGGAATAAGCCACGGCGAACCCTCTTGGAGAAACTTGATTTTCCTAGGTCGCTTACTTGACCGGTTTCCTCGAGTGGGCTTTGTTGAAGGTAAGATCAGGTATTGATAATTCTCGGCGTCGCCAGATGTGCTATTGCTAGAAGTGTTATTTAGTAAGGATGGAATTTTCACATTGCGCAATTGGTTCATTGTAAGAAGATGAAAGGTAACCAGGTACAAAATTACGGCTTCTTCGGGTTCAGCGTTGACGGCCACCAGGTATTCGAAAAACTTTTGAAGCACTGTGTCATTGTAACGTCTAATTGTCTTGGCAACCTCAACGGTCTTACCACGACCGTCAACGAGGTTGAGGGCTCCTGCCTTACTCGTCCCTTTGATACTCTGAACAGGATTGCTCGCTACGAACCCGTGAAGATATGCCCAATCAAAGAAAACTTTAAGGCGAGAAATAATGACTACAGTAGAGCGACGAGAGAGCCGCCTCACCGGCGCGTCTGAGCCAGTTGCTCCACAGTTGATGCATTGTGGTCTGTTTTTGTGTGACTCAAAAGGTACGCACTTTCCGCAACTTCCGCACTCATGTTTCCAAAACAATGTGTCTTGATAGTTCGAAAAAAATATCGTGTTAATCTCAGTCAGTGCCTTTATGCCCTGTCTTACAGCCCAATTCAGCATCGCACTCACAGACCTAATCGTATCGAGTAGGCTGGCCGGAGTATTGGAAAGAAGCGCAAGTGATTCAATAGGGAGCTCCAGGCTAGAGTTTGGCATCCCTCTTTGCGTCCAGCCCTGGAAGCTAGACACATGGTCACGAAAGATCTCCGGCACCGAGTTCAAAGACTTGAGCAAACACCGCTCTATCAAGTACGAATTCCAATCCTGCAGAAGTCCACTGGCGGCCAGAACATGTCCCAGTTCGAGTAGACACGAGCGAATAAAATCACCGTTCCAGTCCTTCTTATTGAACCGGGCCCGAGTTTCTTCAATGAATTGCCAGGTTAACTTTTCTGGTAGTTCTTGAACCTTAAGGAAATCGCCGAACGCGCGGAACCGGCCCACCTCGACCTGCCCTATGATCCTGATGCCATTGTCAACCTCTGCCCAATTGATCGTCGAAACGAGCTTCAAGAAATAGCGTTGGTTTTGCGAGAAAGGTGAGGAGTAAGTGTCAATGTACCTACGTAACCAACCTGGCATCAGTCGATCAACATAATGACGCCTGCAAAGCAACAACTTCTTGTTGTGAACCAGATTATTGCAATCCTTGAACGTGCAACTAAGGCCGCAGTCGTTTCGTAGGAGTGCCAGATTGTGGTTGGCGCAGAGTAGCCGCCCCTTGTTATGAACCAGATTATTGCAATCCGTGCTTGTGCAAAGCCCCCACTCCTTTTGTCGGCGTGCCAGATTGTGGCGCTCGCAGAGTAGCCACCGCTTGGTGCTTATTAGATTGTTGCAGTTGGCTACTGAGCAGGTGACACCGCCACATCTTCGTTTCTTATCGCAACCTGGACAAATCATCTCCGATGTCTTGCACGATGGTCTCACTAATCCGCATTCGACGCAGCCAACTTTTTTCGGTAAAGACTGTCGATATTTTTTCTTCGCGCGCTTATGGTTACAGGCACGGCAACGCTTGGCTTCACGGTCAGTCGGAAAGTCGTGAGCGCCACAGTCATGGCAAATTACTTTTTCCTGCGAAGATTTTTTGTCGCATGGACGGCATTTGTCGGAATTAGGAGCAAATCGATAAAAGAGTCCCGAGCAACGGGCACATTTCTTTTTCGACATCTTGGGCAGACATCCATGGCAGACATCGAACCAATGTTGCGTGCGGCGAGAAAAGCCACAAACCTCACAAATTATGGAACGCGTATGACTCATGTTTTCTTTAGTCAGTGAAGGATCGGAAACTGGACCAGGCATGTGAGGGGCAAAATTAGATTTCTCACTTCGTTGACGTTTGGTTTGACGAAAATGATCGCGCGTCTGGGTAAAATTCGGCCCAGTTCATACGCCCAACAGACAACGAAGTCGCGCCGGCAAGCGAGCTACCGGCTGCAAGGGCTGTATCCAACCGGCGACTTTCAGTCTCTCGACCCAACCCGTCGTACGGGCTGGGTATTACTTCCAGTAAGTCGCTGATCTTGCAATCGAAACTGCTGCAAATTGCTTCCATGGTTTCCAAACGAAGCATTTTGGGATTGTTCAAAAGTTCGGCAATAGCCTGCACCGAGATTTTGTATCCAGTACGCCTGTAGATCATTCTACTGATGTCAGTCGGCCGCGTTTGATCACGCTCCCTTCTTAACCATTCCCGTAGCTTCCATTTTATTGGCATGCACTCACCCCCTGTTTGTTAATCTTCGGATCTAGAAACATATCGAGAACATCTGATTGTGCCTCTTCCACATCGTCATCTGTAGCCACGAGGTAGGGAGCAACCGAACTTGGATATGTATGTCCAAGTTGTTTTAGAAGCTTGCGATACCCAAGCGGGTTTTTCTCGAGTTCAATAGTCGCGTACGTGCGGCGAAGGTCGTGCGGCTTAAGATCTAAGGGCACATCCACGCCGGCTTCCCGCGCCTTCTGAACCATCACCTTGAAGGACTTCCAGAATCGATTACTCTTGAACTGCGTTCCAGCTTCGTTAATGAAGAGATAGTCTGAGCCGGATGCCGCTTGAAACATGGGTCGAAAGACCTTTTCAAAGACCCTTAGCACTTCGATTGACAGTGGACTCAGATTAATCCAGCGAATACGCTTGCCACTTCCGGGCTTAGCTTTGCCGAACACTCTGACCCGACCTCTTGGCCAGTCGATGTCGCTCTCACGTATGCCAAGGACTTCACTAATGCGTGCGCCCGTTTCTGCCTTGAGTATTACGATTGTGTAATTACGCGCCGCTACATAAGGCACACCATGGCCAGGCAGATATATTGTTCGTAAGCACTCGTAAAATTCGTCTCGCAGAGGCATCGATAACGCGTGCCGTGGTTTGCTCGGCTTGTCCTGACAGTGGATGGGCAGATCATACTTAGTGAACGTGGAGCTAATTGGACCATATTTCTCTTCGATCGTTTCGTGAGCGTTGCCAGCCAAGTTCGGTTTAGCAACCACGTAGTCGCAAAAATTTCGAAGGTGGATCATGTATTGGCGCTGGGTGTCAGGGGCCAAGTTATCCTGCAGCAGCGAGGTAATGATTAAACCAAGGCGGCATGAGCCGAGCTCTGGATGCAGAATCTCCCAGAAGAGAAGTTGTCTGCGCCCTTCTTCATGAGTAGCGTCTTCGATCTCCACCCGCTGGAAGATTCGCTTTAGAGCTGATTTGATCTTCTTGATGCTAGTGTCTTCACTATAGCCACGGAAGATACAGTTCCGTAGATATTCGTCGATCTTGTTATCGTGATCACCAATGCGTTCGGCCCATGGGATTAGTCCCAAGATTTCGTCGTATCCGCGATCTGAGTTGTTTGTCTGTGTCATAGAAGCTGTTCCTTTTCTTTTGGTTTGTTGAAATTAACCTTTGTTTGGTTTTATCAGGTGGCGCTTGTGGATTGAGGGGCTCTGTTTGACTGTGATCCTTTTGATTCTAAAAGCCGTTGCCGAAAAATTGCCGGAGGCTTTGCTCCGCAATTTATCCAGACGACTCTTGCCACCAAGCTTTGTAGTTTCTCTCGCCACGATTCAACGCAGTGCAATCGCAATACCACTCGAGACTCAATTTGCGGTTCTTAGCTTTCATTCACCTATAAGAGTCCACCAAATCCGGCACTCGCGCGAAGAAAGTGATCTCACAATCTCATTGTGGAATGTAACTTTAGTTGCGACTGCAAAACTTCGTACTTCGTGAGCTGTATTTTTTTATTTGCGTCAACCGACGTGTAGACTCTTTCGACTGGAATAGCCCATCGGTGGGATCGATCATTAACAATTCGGCAGAAGGGTGTTTGCGATCGCAAACACCCCCTCTAAACACAGTGACGGGGGTTCGGAATCCTTTTCAAAATAAACCTAAGCAAAAACAAGCAAAATAGGACCACCTGCTCAAACCATATCCCCGCGCACCGAATGTGGGCCTCTCGAGGCGGATGACGCGGCAAGAAACAGTAGCCACCATTATTCGTCGACGCGAGGGTCTTTCCAACGTCATTCAATAATCCAAGAAGAACGATCCAACTCAGGAATGTGCACGAAAGATCGAAGCTGGTTTCCTGCCGGGCTCAAAAGCTATAAGGCCAGATGAGCGGCACGCCCAATCTCTGGCTTACGGTTGAAGAACGGGAACGCTAACCGAGCGCTTCTGTTCGCCTTCGCCGTTCATGAATCAAAGCGTGTCCCGAGCTCAAGCGAGTTCCGCACCGCACATAATCCGACCTGGCAGTGGGCCTTTATTAAGGGTTCCCAATATAGAAGTAAGTGGAAGGTTTTCCTTACAGCGCAGGTTTTCCTGACAGCGACGGTTTTCCTGACAGCGACGGTTTTCCTGACAGCGACGGTTTTCCTGACAGCGACGGTTTTCCTGACAGCGACGGTTTTCTTTACAGCGCATCTTTCCCTGACAGCGACAGGTTTCCTTTACACCGGAAAGTTTCCTTTACAAATAAGGCTTACAAAATTGCTTTCGGATCGATCTAACGTCTTCCTTCGAAAAATTTCTAAACACAATACTTCTTGCGTTTACGTCCCAGTCGGCTAATCACTTCCGCTATTCTCGCCATTGTATGGCATGTTCCTTGTAGAAGATTTGGTTGATTGATAGCGCCTCCGGAGCTGGATTGTAAAGACGTCGCTAAATGGGATGAAGCCGAAGCCTTGATTGGCGAGTTGAACGAAAGGCTCTCCTGAACCGCTTGTAATCGCAATCCAGAGTAATCGAGGCATGAAGATATTTCAGAAAGAATCTGTGAGGCAACAGAAAATGGAATTTTTGATACCCCGATACAGTGGCCATCCTTCGCAATCAGAACGGGCTCTCCGCTGTCCAGGAGTTCGCGGGCCACGGACACCTTTCCTAATGTTGGAGTCCCAGACACCAATACCGTTGCTTGAAAGCCCCAAATTCATTAGGTCAGAAGCGGAATGTTTACGATCTCTAACACCCCTACATATGAAATGACACACCCCGGCCAGGAAAGAGCCCGTGTCAGCAAACGGGAACACTTCGGTCGCTCAAGTGTAAGCAAACGCGCGAACCCCTTGATAAAGGCCCGATTTGAGGTAGTTGGAGGCAGCTATTCTCTACAGAATCGGAGCCAGAATGGGCTGCGGACAAAGGTTTTTGAGAACCGTAGCAGCGCGGCATAGCAGATGCACTACGGCTTTTCGCGGCGAAGCAAGTTGCGCGCGTCAGAAGCGATTCTTAGAAAAAGATACATATATGAGTATAGAAAGCAAAGATGATTTTCTCGCCCTTCTCGATGAGCGAATCAGAAGAATTTCAAAGGAGGTCTCTGCCGAGTTAGTCGGCCAGCCGGGTCAATCTTCAGATCCTTTGATAGAGGACGTCGAAGCAGCAAATATTCAAAAAGCCTTGCAGCGGATAATGGTTAAGGAGTTCATTTCCATAAGGGAAGCTCATCTATTGCTCTGCTGCTCGGATGGTCATATTCGCAACCTGGTTGATAAGGCCCGGAAAAAGAAGACCTCACATCCGATCCCTTTTCTAGATTTGGACGGTGTGACGGTGTTTCATCGGGTCAAACTCTTAGAGTGGGCAGAGCAACCAAAGCAAAAGTTATGCGCCGCGAGCTAAGAACCTCCTGCCTCGAGCCGGACCTCACCTAACTCTCAACCAAGAGCAAACGAATACTAACCAAGAGCCACACATGGCCATAGCCTCTCAAAGATGTCTGAACCCATCCTAAAAAATGTAGCGGGAACCAAGCTACGACAAGTCGTCAGAAACATACGTGGTCTTGATTTCAAAGAAGGCTTCGACCTCGCCCAGTGTCTCAGCGGAGCCATTTGTAATTTGACGACTATGAGCAAAGCGTTGTCACGATCTTTTGGAAGCGATACACTCCGTCCGCTTCTTTCCGACCGCGACCCGAAGAAAGGAGCTTGATGTACATCAGAAAAAGAGGACAGTTTTACCACTTTGAGTTCTTTGTAAACGGGAAGCGCTGCGTTGGGGCTTTCAATGGAAAGAACGGCACGCAGATCGCGAAAGACAAGAACCAAGCTCGCGAGTTTGCCTACCAGGAACGGCGCAAAGTTCTAGATGGTTCCTACCGCGACGAAATGGAGCGGGAGGAGTTGAAAGACTTTGAGACGTTCGTGGACAAGGTTTATTTGCCATTTGCTCGTGAGAATCATTCGTCGGTCACGCATGACGAGTTCCGTTGCAAGGCTTTGAAAGAGCAATTCCAAGGTAAACGCTTTCAGGAAATTACAATGATGATGGTGGTGAAATTCATTAACCAGCGTCTAACGAGCAATACAGTAAGGATGGAAGTTGGAGACGACGGCACGGTAGTGAGCAAGAAACGAAGTCCTACCAGTGTAAACAAGGAAGTCACCTTGTTGTCATCGATATTCCGAATGGCGATGCGAGAAAAAGTAGCAACCACAAATCCCTGTGATGAATTACCGAAGTCGGTCCGGGCGAAAATACCAGCCCGCCGGCGGCGAAATCGTCGGCTTTCTCAAGCTGAGGAATCAGCGCTTTTCAAAGTCGGCTTCGTAGGGAGACGTGAGTATCTTCGCCAGATCGCAGAAGTAGCTCTTTGTACTGGAATGCGGAGAGGCGAGCTGCTACGGCTGAAACGTGATGACATTAATTTTGGCCGCGTGAGTGTGACGCGTGTAATCAAGGGAGAGGTTTGGGAAATAGTTCCAGGTTGGCTTCTCATCGAGAAGACGAAACGCGGTAGGCCGCGCACAATTCCCATGAGTCAGAGAGTGCAGACGATTCTGAAAACGCTCTGTGAAGACGCTACGACAAGTGAGTACGTCTTCACCAGTCTAAAAACAGGATCGAAAATCACTGATATGAAAAAGGGATTTGTAAGTGCTTGCCGTGATGCCGGGATCGTTAATTTTACTTTTCACGACCTTCGACACACGTGGTCCTCGCGGGCTGCTGAGATGGGAGTTCCCGAGCATGTACGACGCGACATTCTCGGACATAGCTCATCGAGCATGACCGGCGATTACACTCATGCTTCACCCGAGGAAATGGAACGAGCGATGGAAGCGGTGGCTAGTTACAACCAGCTATCGTCGAAATCCTCGGCAAAATCTCGGCAAAATAGCGCACAGCGGCGTTCACTGCAATCAGCCGCTGTTGTGTAAGTGATTGAAAACTCAGGAGAAGAGTGGTAGCGGGGGGCAGGATCGAACTGCCGACCTTGGGGTTATGAATCCCACGCTCTAACCATCTGAGCTACCCCGCCACGCCAATTACTCCTATCCTATCAGAGGGTTGCCGTTGCTGTCACACCTGAAATGAAACGGGTGCGGGGGAAAGATGGGACAGGAAATTTGCGCTAACTACAAACCGCACTAACTACCCAAAGCTCCTTAAGACCTAAAATGTCAGCAATATCAATACATACTTTTAGGACCTGAACGATCGGTCTAATTGGTCGCAGTCGCAAATCCCACGGTCGGACGTTCGAAGCCCCTGGGACTCTTGAGCAGACTCATGGCTGAACCACAAATTCAGTGCTTGAATGCTCCTCATGAAGCACCGAAAAACCTTTTCCTGTTAATGATTAATGAGAGTGCGGGTGCTATCATTCTCGTGCCAATGACCGTAGTGGTGGCGCTCGGTTCCTGCTTTGCTGTTCGTCGGCGCGAATCTTCGCGTATGGTCAGTTCGTAGGGAATGACTGGTCATCTACTTAGCAGCCGCGTTTGCCGTGTTGGTGCACCGTGAGCCCCCGAGCGTGAAGGTGAACACGGGTATCGTATAGAGGACAATTGCTATGGAAGATGAAGAGTTTATCGAGCGCTTCGCGAATTGTACTCTCCCCAACGGAAGCTTTCATCACCGAGATCACATCAAGATGGTCTGGTTGTATCTCCGCCGCTACTCTATCCTGGAAGCACTCACTAGGTTTACTGAAGGGTTGAAGCGGTTTGCTACTACAAATGGAAATCCTAATCTCTACCACGAGACGATCACGTGGGCCTATGTCTTCCTCATTCGCGAGCGAATGGAGCGAAATGGGAGGGAGCAGAGCTGGGAAGAATTTGTTGACGAAAATGTCGATCTCTTCGATTGGAAGAACAACATTCTTAATTCTTACTATTGCGGCGAAACGCTTCATTCGGAGCTTGCGCGAAAGATATTTGTGTTCCCTGACAAGGATTCTCGCTTCGCCAATATCAAAGGATGAAGAGTATAAGTTATCGAGCGATAAACCTTCTCCGCGAAATCTGACAGGGTCATATATGATTCGTGTGATCGTTGACACGATCGGATTCCGGGTTCAAATCCCCACACGCCAACCAATATATCTAAGTCATTTTCACCGATCGATGCCCACTGCGCGTTTCGCATTTTCCGCCGAACATAACCTCTTGTGAACGCACTACGAAACGGACAGGTTCAGGGTCCGATTGCGGGAAGATGTCTTGATGGGGTCATCGGCCCATCGCCAAGAGCTCATAAGAATTCATTCCGACGAACCAATCAAGCAAGTGAGATTGGCTCCTTGAATTCTTAATTCTTCAGTCTGAGGGATGCGGGTCACGGTGCTGAAGAATTTCGCCCTCCCGAGCATTTTGTCCTGAAACTTTGCAGAGTCGCCGTGGCAAGCAAGTAATCCACAGGCACAGGATTCCAGTTTCTTCATGCGTAATAAAACAGCAATACTCCTTGCTAAGTCGGCCGACTGTAAGTAGACTCACCGCGCCCATTTTCCCAATCCTTCGGTCACGTGTGACTCAAACGGCTGCGTGAGCCTCGCGTCAAACGAAGATTGTTTACGATCATGACGTGATTCGTCATACGCAGAAGCTCACAATTCTGCACCAAACTGATCAACGAATACTTTGAATTGCTGGCCGGAATCATAATCGAATTTGATTGAAAGGTCGCACCTTTCGCGTGATGTCATGGGTACAACCTACCCTGCACATCTGTAGATGTTCTCCGTTGCACAACTCGAGCAGCAGCCCACATGGCGCCACTGCCTGCACAGAGGGATGGTCATGAAAATCTGGCATTACTTCCTCGGTCAGAAACCCCAGGTCGCCATTCTTGACGCGTTAAGCCAGACGCGCCTGCTCCCTCACGCTTGCGAGTCCCTTCCGCTCCGAGGTCCCGGGATAGTTTTTTTTGACGAAATCACTTCTCAACTTTCCAATCTGTTGCGCGAAGCCAGCCAGCGAGGAATGGAAAGAGTGCTCGCCATTGGCCTTTCTCATGACGACTTGAACCCGACCGGCATCTGGAGTTTGCTCAGCGCGGGCGCTTCTGATGTTTTCGCCTGGGATCACTCTGATGAGCCGGCGCGCGAGGTTGCCGCCAGATTCGAACGTTGGGAAAGGGTCGACGAAATTGTCCGATCGCCGTTGGTGAGGGACAATCTGGCCGGTAACAGCGCGGCTTGGATTCGCGCGCTCAGGCAAATTGTCGAGGTAGCGCGTTTCACCGATTCGTCCGTGCTGATTACGGGAGAAAGCGGCACTGGTAAAGAGCTGTTTGCGCAACTGGTCCATACGCTGGATTCCCGAGGGAACAAAGGTGGCTTGGTTGTGTGCGACTGCACGACAATTGTGCCGGAACTTTCGGGCAGCGAGTTTTTTGGACACGAACGCGGCGCGTTCACGGGCGCCGTCGCAGCACGCAAGGGGGCTTTTGCCCTGGCCGACAACGGCACGCTTTTTCTCGATGAGGTAGGCGAGTTGCCCCTCAATCTGCAAGCCGAATTGCTGCGCGTGATTCAAGAGCGCGCTTATAAGCGCATTGGGGGAAATTCCTGGCAGAAGACGAATTTTCGGCTGGTCTGTGCGACCAACCGCAACTTAACTGAAGAACAATCACGAAACACATTTCGTCGTGACCTTTATTATCGAATCGCCAGTTGGACTTGTCACCTGCCGCCTTTGTGCGAACGCCGCGAAGACATACTGCTGCTCGTGAAACACTTCATCGAACAATTTCGACCGGCCGACCCACCTGAGTTGGACGACGCGGTCCGCCAGTATTTCTTAATGCGTGAGTATCCGGGCAATGTGCGCGACCTCAAACAACTTGTCATGCGGATCGTCCAGCATCATGTAGGGCCGGGAGCTATCACCGTTGGCGACATTCCCGAAGACGAAAGACCAAGCAGTGAGGCGTTTGATGGTTGGCGCGAAGATCGCCTGGAGATCGCGGTCCGCATGGCTGTATCAGCGGGAATAACTCTTAAGAGAATCGAGCGCACTGCTGGAGAGCTGGCTGAAAGAATTGTGATCGAAGAAGAGCAGGGCAATCTACAGCGCGCCGCCGCCAGGCTCGGAATAACCGACCGCGCGCTGCAAATGCGTCGGGCCGCCCGTCGACCAGACGGCAACGGCCAGGGTGTAATTCATTGAAGCCAAGGATCGCATCCGCCCCAATCCGACAACCTTCTTTGCCGGCCT
>Ga0070698_100002766_pt1 | contig 19289 bp, 16 predicted proteins | sample KBSK1502metaG_FD_65477 | JGI IMG/M metagenome (GOLD analysis project Ga0070698, IMG submission 65477) | Corn, switchgrass and miscanthus rhizosphere microbial communities from Kellogg Biological Station, Michigan, USA - KBS K1-50-2 metaG | ecosystem: Host-associated > Plants > Roots >...
GCCGGAATAGCCGCTTTTCGCCCTAAATACCTCGACTTTACCGATAGGCGACCAGCGATAAATCACATTGGTATTAGGGGAGCTAAACAGCAGATAGCCGGGCTTTGCCCATACCGGGCCTTCGGTAAAGACGAAGTTGCCCGCCACTTTTTCCAGTCCGGCATCGGCTGGTACGATAGCATCCAGTGCCGCATCTGCCCTAACGATCTCGAACGGCATGTTCCACGCGGCTTTTGTGCGTTCCGCTGCGTAGAAATCCAGTGTGGCCGTCCGCATCCAGATATAGTTTTTAGGCGAGGTGGAAATCGGACCATTGATACCAAACACAGCAATCTGGAACGTATCGCCTGATTGGACATTCTTACCGAGAATCACGCGATTGGGTGCGTTAAACCCGCCAACAACCTGCCCGCCAGTCTGTCCCAACACGAGCGGCAGCCTGCCATTGACCCACACCTCGGCGTAATCATCAATGGCGACTTCAAAAACAACCGTCGAGCCGGTGGGGTCGAAATCACCGACTTTTTCAGGTATCGTTACCTTCATGCGATACCAGTTGAAGCACACACGCCCGGTACTGAGGCGGCGTTCAGTATCTGCTGGTGGCAGCACATACCAGCCGGAGTCGTCAAAGTCAATGCTCTCGGCATGGGGCAAAACGTCGTAGGTGCGGTTGGGTGCGCCGGATGGCCCGAGATCGGGGCCAACTTCGACAAAATCGATTTCCTCAACTCTGGTGTCGCTGTACCGCCATTGACCCTTGACCAGTTGCACGCCGGCTTCCGTTTGCAGATTAATCACCGCATCCGGCGGGCCAGGCAAAAGTTCTGGAGGGCCGGGGATGTTCTGTGCATTCGTCATACGTTGTGCCCCCTGTCCTTAGTCCAGCGCCTTCGCCACGTAGTAAAGGAAAGGATTGGAGACTTCGATGAACTGGTGCGGCAAACCGTTGGGGATAACCAGCACATCGCCAGGCGAGAGTTTATGAGTGACACCATCCTTGATGGAGTCGGCACGGATTTCGCCCGGTGCGATGTGGCGGCTGTTGACCATCTCGCCATCGGTGACGACTGTTGCGCTACCTGCGACCACATACATAATGTCTGTATCGCGGGCGTGCCATTCCACCTCGCCGGGTTTCTCGCGGCGGCCTGCATCCACCTTGTAGAAGTCGGTGTTCATCAGCAGGCCGCCCTTCTGGAATTTTGCGGTCACGTCCGCAGCCGGGATGTAAGTGGCAGCATTGATGGATTCCGTGGTAAAGCCCTCGGCAGCCTCCGCGCCGATGGTGGCGAGTTCCTGGTCCTCCAGCGCAGAGGATGCGCCACTCACACCAATCGCGCCGATGACCTGCCCCTTGTGCAGGATCGGCATCCCGCCTTGCAAAGCCACACCGCCTGCCAGAGCCAGCGCCGAGGGACGACCTTGTGAAGCTTGATCCTCAAAATCCTTACTGGGGCGGCGGAAAATGGCCGCCGTGCGCGCTTTGTCAGTGGCGACCTGCACACTGGCGACCTGCGCCTTATCGGGTCGCCACAGGTAGAGAAGTTCACCGGAGGCATCAACCACCGAGATGACAGGTGCTACAGCGCGGGCTGTGGCTACCGCGCCCGCTGTATGCGCCACGATGCGCGCACCTTCGTATGTAAGGGCATACACTTCATCTACACTGAAAGAGGAGTCACCCACGATAAATCGGGGTGCTACAGATCCGGCGATAGACACCGATTCGTCTTCGCCGGGTGTTTCGCCGCTTGTGCCGATTGCGCCCACGACCTCACCATCAACAAGGAGGGGGATACCGCCCGTCAGAGCGACCCCGCCGTGCAGCGCCAGCGCACCTAACCGCCCACTGCTCACCTGTGCTTCCAGCACGCGACTGGGTCGCACGAATATTGCTGCCGTGCGTGCCTTATCAATGCCAACCTGTACGCTGGCGACCTGCGTGTTGGGCAGGCGTTTGACCAGTATCGGGTGACCTTCCGGGTCAACGATTGCGATGACGACGCGATAGACCTTCTCTCTGGCGAAGGCTTCCGCTACACTCATCACGGCTTCTGCGCCTGCTAAATTGAGAACTTTCTTGACACGAACTGTTGCCATGTGTGTCTATCTCCTCATTGTCTGCTTCACTAATATCAGGCTCGCGGACGATCCGCCCTGGCTGTTGCCAGCACCGCCGCCCAGATTGCGTCATCGGTTGTAATAAACAGGATGTTGTGGCCCGGCCCGCCAAAGGTGAAATTGACCGTACCTGGCAGGTTGATTTCACCTATCAGGTCGCCCAACGGATTAAAGACCTGCACCCCACTGAACGATGAGGCATAGACGTTCCCCCGCGCATCGACTTTGATCCCATCGGGGAAGCCGGGGGTAATGACCGCAAAAAGCCGCTGGTTCATCAGGTGTCGTCCCTCCAGCACGTCGAATGCGATGATGTGATGCGGTTTGTTGATGTAGTAGCTGTCTGCTTCCTGGTTTGCGCCGCTGTCCGTGACGTACAACATCGACTCGTCCGGTGAGAACACCAACCCATTGGGTTTGACGAACGAATCCGCCACGACAGAGAGCTGCCCGGTTTGTGGGTCGTAGCGATAGACGTAGTCACCAACGACAGGTGCCGGGCGAAAACCGTGTAAAAACCCGTAACTGGGGTCGGTGAACCAGATCGTGCCATCGCTCTTGACGACCACATCATTAGGGGAGTTGAAGCACAGGCCACGCCAGCTATCGACAACCGTTTCCAGCACACCCGTTTTAGGGTCCATCCTGCTGATGCGGGCATGTTCGAGACGCGTGCCCTGCTCACAAATAACCAGCCTCCCCTCTCTGTCTAGCGTCATGCCGTTCGCCATATTCGCAGGTTCACGCACGATAGTGATGTTATCTGCACTCACCGGGAACTGGTCGCCGTTGAGTGCCAACTGCTTGATGGCGACACGGCGAGAGCCGGGCAGCGCTATGTTTGTTGGCTGTGGCAGTGTGGTGAAGTACAGGGCATCTTCTTCACGGATGTAGACCGGGCCTTCGTGCGCGTCGATTTCCACGACTTTGACGAGAAGTGGTGCATCGCCCACCACCGCCTTAAATTCGTCGCTATGCGCTATGAAGATGTTACTGCCGCCAGCACAGCCGGGCGTGTTGATTGACTGATCCATTCGTAACTCCGAGAGTTTGCCGTGTTTTAAGATCGCGCTCGCTATAGACTCAGATGAGGTCGAAACGTTACAAGAAAACTGTGGGCGGTCTCAGCACCTCGGTAAACCCGCAAAGAGGCATCAAAGGGCCAGGCTCTGTAGACGTATGGAGTTTAAGGATTATTGGACTACATCGTTGGAAAACTGGAACGCAAGCTCGAAGTGCACTTGAGCGTCTGCGGCGCTTCGCACGCTTTTTTCTCATCTCAAGATGTACAATTTATCCTCTCCTGGGACGTGTCGTTGCGTTGCTCTACCTGCAAGCGATCAGCAGGTAGGGCGTAGAACAACGCGACCAGGATGTAGAGCACGAGGCAGGCTTCGACGTTTACCAGGGTGAGCGGCAACGAGAACAGATAGAGCAGTGGTGCAATCAGATACCTTCTGGTGAGCAAAGCGGTGACGAAGGGAATAAGCGCCACACACATCAACATGAGCAGGTTGAGGAAGAGCACCACATGGTCCGTGCGTTTGATGTACTTGAAGATGTGATGGTGATGAAGCCAAAGAATGCCGATCACCAGGAAACTCGTGACGTAGCCTAAATAGATCGGCCATTGCCTGAGCAGTGCCTCGAACAACCCTGCTTTTACGTCTGGCACACGCAGATCGAGCACCAGGAGCGTAATAGCGACGGCCATGACGCCATCACTAAACGCCTCGAGGCGACTCGTCCCCCGCTCATCCTCGATCACCTTATGATGTTGTGTTCTCACAGCAGGCCCTTTCTCTCTCAACGTCATCGACAAAAGACAAACATTGTGATGCATCTCGGTTAATAGATATAACCAGTGATCCGATATGGCCCGTCTTTGGAGACCACAATCATCGCGCTCGCGAACCTGATCGACCTCGTCGCGGCACTCGACACCACCGATCGCATAGCTGAGTGCACCAGAGGGGCAGTTTCGCACAGCGGCGATAGGAGAGAATGGCACCGAATTACTGAGCGATATATCCACCATCGACGACCAGGTTGTGACCGGTCACGAAGGACGCTGCATCCGAACAGAGCCAGATCACTGCAGCAGCGACCTCCTCAGGTTGACCAACGCGTCCGAGCGGTATGATGCTTTCCATTTGGTTCTTCGCCTGCTGATCGCCACCGGCGAGGCGGACCAGCAACTTTGTATCGATAGGGCCAGGGCTTACGACGTTCACCCGAATCCCTGCTTTGGCATACTCAATGGCTGCGGCTTTCGTGAGCCCGATCACCCCACTCTTACTTGCCGCATAAATGGTCATGCCTGGGATGCCAACCATCCCCAAAGCCGAGGCAATGTTCACAATAGCACCCCCTTGCTTAAGCATAGCCGCCACCTCCTCTTTGAGCGAGAGCCAGGTTCCTTTGAGATTAATGGCAATGGTCCTCTCCCACCCATCTTCGGACAAGGTTGTAATAGGGCCGAGGGCTCCTTCCGTCCCGGCAATATTCACAGCATAGTCGAGCCGCCCGTAGGTGGTGACGACCGCCTGGATCAAATGCTCGACGTCGCTGGCCTTGCTCACGTCTGTCTGCACGAAGAGGGCATCTCCTGCCTGTTGTTTGAGGAAACGGACGGTTTCCTCACCCTCTTCGACGCGTCTCCCAGCGAGGGCGACCTTGGCACCTTCCCTGGCAAAGGCCAGTGCTGTTGCGCGGCCAATCCCCGCAGTTCCACCAGTTACGAGGGCGACTTTTCCTACAAATTGGCTCATACAAGTTTCCCCTTTCAGGAATGTGTACATGTTTATCTACGTTAGACAGCGGGGGCAATCAAGGATGCTAGGCTCTGGTGATACCTGGAGGGTTTGAACTCGATCACCTCATACTCCACCAGGTGCTCACGGACAAACGGATCTTCCGCAAGCATCGCTTGCAACTCCTCCTCACTGTTGACATTCGCCAACAACACCACAGCCGGTTTGGCCGTCAGTTCGCCATTCAGGATGAGTTTGCCTGCCTTATAGTTGGTATCCAAATACTCGTTATGGGCAGGAAACACTGGCTCGAGCTCCTGAAGTGACTTTGTGGAGGTGATGAATAAGATGTACATGTGCTTTTCCTTATATGTTACTATTTTTTTAGACCCTTTCGACCAAGGGTTGGCAGGTTGATCCTGCTCGATACGAACTGCCGGGGAAAGACTGGCTTTTCCACACGGCTCGACCGGTAAGGAAAGATCGCGCTTCCCTGGCAGCCTTCCTGGGCCAATCGATGATTGGAGGGCCGTTGCTTCGAGCACCCGCTATAGAAGGACCCGACATCCCCAGGAGTTTGTGCAGAAAGGGAAGCACGAGTATGTGCTACGTTGGCTTGGATTGGGCGGACACCCATCATGACGTGGAGGTGCTGGATGAAGCGGGCAAGCGCGTGGGAGCGCGGCGCTTTGCGCACAGCCACACAGGCTTGCACGAGTTGAAACAATTTTTGTTGAGCATTGCGGCTGCGCCTGAGCACCTGGCGTGTATTGTCGAAACCAACCATGGCAGGCTCTCCACGTTCTTGCTGGAAGCTGGGATCCCGGTCTATCCCGTCACCCCCAAGACGGCCAATCAGTTGCGCAGAGCGGCGGGAGCCAAGACCGATCAAATTGACGCGCATTTGTTGGCCAAGATCGGTCGCCTGGACCTGGCCGAGCTGCGCCGCTTGGAGCCAGATAGTCCCACCGTGGCCGAGTTGAAAACGCTCACCCGCGATCAGGATGCATTGATCCAGACGCAAACGCGCCTGGTCAACCAGTTGACCGCCTGCCTCAAGGAGTACTACCCTGCCGCTTTGCACCTGTTTGCCAAGTTGCAGCAGCGCTGCGCCCTCGTGTTTTTGCAGGCGTACCCCACGCCCCAGGCGGCTCAGGCAGCCACGCTTGCAGAGATCAGCGCGACGTTGCGCGCGGGCAAGCATACCAACCCGCGGCGGGCTGCCCCCAAGATCTTTGAGGAGCTGCATCGCCCCCAGTTGGTCGCCAAGGAGGTCATCGTGCGCGCCAAGCAGCACTTGATGCTCTCGTTGGTCAAGCAACTGCTGGTGGTCATCGCGGATATCGCCACCTACGAGAAGGAGATCAGCACCCTTTTTTTGACGCAGAAGGACCACGAGCTCTGGAGTTCGCTGCCGCGTGCCGGCAAGCGCCTGGCCCCGCGGAGGCTTCCCGAATGGGGCGAGGATCGCGGTCGCTCCGCGGATGCCAGCAGTGTCCAGGCGTTGGCCGGGACCGCACCAGTCCCGTTCCAAAGCGGCAATTACGCTAAAGCGCACAAACGCTTCGCCTGCGTGAAACCGCTGCGCAACGCCTTGTACCAGTTTGCCTGGCAATCGACACGGCAGGAAGGCTGGGCACTGGACTATTATCGGCGCAAACGTGCCGAAGGCAAGACCCATAGTATGGCGGTCCGCGCCCTGGCCAACGTCTGGGTGCGCATCATCTATCGCATGTGGGTGAACAAGACCAGCTCTCAGACCGCCACGTTTGAAGCGGCCAAACGGGCGCATGCGCCCCGGCCACACGCCGCCTGAGTCCAAGTCACCCCACGCCATCACGCCCCGTTGGGCGCGCTTAGCGCTGCGAAGTCCTTCGCGAGTGCGGAGCGCATCTGCGCCAACGGAGTCGCCCAAGCGGTTCCCGCGTCGTCCCTCTGCCGAACGTGACCCCTGGCCTGCTCCAACGTCTGCCGCAGCCCGCCACCGCGTTCCCGACTCCCGGTGTGGGTTGCTGTCACCAGACCACACCGAGTCAAGGCCGCGCAGGAGGTGGGCAGGTCGGGGGCGGGCGCGCTCGTCTTGGCCTTGACCGGTGTGGTAAACTGTCACCCCCACACGGGAGGCAGCTTCACCTACACTCACCTTGCTTCTTCCTTTCCCGTTTTTGACTCTTGACATAGAGGGTCTTTCCTTCTATTTTTTCTTCTCAGTACCACTCGCACTTCCGTGCGTCATGATGGTGTCTACGAGGAGTGTAACTGAAGCGAGCGGGAGAAGACAGGATACAAAAGGAGTATTTGCAGGGTTATTTTTACTGGGGAATATGGGTAAGAGGCTAGTGAGTTTGAGGGCTCACTGCTGTCTATTCGCTCCTAAAGAATTTTTCCAACCGAATAGGGTAATCATGAGTGTCGGGACGCAAGCGTCCGGAACGTCCTGTAGGGACAAGGGGAGAGGTTGGGTGGATGTGGGGGCCTTGTGCTTGTCCTCGTCCGGGTGAGGTAATCCCATGGGGCAGCTCCAAAGCCACCAGGACAAGCACAAGGCCCCCACCCTGCCCCGCATCCGCCCCTTGTCCCTACAGAACGGGGCTACATCATTACCCGATTCGGTCGTCAATATTCATCAGGAGATTGAGAGTCCTGGCTTGGGCGATGGCTTGGGTGCGGCTCTGTACTCCCAGTTTGCCGCAGATGTTCAAGACGTGCTTCTTGACCGTGTTCACACTGAGCACTAGGTGACGGGCGATCTCGCGGTTGGATGCACCATCCATGAGCAGGCGCAGCACCTCGCGTTCGCGTCCGGTCAGGGCCTCCAGGAGCGGACTGGAGCGCAGGGACATCGGATCAAGAGTCGTTGCGGCCTTTTCACCGGAGACTTCTAGCAAGGTCGCGACGTATCCTCCTGGTGCTATCGTGTGTTTCCGGGCCTGACGCAGTAAGGCCACCATTGGTGCTCCTTCATCTAGGAAAAGGCGGATGAAGCCCTCGGGTTCGGCCAGAACCAAGGCCCGAACCAGAGCTGCGAGAGCCTCTGCGAGGTCGCTTTGGACCTGCAAAGCCAGTGCACGTAACAGGAGAACTTCCAGCACACTGCGCATGCGGCCTTTGGCTTCAGCATCCTCTCCAAGGCGCTCCAGCAAGCCCAACGCCTCTGAGAGGAAAGGCCCTGTTGGCTGCGCTCGCCCCTGGGCAATGCGTACCCGCACCAGGATCAGATATTCTTGCTCACGCGCGTAGCTTAGCTCATCCCTGGAGACAAGCCACTCGTCTCGGCCCAGCGTAGAGCCGCCGCCAGGTCATCCTGAGCCAGTGCCACCTGCGCCCGCACGGCTGCTCCGCGAGCCAACAGGGCAGGGGCAAAGCCGCGTTGCTGACCTAGTAGCGCGAAAGCATCGAGGGTCTGGAGTGCCCGGGTGCTCCGCCCCCAGGCCTGCTGGAGGCGAGCCAGGGCCAGGTAGCCCCGCATGATCATCTCGGCTTCCGCTGTCACCGCGTCCCGGTCCAGGTCCATACCCTGCTCCAGAAGCTGCTCGGCTCTCTCGAGCTGGTTCCACTCCCGCAGCAGATCGCCCAGGATGAAGTAGTAGTCTATACCGTTGAGCAAGGCTTGCAGTCCCTCGTGCCCAGACGCCAGGTGCCTCACCTGCTCAATAGTACTGGCAGCCTGGCGCAGCCTCCCCTGCAACAGCTGCATCCGGGCCAGGTTGGAGATACTTCTCAGGGTTGTCGGGAGATTGCCCAGGTCACGCACCGATGCCACCGTGGCCATGACAAGGCGCTCTGTCACAGGAGTCATCTCCCCATCCACCAGATAGGTGCTGGCTGCTGTCACGAGCGTACCTTGACGTGCCATGCGAATGAGGGGCGTCTCCTCCACCTCCGGCATCAGTTCGAGTGCCTGATGTGCCAGGGGGACACCCCGTTCGTGATCGCCGATGAAGCGCGCCAGGTTGCCGCGGGACGCAGCTATCAGGCACAGGACAGACCGTCGCAGACCGGCGGCCATCTCCTGCTCGAGACAGCGTTCAGCATCCTGGAGACGAGCTGAAGCCTGCTCCAACTGATGCATGATCATCAGCGTGGTGGCCTGCATGATGCAGAGGATGGGATGGGCACGGATGAGTGCATCGGGCAGCCTGTTCAGCCAGCCGAGTAATGCATGGAACTTGCTGGGAAAGTTGGTGAGCCAGGCGTACTGCTCAATCAGGCGGACAGCTTGCTCGATATCGGGAACGGCCAGCGCATGGGTTATTGCCTCGTCGAACAGCTGGTGCTGCTCGAACCAGCCGCAGGCCCGGCGGTGCAGTTCAGGAACCAGGGCAGGTTGTGTTTGCCGCAGACGGGTGCGCAATACTTCGGCAAACAGCTGATGGTAGCGATACCACTGCCGTTCATCGTCCAGGGCGACCAGGAACAGGTTGCTCCGCTCGACTTGCGCCAGCCTCGCCTGGCTATCGTCTCGCCCGCGTACGGCATCACACAAGGGTCCACAGAGGCGATCCAGGATGCAGGTCTGCACTAAAAAGTCCTGCACCGCTGCTGGTTGGCGCATGAGGACTTCTTCAACAAGGTAATCAACCACGTAGCGATGGTTGCCGGTGAAGGCGTCGATGAAGCCGGCCACATCGTCGCGACCTTGCAAGGAGAGGGCGGCCAGTTGCAGCCCGGCAATCCAGCCTTCGGTGCGCACCTGCAAAGCGGTTACCTGCTCGGCTGACAGCGGCAGTCCCATTACCTCTGTCAGAAATGCTGCGGTTTCCTCGACGGTGAAGCATAAGTCAGGAGCATGGAATTCGGTCACAGTCCCCCGCGCACGCAGACGTGCCAGGGGCAGCAGTGGATCGCTGCGACTAGCGATGACGAGGTGCACATTCGGTGGCAGGTGTTCCACGAGATAGGTGAGCGCATCGTGGATGGGTTGAACCTCGATATGGTGAAAGTCATCCAGCACCAGCACGGTGTCTGTGGGGAGCTCGATCAGGGCATTCAGCAGGATCGTGAGCACAGCCTCGATCGGCGGGGGCGGCGAGGCGTACAATTGCGCCAGGGGAGTCCCGCCCACCCCCGGATGCAGCGTATTGAGGGCGGTAAGGACATAGGTCCAGAAGCGGATGGGATCGTTATCACTCGCATCGAGTGAGACCCAAGCCAGGGGCCAGGCATCGCGGTCGGCCTCAGCAGACCAGGCATGGAGGAGGGTCGTTTTGCCCCAGCCAGCAGGGGCTGCGAGAAGGGTGAGTGGGCCCCGGATGGCAGCATGCATCCGTTGCGTGAGCCGTGGGCGCGATACTATATGCAAGCGGGCCGACGGGACCGAGATTTTCGTCGTCAGCAGGTGGAGGGACAACGTACCGGTGGCAGAGGAGGGTGGAGTGGTAGCAGGAGCGTGAGCAAGACGGAGCGAGTCGGGTGGCTGCGGTCTCGTTGTTCGCTCTGCCGCAAGCCTGACAGCCGCTTCATGAAGCCGGGGTCGGCCTCGTTGACGGATGCCTTCCGGGGCTTGTTGATCATAGAGCTGTAACGCAGCTAACGTGCTGTACCAGCGACCCTGGCGCTTGATCGCCTCCAGTTTGCCCTGGCGAACCAGGAGTCCCAGCTAATTGGGATCACGTCCCGTTGACCGCGCGAGCTCTGGCAATGGTTGATAGCGTTCATCGGGCGGGGCATTGCAAGCTTCCAGGTAAAAATCTAAACCAGCTTCAACTGCTTGACCAATCAGATTGACGATCGGGTTGTATTTGCCCTGGTCAGCAGCTCTGAGTGCGCTACGATGGCGTTCAGCCCAGCTTCTGAGCAAAAACGCAGGCGCATAGCCATCACGCATCAAGAGAAGATTCAGCAGTAATCGCCCTATTCGACCATTGCCATCCTCAAAAGGATGAACGGCGACAAACCGATGATAGGCTAATGCAGCACGTATCACAGGTTCATAGAACAGCCCATCGCCTCTCAACCACGCGATCCATTGGGCTACCATTGTAGGTACCTGTGTAGAGTGGGGCAGCGCCAGGTCACTTCCACAGATGCGGTCAGGGGTGGTGCGGAACTGCCCAGCAGTTGGATTCAGCGTCTTAAGCACGAGGGAATGCAACGTGAGGATCGTCTCAATGGTGAAAGGAGTGGTTGTCTCAACCAGGGTGCGTAAGTAATCAAATGCCTCGGCATGGTTGGTGGCTTCCAAGTGTTCATGAAGCGAGTGGCCACCAATGGCGATCCCTTCCTCGATCACGATCTGCGTTTCGCGCAGATTGAGTGTATTCCCCTCAAGAGCATTACTGTGGTATGTTAACTGGATTCGTACATCCTCGTGCAGGCGCTGGGTGATTCCGGGACGGAACGGGCGGTAGCTATCAAGTGTGGTTTTCTTCCGAGATAACCGTTCTGCCAGACGTTTGTCGAGTCGTGGTTGGTTGGGCAGTGGTTCATCGCGCATGGTGGCTCCGGCTACACGTAAAATAATTCTATTGATTTGGTTGCTACAGACAAATCCAATAGAATTATATTCCTTCGGGTTCCTTGATGCAACGTTGCAAAAGTCTTCCAGCAATCACGGCCACTGACTGTTACCGATTTTGTGATATACTTAAGCAGAGTTTTATGGTTCTGACGCTTTCGCGTGTCAGCAATGAGGATCACTGATTTATGCTGCAATGAATACATACTGTCTACGTGGGAGACGCACTCTCCTCCTTACTCCCGCAGAGCATTTGAAGAACCTTTGTATGAGGGTGGGTAGATAACACCGTTGGAGCAATCATCCGTATCGTCGCAAATCGCTCGCAAACACCATTTGCCGGCTCCACTCACACCACTTATAGGGCGCGAACAGGAGGTGGACGCACTCCAGCAGCTTCTCCGCCGCACCGGGGTACGCCTGGTAACGCTCACTGGTCCTGGCGGTGTTGGGAAAACCCGCCTGGCTTTGCAGGTTGCTAAGGGCTTGATTGAGGATTTCGCCGAGGTCTTCTTCGTCCCGCTCTCCTCTCTTCTCGACCCTGCTCTCGTTCCCTCCGCCATCGCCCGGGTGCTCGGACTGAAAGAAGCTGGGACACAGACCCTACCCGAGCAGCTCAAAGCGTACCTGCAGCAGAGACATCTCTTGCTCGTGCTTGACAATTTTGAGCACGTGCTGCCTGCTGCCCCGCTCATCTCAGAACTGCTGGCAGCCTGCCATGCTTTGCAAGTACTGGTGACCAGCCGGGCGGTGCTTCATCTCTCTGGTGAGCACCAGTTCCCCGTCCTTCCATTAACGTTGCCTGATCTGGCGCCTCTACCCCCTCTCGACAACTTGGCGCAGACGCCAGCGGTGGCCCTCTGTCTTCAGCGCATGCAGAGCGCTCGGCCTGATTTTCAACTGACTGAGGCCAACGCGCGTGTCGTGGCAGAAATCTGTACGCACCTGGATGGTCTGCCCCTGGCCATCGAGTTGGCAGCGGCTCGGATCAAACTGCTTTCGCCTCAGGCCCTGCTGGCACGCATGGAGTACCGACTTCCTTTGTTGACAGGAGGGACACAGGACCTGCCGACACGGCAGCAGACCTTGCGCAACACCCTGGAGTGGAGCTATTCCTTGCTGAACTCAGATGAGCAGCGCTTGTTTCGACGCATGGCCGTCTTTGTAGGAGGGTGCACGCTCGAAGCGCTAGAGGCAGTGTGTAATCGAGAAGAGGTGAGTACCCTGGAGATCCTTGATCGGGTAGGATCCCTGCTTGACAAGAGTCTACTCTATCAGGGAACACAGGGAGGGAGCGAGCCACGCTGCATGATGTTAGCAACCATTCGGGAGTACGCATTGGAGCGCCTCAGGGAGAGTCGAGAAGAAGATGGCATTTCTGCTGCCCACGCTGCCTACTTTCTGACATTCGCCGAAAGGGGCGATCTAGCGCTGCGTGGGCCTGAGCAGGATGGATGGTTGAACCAGTTAGAGGCTGAACAGCACAATCTGCGCAGGGCATTGCACTGGTTCGTAGAGCAGGGAGAAGCTGAGGGCGCATTGCGCTTGAGTAGTGCGCTCTCCTGGTTCTGGTATCTGCACGGGTATTTGCGTGAGGGCTGCGGATGGCTTGAGCGGGTACTGGCGTTGCCCGGAGCGTCTGGACGCACCAGGTATCGAGCAAGGGCGCTGTATAGCGTTGGGGGGCTGGCCCGCTTCCTGGGAAACTTCACGCGCGCGCGCTCCCGCCTTGAGGAGAGCCTGGCGCTCTGGCGAGAATTGGGAGATCGGCTGGGGTGCGCCTATACCCTGGCCAGGTTAGGAACAGTGTTGAAGATCCAAGGGGACCTGGTCGTGGCACATGGGTTGCTAGAGGAGAGCGTGGCCCTCTTTCGGGAGGGAGGGGATAAGTGGGGTCTGGCCCTGGCGCTGTTCGGGCTGGAGGAGGTAGTCACCTCCGAGGGTGATCTTCCCTCAGCGCACAGTTGGCTGCAGGAAAGCCTGGCGCTGTGGCGAGAGGTAGGTGATACGTGGGGCCTGGCTTTGGCGCTCGGTGGTCTAGGCGAAGTGATGCGCTATCAGGGCGACTATGAGCAGGCTGCGAAGTTCTATGACGAGAGCCTGGTCCTCTTTCGGCACCTGGACAACAAGTGGCGGATTGCTTATGTGCTGCACAATCTTGGACATGTGGCGCGGGCTCAGGGTAACTACGAGGGGATGGCAGCCCTCTTCGAGGAAAGTTTCGTCCTGTTCGGAGAACTCGGGCATAAGGCAGGCATCGCGGATTGCCTGGCGGGATTGGCAGCCGTGGCTGGCGTACAGGGACAACTGGAGTTAGCGGTCCAGCTCTTTGCGGCGTCACAAGCCCTGTTCGATGCGCTTGGTGTTCGCCTGGATCCTGCGGATCGTGCCGAAAATGATCGCAATCTGGCAGCAGTACGCACCCAGCTTGACGAGGCCACCTTCACGGTTGCCTGGACGCAAGGCCAGCAGATGACGTGGGAGCAGCTCCTCGCTGCGCCCGAACAGGTGAAACGGGAGCAGGGTCTTCCAACTCCCCAGCCAGCTTCACCCCGTGTCCTCTCTCAGGTACAGGGACCTCCATCCACAGCGTATCCGGCTGGGCTCACGGCTCGTGAGGTCGAGGTGTTACGTCTTGCAGCACAAGGACTAAGCTATGCGCAAATAGCCGAGAGGCTCATCATCAGTGCCCGCACGGTCGATGCTCACTTGCGCTCGATCTATGGCAAGCTCGGCGTGACTTCACGCAATGAGGCCACTCTTGTCGCAAGAGAACACCAACTCCTCTGAGAAAAGCGTCGTAAGTACGTCGCCCGGCATGCACAAGCCGCAGGGGTTCACCCCACACCATTCTCTAGGGAGAGCAGTGCTTCCCAGTGACACAGATTAGGGAAAGCAATAGGGAGTGCTCCCGATGTGCAACGCCCGCGAGCCAGGTAGACTGTATCCAGGGCGAGGAGCAGCCGTTTTGGCTCTTGCTCCCCGCAAAAGATGTGGACAGAATCACGAGAAATGGGAGACAGGATCATGCCCAATGCAGACAAAACAGTGCTCATCACAGGGGCAACAGGGCAGCAGGGCGGGGCCGTCATCCGCCATATGCTGGCCAAAGGATGGAACTTGCGAGCCCTGACTCGCAACTCTAGCAGTGGTACGACCCTGAACCTGCCACGCCAAGGCGTCGAATTGGCGCAGGGAGATCTCGAAGACCTGGCATCCCTGGAGCATGCCGCCCACGGGGTGTACGGCATCTACAGTGTCCAGAACTTCTGGAAAGTCGGTGCGAAACGTGAGGTACAGCAAGGCAAGAACCTGGCGGACGTGGCAAAGAAAGCCGGTGTGGAGCATTTCGTCTACAGCTCCGTTGGCGGGGCGGAGCGGAACTCAGGCATCGGCCATTGGGCGACCAAGTGGGAAGTTGAACAGTATATTCGCCAGCTCGGCCTACCGGCGACGATGATCAGGCCGGCAGCCTTTATGGAGAATTACTACCTCGAAGAGCCTGAAATCGGCATCTCACCGTTTACAAGAGAACAACTACTCGAATTGCTTCAATCAAATACGAGCCTGTTGCAGGGCAAGTTCACGGACGCCGTCCGTGCCAACAAGCCGTATCAGACAATCGCTGTCGACGATATCGGCGCCTTTGTGGCCCTGGCGTTTGATCACCCTAAAGAGTTCATTGGACAGGTACTGGAGATTGCAGGAAGCGAACTGACCAATCCCCAGGCTGCCGACGTCTTCAGTCGTGTCCTTGGCAAGCCGGTCGAGTTTCAGGAGCTTCCCATGCCGGTGGTTCGAAGCGTGCTGGGCGAAGAGTACTATCAGATGTACCGCTGGTTCAATGAGGAAGGGTTCGGAGCGAACATTGCGGAACTGCGTCGCCGCTACCGCGAGGTGCATCTCCATACGTTAGAGGAATGGTTGCGCAGCGAAGGGTGGCAAAAGCATGCCAGACGAGTTCAGGCTCCAACAGAGTGATGCGCAAACAGGAGGGCATTTCGCTCTCGTATGTAACGAATCGGCGCCAGTTGAGTCTATACCGGGTCCGAGAATTTGGATGACAAAAGGGGCTACGGTAAGATGCCCGCAGGAGAAGGAGTTCGATCATGCCGCAGGCACGCACAATTTCAGCCGACTTTCCCTACACCTCGCATTACATCGAGATTCATGGTTCAAAATTGCACTATGTGGATGAAGGATCAGGGGATCCTATCCTGTTTCTCCATGGGAATCCTACTTCCTCCTATCTGTGGAGGAACATTCTTCCCTATGTGACCCCTGTGGCTCGCGGCATCGCTCTCGACCTGATTGGGATGGGCAAATCCGAGAAGCCAGACATCGAGTATCGCTTTTTTGACCATGTCGCCTATGTCGAAGGCTTCATTGAACTGATGGGGTTGAAGAACCTTACCCTGGTTATCCACGACTGGGGTTCTGCCCTCGGCTTCCATTATGCGATGCGCCACGAAAACAACATGAAAGGACTAGCTTTCATGGAAGCGATTATGGCTCCTGCACCCAGTTGGGAGGTCTTTCCAGCAGAATCAAAAGCTCTCTTCAAAGCCTTCCGTACGCCTGGGGTGGGCTGGGACCTGATTGTGAACCAAAATATGTTCATCGAGAAGTTTTTGCCGGCAGGGGTGGTCAGAGCACTGACCGAGGAGGAGATGAACCATTACCGGGAGCCCTTCAGGGAGGTCAAAAGTCGCAAGCCCCTCTGGCGCTGGCCGAACGAAATTTCCATTGCGGGTGAGCCCCCGGACGTGACCGAAGCGGTTGCTTTCTACAATCAGAAGCTCCAGGAGTCAGAACTGCCCAAACTCCTGTTCTACGCAACCCCTGGTACGATCATGCCAGCCCCCATCGTCGAGAGGACTACAGCTCATCTGAAGAATTTGAAGACGGTGGATGTTGGTCAAGGTATTCACTTTCTTCAAGAGGATCATCCAGACCTCATTGGATCAGAACTGGCTAGCTGGTACCGCACGCTCTGAATGTGCTTCAACTCAATACTCCAGGATGTTCAGTGTTCGGACTTTGGCAATAGCCTGCATGCGGCCCTGCACGTTGAGCTTGCTACAAATATTGAAGATGTGCTTTTTCACTGTGTTGACGCTGAGGACCAGCTGATCATCGAGCACACTCGGAAGAGATTAGCGTACCATATGACTTCTCTGCCATCTGGGGGCTACGAGTTAAACCAGCGGTCGATCTGCTCGCGTGAGTCGAAGTATCCAGTCGGGAACCGAGCCGATCCTTCTGGCATCGGCTCGTTTTTGGGCGCCGATCCCTCTGGTAGCAGAAACGCGAATTTCTTCACGCCAGCCCGGTTGTATTGCGGAATGATGTGCTCCTCTCTCCACGGCCCCGTGTGTGCACCAGGGTGATGGTGAAACGCTCGCGTATCGATCAGTGTGAAAGGAACGTGGTACTGCTCCACAGAGGCAGCATAGCGCTCCAGCCACCTCATGTAATCATCATCGTTCATGGACTCGGTCTCCGCAAGCCAGCGAAGCTCAAGAATGTTCCGGGCGTCATCGTATAACATGACGCCAAACCTGTCTTGATACAGTTGTGTCTCCATGTCTCAAAATCTCCTGTTTTACGCAGAGCAACAAGCGTCGAAATAAAAAGATGGGAGAAAAATGAGAAGAGAAGCGCGTATTTCTTGCTGTTCTTCTCATCTTCTTTGCAGTGAGCAAGAGCCAAAATAGCCGCTCCTCGCCCTGGGTACAGTCTACCTGGCTAGAGGGCGTTGCACATCGGGAGCATTCCCTATTGCTTCCCCTACCTCATGTCACCAGGAAAAACTGCTCTCCCTAGGGAATGGTGTGGGGTAAACCCCTCGCAGTTCGCAAAAGGAATACTCAGATCGTCAAAAGAGGCCAGCGCCGATCTGCGCGACGCAGCAAATCATAAGGAAGTGACAACTTTTCTCCTATGTGCGTGAAAACGAGTACTGCTCAATGAGCCTGTGGAGGCTGTTTGTGCCGTATAAGCGATAATGTAGCACCCAGCTACCCTCCAAGCAGGCCATCGCAGGTTGGCATTCCGAGTATTGGTTACGTGAATTCTCCTGTAGAGGGAGAAGCGGGCCGGTAGTGCTCGTGTGCAGTCCTAGCTGCTTCCCATCCTTTGCCAGGTGCTTCCCAGGTGGTCCCCGCCTTGTTTCGACGCATCCGGCCCAAGTCCGACCTTGCCACCACGTGCTGGAAAGGCCACTGCTGGCTCCTGCGGCTGTCTACGAAGAGAATGGTTCACGTGTCACGGCAGGCGAGCACACCTGTTGTTCCGGGCGCCAGGAAATCATCCCGCTTCTGCCTGGAGTGCAGGTGTAGGGTCTGCGCAAACCCACAAGTGGTCCTGCTTGCCGCCTTTTCCTGTCCCCTGTCCAACTACTACCCGTTGTTGTACCGCTCTTCTATGCTACGCTTGTTGTGCGCCAATGAGACCAGCAGCGCACAGCGGACCAGCCGCGTCCTTCCCCGCACCTGTAGACAGTATGCAGGGAAGAGGCAGGGAAAGGTCGCTGGGCAGGTGGCGACCACGCACCTCCGCAAGCTCTCTTGCTGCCAGGATGTCATCGCGCCTCTGTCGTAGGAAAGTACCTGTATCGTTACGCGTCTTGCTGTCCACGCTGCTGATGCGTATGAAGAAGAAGGCGACGGATCGTTTCATGCGAGACACCATAGGTTGCTGCTACGGTGCGCAGGGGTTCCCTCTGCTCCACCACACGATGAATGATCAGCGGCCAGTGTTCAGCGGGAATACCGTATGTGGGGTGTTTTGGCCCTGGTCGCCGTTTGCTAACCATCGCAGGAGGGCTGACGTCATGTGCTTCGTCGTGAGCGAGCAAGTCTTGTATCTTGAGATACAGTTTGCCCGATGGGGCAAGGAAGAGATATAAAATTGGCGACAGCGTAGTCGAAACCCGTCGGTTCCGGTTCGATTATTTATTCAACTTTCTAGTATTATTGGACGTTTGTTCTTTCGCCTCACCGTCTCCTCCCTGCGCTGGCTCTCTTGTCTCTGCGTTCTCACACACGCTCTTCAGTGATGCATTGCTGATGCCTCCTATGCATACTAGCTCAGCAATAATGGGCCTTCAGTTCGTACTTTTCTCGCATCATCCTCGAGTAGGGTAGCCAGCCGGCGAGGTGGCATGGCTGCTCCTTCTCCGTCTGGCTCCCTCCGAATGAAGTAGGGCACCGGCGAGGTGCCTTACGGTCCTTTTCCATTGCCCCCTTCCCAAACGACACGGGCAAGTTTCCCTGCATGTCGCTTTCCAGAGCAACAGGCCCAAGCCAGTGGGACTCAGAAAGGACTTATGCATTGCGCGGCCTCTCAACCCCTTGCCATGAAGGCCTATCTCTCCTGCCACCCTTCGCCCTGTGAACGACCTTCTCGTCCTCCCTGATGGGACGTGACCCCCACGACTCACTATGGTGGCTCTGTCACCTTGCCGCTCGCGCGGTTTAGGCGATCCCGCGGTACGTCGTTGGTCATCGTTCACACTCAAGGAGTGTACCGGCCTCCGGTTCATGCCAATACAGAGCGTGACATCGGTTTCAAGCGTTCTTCCGATGAGTGGGCACAAACACCACATCAGGATTCGAGTTCAAGCAATCCAGCTTTACTCATAGGGAGCGGGTCCTACAGATGCCCTGTTCTACCACGCTTTCGAAGATGCACCGCTTGCTCAGTCTGCTCTTGTCCCCTTCAACTTTCGCATCCGGGTAGACTGATAACCCAGGAATTCCTCCTCAATTCCTCCTGCTTGCAGCAGGGATACCACAACGCGCCTCACGGCGCACACCGGACTTGCACCTTTAAGCGCATCCGGCTCTCCAGTGGCTGACCGCCACTCGGCTTCAGGATCTTGCACATCTCGTGCCCTTCCTCCTTTGAACGGTCATCCACCTGTCCCCCTTCCCCGTGTCTCGGGCGTTACC
>Ga0070698_100002767_pt1 | contig 19286 bp, 18 predicted proteins | sample KBSK1502metaG_FD_65477 | JGI IMG/M metagenome (GOLD analysis project Ga0070698, IMG submission 65477) | Corn, switchgrass and miscanthus rhizosphere microbial communities from Kellogg Biological Station, Michigan, USA - KBS K1-50-2 metaG | ecosystem: Host-associated > Plants > Roots >...
CGAACTCCGTCAGGGTCAGCACGATCAGGTCGGGCGCGCCGAGCACGGTGAGCGAGGCCGTCGAGCCCGCGAACATGCCGAGCTCGAAGCCGAGATCCTCGGCGATGCGGGCAGAGATCGGATCGAACACCGAACCGGGATGGATGCAGCGGTCCCCGGCGAGGAGCGCGCGAAAGCGCCGGCGGCGATCGGTCCAATGCATGTCGGTCTCCCCTTATCGGCCCCGCCGTTTCGACGAGCAAACCTCGCCGGCGCGGGGGCTTGCCGCTGCGGCGTGTCAAAGCGTAGCGTTCCTAGCACTGGCGGAACGACGGCGCGACGTCCGCCATAGCAAGAACAGGCGCCAAGGGAAACGCCATGTTCGAGGTTCTCGATCGACAGACGAGTCTCACCGTCAACCAGAAGAAGATCCTCGCCGCAGCGATCATCGGCGACGCGCTGGAATTCTTCGACTATTTCCTGATCGCCTTCGTGCTCGCGTTCCTGATCGGGCCGTGGAAACTCACCTTCGGCCAGTCGGCCATCGTACTGCTCTCCTCCGGTATCGGCGCCATCATCGGCGCCTATGCCTGGGGCTGGCTCGCCGACCGCATCGGCCGGCGCAAGGTGTTCATCGGCACGGTGCTGAACTTCTCGATCGCCACCGGCCTGCTCTATTTCACGCCGGACAATGGCTGGATCTACCTGACGATCATGCGCTTCTTCGTCGGGCTCGGTGTCGGCGGCCTGTACTGCGTGGACCTGCCGCTGGTGCAGGAATTCATGCCCTCGTCCAAGCGCGGTTGGGTCGGCGGCCTCGTCACCTGCATCATCCCGATCGGCGTCGGTCTCGGTTCGGTGCTCGGCGCCTTCATGGGAGCGGACCAATGGCGGCTGCTGTTCGCCATCGGCGTGCTGCCGGCGGCACTGGTCTTGCTGGTGCGCCTGTGGGTGCCGGAATCGCCGCGCTGGCTGGTCCGCCAGGGTCGCTACGACGACGCCCGCAAATCGCTCGGCTGGGCGCTGCAGATCGACCCCAACACGCTGCCGCTGCCCAAGCCCGGTGAGGTCGCGCCGCCGGTGAAGACCAACTGGCTCGGGCTGTTCAAGTATCCGCGCAGCCTGCTGGTCTCGTGGCTCGGCAATGCCGGCGCCCAGACCGCAGTCTATGGCGTCGCGCTGTGGGCGCCCTCGCTGTTCGTCCTGCTGCTCAAGGTGACGCCGCAGGAAGCCTCCAAGATGATGATCCTGCTGACCGTGGTCGGCTTCTTCGGCCGCCTCGCGTTTTCGTATTTCTCGGAGAGGATCGGCCGGCGCAATTCGGGCGGCCTGCTGGGCTTCGGCGCCGGACTTCTCATCATCCTGGCCGGCTACAACTACGACGGCGTCCTGTTCGGCGTCTCGGCCTTCTGGCTGATCCTGGCGGCGGCCATGTTCTTCGCCGACGGCGGCTTCGCCATCGTCGGTCCCTATGCGGCCGAGGTCTGGCCCTCCCACCTGCGCACGTCAGGCATGGGATCGGCCTACGGGTTCGGCGGAATCGGCAAGATCATCGGCCCGCTGGGGCTCGCTTTGATCGTCGGCTCCGGCAATTACCTGAAACCCGACGTGCCATTGCCGCAGATTCCGACGGCTTTCCTCTATCTCGGCTGCTGGTTCCTGATGGCCGGGGTGGTCTATTATTTCTTCGGGCTGGAGACCAAGGGCAAGTCGATCGAGCAGATCGACAAGGAGCTCGGCGTCGCAACCGCCTGAGGGACAAACAGTTCGGAGTGAATGGTCTTGGACACGTTGATCCCGTCTTCCGCCGATCTTGCTTCTGCCGACTTGGCCGGCGACCCTGCCGTGATCTCCCGCGCCGAAGCGCTCAGGCCCATCGTCGAGGCGACATCCGACGAAATCGAAGAAAAGCGCCGATTGCCGCCGGCGCTTCTGGACAAGCTCCATGAGGCGCGGCTGTTCCGCTTGCTGCTGCCGCGCTCGTCGAACGGCATAGAGACCGATCCCATCACCTTCTTCCACGTGATCGAGACCATCGCGCGCGCCGACGCCAGCACCGCCTGGTGCCTGAGCCAGGCCGGCGGCTGCGCCATGTCGGCCGCCTATCTCGACCTGCCCGTCGCCAAGGCGATCTTCGGCGACGATCCGCGCGCCGTCCTCGCCTGGGGCCCTGGCCCTCGTGTGAGGGCGATCGAGTGCGAGGGCGGCTACATGGTCACCGGCGTGTGGGCCTTCGCTTCGGGCGGCCGGCATGCGACCTGGCTCGGCGCCCATTGCCCGATCTGGCAGGCCGACGGCACCCCGCGGCTCGCGCCCAACGGCCGCCAGCTCGAGCGCACCATGCTGGTGAAGAGCGAAGAGGTGGCGTGGACCGACATCTGGAACGTCGTCGGCCTGCGCGGCACGGCGAGCGACCAGTTCGCGCTGAGCGACCATTTCGTGCCGGCCTCCCATTCAATCACGCGCGACGTGATCACGCGGGAGTCCGAGAAGGAATGCCGCGAGCCCGGACCGCTTTATCGCATGTCAGCGATGACCTGCTACGAGGTGGGCTTCGCCGGCGTGGCGCTGGGCATCGCCCGCGCGGCGCTCGACAGCTTCGTCGATGTGGCGAAGAACAAGATCCCGCGCGGCAAGACCAGCCCGCTCCGCGACAACGCGGTGGTGCAGACCAATCTTGCCCAAGTCGAGGTCGGCATCCGCTCGGCCCGCGCCTTCCTGCTGCAGTCGATGGCCGACATCTGGAAGCAGATCTCGGCCGGCGACAGGCTGACGGTGGACCATCGCATCACCATCCGCATGGCCTCGACCAACGCCATCCACAAAGCACGCGAGGCGGTCGATTTCGCCTACAATGCCGCCGGCGCCACCGCGATCTTCGAAAGCCATCCGCTGGAGCGCCGCTTCCGCGACATCCACACCGTGACCCAGCAGTTGCAGGGACGGCTTTCCCATTTCGAAACCGTCGGCGCCTGGATGATGGGCGCCGATGCCGACCTCACCTTCGTCTGACGCTCACTGGAGACACATCATGCCGCTTGGGCCGCTGCAGCACTACACCATCGAACCGTCCAATCTCACGCGCACCAAAAAGTTCTATTGCGAGGTGCTGGGCCTCGAAAACGGCGATCGCCCGCCGCTCGGCTTTCCCGGCTACTGGCTCTATTCGGGCGGCATCGCCACCGTCCACCTGCTGGGCCCGCGCAAGCCGCGCGAGGGCATCGTCGTGCGCGGCACCAAAAAGAAGTTCAAGGATACCGGTCGCTTCGACCACATCGCTTTCGCGGCGTCGGATCTGCCGGGCGTACGCAAGCGCCTGAAATCCAAGAAAGTGAAGTTCCGCGAGCAGATCGTGCCGCGCACCGGCGCCGCCCAGATCTTCCTCTACGATCCCGACGGCGTCGGCGTGGAACTGAATTTCCCTTCTGAGGAAGCCAAGGCCTAAGTGCTGCTGTCGCTCGCCATCGAACGCATCGAACCCCTGGCCGACGGCGCGCCGTTCGGCGAAGTCGGCGCCTATGAGCGCGTGATCGGCCGGGCCAAGGGCGAGGTCGATCCGCGCGACCCTGCCAACAAGGGCATCGCCCTGATCGACAAGGCGCCGCTGAACGACCGCGGCAAGGTCGAGTACGCGACCGACATTTTCATCCTGCGGCCCAAAGACTCCGCCCGCGGCAACGGGCGCATTCTTTACGAAGTGAACAATCGCGGCCGCAAGATGCTGTTCGGCAATATCGCCGACGGCCCGCAGGGCGTGAACGATCCCAAGACCGCCGACGACCTCGGCAACGGCTTTCCGCTGCGGCGGGGCTACACCCTCGTCTGGTCGGGCTGGGACCCCGATGCGCCGCGCGCCAACATGGGGCTGGCACTGACCGCGCCGGTCGCTACCGACAACGGCCAGCCCATCGTCAAGACCGTGCGCGACGAGTTCTGCTCGGGCACGCGCGGCGGCGCGTTCGAGGTCTTCAAGCTCTCCTACGAAGCCAACACGCTCGAGCAGCCGCGCGCGCGGCTGACGGTGCGCGAGCGCGCCGACGACGAGCCGCACGAGCTGCCGCTCAACCAATGGTCCTTCGTCGATGCCCGCTCGATCAAGCTGCGGGACGGCACCAAGCCCAAGCCGGGCTATCTCTACGAATTCCACTACCAGGCCAGGAACCCCAAGGTGCTGGGCCTGGGCTTCGCCGCCACGCGCGACGTCGTAAGCTTCCTGCGCTACGACAAGGGCGGGCTCGCCGCTGCCGGTCGGCCGATCAGCCATGCACTGGCGATCGGTTTCTCGCAGGCCGGCCGCTATCTGCGCAACCACATCTCCGAGGGTTTCAACCGCGACGAACAGGGTCGCAAGGTGTTCGACGGCATCCATTCGCACATCGCCGGCATCGGCCGCATCTTCTTCAATACGCCGTTCGGCCAACCGGCGCGTACCGGCACCCAGCACGAGGACCACGATTTTCCGGAGAACGAGTTCCCGTTCTCGACGGCGACGCTTGCCGACCCGCTGACCGGCAGGAAGGGCTCCTTGTTCCGCGGTGACGGTTCCGATCCCAAGCTGATCGAGACCAACACCTCGACCGAGTACTGGCAGAAGGGTGCCTCGCTGCTGCACACCGATCCGCTCGGCAAGGAAGACGTGACGCTGCCGGACAACTCGCGCGTCTACATGATCGCCAGCACCCAGCACGGCGGCCGCGCCGGGGCCACCACCGATCCCGGCCCCAACATCAACCCGCGCAACCCGCACAATCCCATGCCGGCCGTGCGCGCTCTGCTGGTGGCGCTCGACGAGTGGGTGGTGGCGGGCAAGGAACCGCCGGCCAGCCGCGTGCCGACGCTGGCCGCCGCCACCCTGGTCGAGCCCGACAAGACCGGCTTTCCCGCCGTGCCCGGGGCCACCGTGGTCAAGGTCACGAACCGGGTGACGCCGCCCGGCGACTGGGTGCATCCAACGCCTGCTGACAAGGCCTATCGCACGCTGGTCTGCAAGGTCGACGCCGATGGCAACGAAGCGGCGGGCGTGCGGTTGCCCGACATCGCCGTGCCGCTGGCCACCTTTTCCGGCTGGAACGAATACAAGCCGCCCTATCCCAAAGGCGAGCTCGCCGACCGCGACGGCAGCTGCCTGCCGTTCGCCCTCGACAAGGCGGCGCGGCAGGCGGCGGGCGATCCGCGGCCCTCGATCGCCGAGCGCTATGCCAGCGGCGCCGACTATCTGGCCAAGGTGCAGGCCGTCGTGTCGGCGCTGCTGAAGGATCGGCTGCTGCTGGCCGAAGATGCCGAACGCTATCTCGAGCGGGCCCGCCGCGAGCCGCGCGTTGCGCCGTAAAGGGAGCCAGTCATGCCCAAGCTCGATCGCGACGGCGTCAAGATCCACTACGAGATCCACGGTTCCGGACCGACGCTGCTGCTCAGCCACGGCTACAGCTCGACCGCGCGCATGTGGGACGGCCAGGTCGCCGCTCTGAAGGACCGCTATCAGGTCATCGTCTGGGACATGCGCGGCCACGGTGACTCGGACTATCCCAGCGATGCCAAGCTCTATTCCGAGGCGCTGACGGTGGGCGACATGAAGGCCCTGCTCGATCTGGCAGGCGCCAAGAAGGCGATCGTCGCCGGCCTGTCGCTGGGCGGCTACATGTCGCTCGCCTTCAACGCCAGCCATCCCGATCGGGTGCGCGCGCTGATGCTGTTCGACACCGGTCCGGGCTTCAAGAAGGACGAGGCGCGCGCCAGGTGGAACGAGACGGCGCACCAGCGGGCGACGACCTTCGACGCCAAGGGGCTGGCCGCGCTCAATTCCAGCGACGAGGTCAAGCTCACGCGTCACCGCGACGCCACCGGCCTCGCCGGTGCCGCGCGCGGCATGCTGGCCCAGCAGAACGACCGGGTGATCCAGTCGCTCGACAAGGTCGCGGCGCCGACACTGGTGCTGGTCGGCGCCAACGACACCAACTTCATCGCCGCCACCGACTACATGGCGGCCAAGATCAAGGGGGCGACCAAGGTGGTCATTCCCGACGCGGGCCATGCGTCGAACCTGCATCAGCCCGCGCGTTTCAATCAGGCTGTCGAGGCGTTTCTCGCCAAGCTGCCGGCAACTTAGGAGCACGGACCATGGGCAAGCGAATCGCGGTCGTCGGCGTCGGCGCGTTGGGCGGTTATGTCGGCGGCAATCTCGCCCATTCCGGCGAGGACGTAACCCTGATCGATTTCTGGCCGGAGAACATCGAGGCCATCCGCAAGCGCGGCCTCGAGCTCGACGGCGTGACGCCGGAGGAGAAGTTCACCGTCACCAACGCCAAGACCATGCATCTCACCGAGATGCAGGACCTCTCGCGCCAGAAGCCGATCGACATCGCCTTCGTCTCGATGAAGTCCTACGACACCGAATGGGCGACGGCGCTGATCAAGCAGTACCTGGCGCCCGATGGCTATGTCGTGTCACTGCAGAATTGCCTCAACGAGGAGCGCATCGCGGGCGTCGTCGGTTGGGGCAAGACCGTGGGCATGGTGGCCTCGCTGATCTCGGTCGACATGTTCGAACCCGCCCGCATCCGCCGCACCGTCGCCAAGGGCGGCGACAAGCATACCGTGTTCCGGGTCGGCGAGGTCCATGGCCGCATCACCAAGCGGGTCGAGGAGCTGCGCGACATGGTGGGCCGCATCGACAGCGCCAAGACCACCACCAACCTGTGGGGCGAGCGCTGGTCCAAGCTCTGCCAGAACGGCATGAAGAACGGCGTGTCGGCCGCCACCGGGCTGACCGGCGCCGACTGCGACCGCAACGACACCATCCGCCGCTTTTCGATCAAGCTCGGCGGCGAGGCGGTGCGGGTCGGCCAGGCGCTGGGCTACCACATCGAGAAGATCGGCAAGATGGAGCCGGAAACGCTCGCCAAGGCGTCGGAGGGCGACAAGGCCGCGCTCGACGAGATCGAGTCGATCCTGCGGCCCGGCTCCAACGTCAATCCCAACCCGCGCGCCGACATCCAGCGGCCGTCGATGGCCCAGGACATCCGCAAGGGCCGCCGCACCGAGATCGAGTTCATGAACGGCTACATCGCCGACCGCGGCAACTATATCGGCGTGCCGGCGCCGACCCACGCCAAGCTGACCGAGATCGTCAAGAAGGTCGAACGGCGGGAAGTGAAGGCCGCACCGGCGCTGCTGGGCGGTTAGCTCGCTGTCATCGCGCGCGGGGTCATCCCCGCGCTGAAGCGAAGCGAAGGATCTCATGCCGTGGCAAGCGGCGATGAGGTCCTTCGCTAACGCTCAGGACGACAAATCATGAGCGGGCCGGAGACCCCGCGGCATATGCTCTAGATCGGCACGATCGAGCGGTGCTTCGGCGGGTGGTCGTTGGGTCGGCGCGCCGGGGTCTGAGCAAGGATTTCGATCAGCCGGCGGCGCGTGTCGCGCGGATCGATGACATCGTCGATGCCGAAGCCCTCGGCGGCGCGCAAGGCGCCGATTCTGGCGCGCGTCTCGTCGATCATCTCCTGCCGGCGCTTCTGCGGATCGGGCGCCTTTTCGTAGTCCTTGCGGAAGGCGACATCGATCGCGCCCTCGATCGACATGGCGCAGATTTCCGCGGTCGGCCAGGCGAAGCAGGCGTCGGCGGCAAAGCTGCGGCCGCCGCTCATGGCGAAGTAGCCCAGCCCATAGCCCTTGCGCAGCACCACCGAGAGGCGCGGCACGCTGATATGACCCCATTCGAAGATCAGCTTGGCGCTGCGGCGGCCGAGGTTCGTGCGCTCGGCGCCCGAGCCGATCGAGAAGCCCGGCACGTCGATGAAGGAGACGAGCGGCAGGCCGTAGGCGTCGCACAGCGCCAGGAAATGGGCGCCCTTGTCGCAGGCGTTGGCGTCGAGCATGCCGCCCAGCCGCTGCGGCTGGTTGGCGATGAAGCCGACCGGCCGGCCGCCCAGCCGGGCAAAGGCCGTCACCAGGTTGCCGGCGAAGGTCGGCTTCAGCTCGAACACGCTGCCGGCATCGGCGATCATCGCCAGCACCTTGCGCACGTCGTAGACCTTGCGCGCCGAGGTCGGCACCAGGTCGAGGATGGCATCGTCGATGCGCGTTGCCTCCGCACCCTCGCTCCGTATCGGCAGCGCGGCGCGCGCATTGCTGGGCAGGTAGGACAGGAAGCGCTTGGCGGCGGCGAAGGCCGCGTCCTCGCTATCGACGCCCAAGTCTGCCAGGCCGACACGGTCGACCTGCAGGTCGGCGCCGCCCAGGGTCAGGTTGTCGGTGTCCTCGCCGGTGGCGGCCTTGACCAGCGCCGGTCCGGCGAGCCCCATGGTCGAGAGCCCACGCACCATCACCACGAAGTCGGCAAGGCCCGCATAGTTGGTCGGGCCGGCGAAGCCCGCGCCCAGCATCAGCGCCACCATGGGTATCCAGCCCGAGGCGCGGGCAAAATTGTGGAACATGCCGTTGGCATGGGCGAAGTGGCGCGAATCCTGGCCATCCTGGATGCGATGCCCACCGCCATCGAGGATCATGACCAGCGGCAGGCCGCGGGTGATGGCGATCTGCAGCGCCCGCTGGGTCTTGGCGCTGCCGAGCTTGCCGATGCTGCCGCCATGGACCGAGAAATCCTGCGAGAAGAGCACGACCGGCCGGCCGTCGATCGACGCCGTGCCGACCACGACGCCGTCGGCCGGCGTCTGTGCGCGGGCGCGTTGGGCGGCCTCGGGGCCGTCATCGTCCTGTTCCGGCGTCACCAGCGCGCCCATCTCGCGGAACGAGCCCTTGTCGATCAGCCGGGCCAGCCGCTCGCGGGCGCTGAGTCGCCCGCGGGCATGGACGCGCTCGATGGCGGCGGGACGGGCCTCGTCCAACAGACCCGCGCGCGCGGTCTCGACCGCGGCGATCAGGTCCTGGATGCGGGGAGGCGGCGGGACGGTCATGTCGCTCGAGGTGGATCGGCGCTGATCCATCGCAGCGCCGTCTGGTTGGGGGTCCGTCATGCGCACATAGTGCCGTGCGCTTGCCTCAGCAGCTACTCCGTATAGGGGTTCGCGTTATCGGCCCACGCATTATAATTCTGGATGCCGCCAAGAATGCTGCCGCCTTGGATCGGGTCCTCGATGGGCGGCTTTGCAGCCGCCTTCTTCAGGTAGGTGTTGTAGGCCTGCTGGTCGCCGACGTAGATGCAGGTGCAAATCGTGGGATCGGCGCGGTAGACCCACAGGGTCTTGCCTTTGTCGGCCATCTTCGTGAAACCGCTTTGGGGAAGTTTCGCGAAGGACGCCTTCTGTGCCGGCGTCGTGACCGACTTCGTGGTGAAGCCCGATGAGGCCATCATGTGTTCCGGTGTCTCCGGCAGGCCCGCGCAGGCCGCGAGCGCAGCAACCACCCCCAGAGCGGGGAGAATTGATCGGAACGACGTCACGCCGGCCTCGTCTCAGTTGACATAGAGGCCGTAGGCGTCCGCAGCGTCCCACGCGTCGCCCCAGTCGAGGGTGGCCATGGTGGCCGTGGGATTGTAGGGGTTGGGATCGTTGTTGTCGTACATCTGGTTGACCCTGGTATCGATCATCTGCTGGGTCGCCTTCTTGATGTAGGCGTCGTAGGCCGCCTGACTGCCGATATAGAGGCAGCCGCAGACGTTGCGATCGGGATACACCCAGACGGACTGGCCCTTGAAGACCGTCTTCGACAGGCGATGGGCCGGCAGCTTCTTGAAGGACGCGACCTTCGTCGGCGTGTTCAGCGAAAGGACCTTGAAGCCCGAATCGGTGAGCAGGTCGGCCTTGCTTTCCGGCTTGTACGCGCAGGCCAGCAAGGCAAGGCTGAGCCCTGCAACGACCAGAATTGACGTCGGCCGCTTCACCGTCATGGCTCGACGGCTGCTTCGGCCCAAGGAGCGAAGTCCCAGCTCATGGCTTGCTCGGGAACGGTCACCGTCGCCGCATCGAGCTGGTTGCGTTGGCGTTGCTTCTGCACGTAGGCGTCATAGGCGGCTTGGTTGCCGATATAGAGGCAGGCGCAGATGGTGGGGTCGGGATACACCCAGACGGTCTTGCCCTTGTATGTCGTCTTGGTGAGCCTGTGCTGTGGCAGGCTTTTCATCGACGCGAGCCTCACCGGCGTGTTCGGCGGGACCGGCTTGAAACCGGAGGAGGCCAGCATGTCCTCCTTGAACTTGGTGTTGCTCTCACAACCCGCCGCTGCCACGCACAGCGCCGAAACCACGACGATCGATTTGAACAGTTTCATCGTTATCCCCCAAACGAACGATGGACAGCAGCGTCAGGACCGGAGCCGCCTCAAGCAGCGACCTTTAGCCCAGCCCTTGCATCCTCTTTGATCATGTCCGCCCCCTTCTCGGCAACCATGATCGTAGGCGCGTTGGTGTTGCCCGAGGGCACGGTCGGCATGATCGAGGCGTCGATGACCCGGAGCCCGGCGATGCCGTGCACGCGCAGCCGGTCGTCGACCACCGCCATCGGGTCGCTGCCCATCTTGCAAGTGCCGACGACGTGGTAGGTCGTCTGGCCGTTCTGGCGGGCGTAATCGAGCCATTCGTCGTAGCTGTTCACGTCCTTGCCGGGCTTGTTCTCATAGGCGATGTACTTCGCCATCGACGGGTGCGAGACGATCTTGCGGGCGATCTGCATGCCGGCGACCGTGGCGTCGCGGTCGATCTGGGCCGACAGGAAGTTCGGCCGGATCGCGGGCTCGACGCCCGGCGTCGCCGACTTGATGTGGATCGAGCCGCGCGAATCGGGCCGGCACTGGCCGATCACGACCGTCATGCCGGGCTCCTTCTCAAGCAGCCGCTTCTGCGCCGTGTCGTAGCTGGCATGCGCCATGTGGAACTGCATGTCCGGGCTCTCGAGGCCCGGCCGGGTGCGCACGAAGCCGTAGACCACGCCGGCGGTCAGCGCGAGCGCGCCGCGGCCGGTCGAATAGTACTTGAGGACTTCCTTCACCAGGCTGAGGCCGCGCGTCTGCTCGTTCAGCGTGATCGGCAGCTTGACTCGCCAATTCATGCGCGGCGCAAAGTGGTCGCCATAGTTCTCGCCGACGCCCTTCAGCTCGTGCCTGACCTCGATGCCGTGGCGGCGCAGCAGTTCGGGCTGGCCGATGCCGGAATGCTCCAGCACGCCCGGCGACTGCACGGAGCCGCACGACACGATGACCTCGCGGTTGACCCGCGCCTCGCGCGCCTGACCCAGTACGGTATAGGCGACGCCGACCGCGCGTTTGCCGTCGAGCAGGATCCTGCTCACCAGCGCATCGGTCTCGATCTTGAGGTTGGGCCGGTTGCGGGCGGGATCGAGGAAGGCGCGCGCCGTCGACTGGCGCTTGCCGTTCTTCATCGTCACCTGGTAGTAGCCGAAGCCTTCCTGATGGCCGTTGTTGTAGTCCTTGTTCTTCGGGTAGCCGCTGGCTACGGCGGCATCGATGAAGGCGTCGCAAAGCTCGTGGGTGTCGCACATGTCGGCGACGTTCAGCGGGCCGCCCTTGCCGCGGCTGTCGTCGCCGCCGCGCTCGAAATTCTCCGACTTCTTGAAGTAGGGCAGGACCTGCGAGTAGGACCAGCCGCGATTGCCGAGCTGGCCCCAGGTGTCGTAGTCGAGCGGCTGGCCGCGCACATAGAGCATGCCGTTGATCGAGCTTGAGCCGCCGAGCGTGCGGCCGCGCGGACAGGGGATGCGCCGTCCGGCCATGCCCTCCTCGGCCTCCATCTCGAAGTTCCAGTTGAAGGTCTTGTGGTTCAGGAGCTTGGTGAAGCCGGCGGGCATGTCGATCCACATCGACTTGTCACGCGGGCCCGCTTCCAGCAGCAGCACCTTGACGCCCGGATCCTCGGTCAGCCGGTTGGCGAGCACGCAGCCCGCCGAGCCACCGCCCACGACCACATAATCCCATTCGGCCATGACGCTTCGTTCCTCCCTGCTGGAAGCACTCTAGCGCAGATGGCAGGAAACGTGATGTCCCGGCGCGATTTCGCGCAGCGGGGGCGATTCGACCTTGCAGCGCGCCACGGCATAGGGGCAGCGGGTGTGGAAATGGCAGCCCGGCGGCGGTTTCACCGGGCTCGGCACGTCGCCCTGCAGCACGCGTTTCTGGCGCCGGATGGCGGGGTCGGGCACCGGCACGGCCGACAGCAGGGCCTCGGTATAGGGATGCTGGGCACGGGTGAAGATCGACCGCGTGTCGGCGTATTCGACGATGCGGCCAAGGTACATCACGGCGATGTGGTGGCTGATGTGCTCCACCACCGCGAGATTGTGCGAGATGAAGAGGTAGGAGAGCCGCCGTTCGCGCTGCAGGTCCTGCAAAAGATTGATGACCTGGGCCTGGATGGAGACATCGAGCGCCGACACCGGCTCGTCGCCGACGATCAGCTTGGGCCCCAGCGCCAGGGCGCGGGCGATGCCGATCCTCTGGCGCTGGCCGCCCGAGAACTGGTGGGGGTAGTTGGTCATCTGGGCGGGCCTGAGGCCCACCCGGGCGAACAGGGCGGCGATCTGATCGGCCCGTTCCTTGCGGTTCGCCACGCCATGCACCAGCAGCGGCTCGCCGACGATGTCGCCCGCATTCATGCGCGGATTGAGCGAGGAGAACGGATCCTGGAAGATGATCTGCATCTGCCGCCGGTAGGGCCGCAGCTCTGCTTTGGACAGGTGCGTGATGTCGGTGCCGCCGACCTCGATCGAGCCGGACGTGGGCTCGATCAGGCGCAGCACGGCGCGGCCGGCGGTGGTCTTGCCGCAGCCGCTCTCGCCCACCAGGCCCAGGGTCTGGCCGACGCCGATGGCGAAGCTGATGCCGTCGACGGCGTAGACCTGACCCACGGTGCGGCGCAACAGGCCCTTGCGCACCGGGAAGTGTTTCTTGAGATCCCGGACCTCCAGCACGGGCTGGTTGGCGCCGGCGGTCATGCGAAGGCGCCTACGCGTCGTTCACTTGCCTGCCCCGTCATACGGGGGAGGTGGCCCGCAGGGCCGCAGGGGGAAAGCAACAAACAAGGCGTCTCCCGATTGCCGATCTGAAATTTTCGAAGATCGGCCGTCTGGCCTTCCCCCTCCGCCCCGTAAAACGGGGCACCTGTGCGTTTTGGCCCGAGGGGCCAAAACGCAGACCCGTGTGACGGGGGAGGCAGCTCGAAGGGCTGTCCCTGCATGCGGGCTTCAGGCATCGCTGTGCCAGCAGGCCGCCCAGTGGTCCGGCCGTGTCTGCTTGTAGACCGGCCGCTCGCGCCGGCAGAGATCGTCGGCCTTGGGACAACGAGGCGCGAAGGCGCAGCCCTCGGGCAGGTCGAACAGCGGCGGCACGATGCCGGGAATCTCCTGCAGCCGGTCGGTGGCGTTCCTGACCTCGCCGCGCAGCAGGTCGAGCCGCGGGATCGAGGCGAGCAGGCCCACCGTGTAGGGATGCAATGGCCGGCTGAACAGCTCGCCGACCTCGGCCTCCTCGACCTTGCGGCCGGCATACATGACGATGACCCGGCGGGCGGTCTCGGCGACGACCCCGAGATCGTGGGTGATCAGGATCACGGCGGCGCCGAACTCGCGCTGCAGCTCGAGGATCAGCTCGAGGATCTGCGCCTGGATGGTGACGTCGAGCGCCGTCGTCGGCTCGTCGGCGATCAGCAGCTTGGGATTGCAGGCCAGCGCCATGGCGATCATGGCGCGCTGGCGCATGCCGCCCGACAGCTGGTGCGGATATTCCTTGGCGCGCTGGGCGGGCTCGGGGATGCGCACCAGGTCGAGCATCTCGACGGCGCGCGCAAGCGCCTCCTTGCGGTTCATGTCGCGGTGCAGGATCAGCGCCTCGGCGATCTGCTTGCCGATGGTCATCACCGGATTGAGCGATGTCATCGGCTCCTGGAAGATCATCGAGATGTCGTTGCCGCGCACCCGGCGCATCTCTTCTTCGCTGAGCTTCAGGAGGTCGCGGCCGCCGAGCTTGACCACGCCCGAGACGATGCGGCCCGGCGGATCGGGGATCAGGCGCATCAGCGACAGCGCGGTCATGCTCTTGCCGCAGCCCGACTCGCCCACGATCGCCAGGGTCTCGCCCGAAGCGACCTGGAAGTCGACGCTGTCGACTGCCTTGACGATACCCTGCCTTGTATAGAACCAGGTGCCGAGGTCTTCGACCTCGAGAAGTGCGCTCATGAACGCTGCCGCGGATCGAGGATGTCGCGCAGCGCGTCGCCCAAAAGGTTGGTGCCGAACACGGTGAGGCTGATGGCGACGCCCGGGAAGATCACCAGCCAGGGCGCCGTGCGCACATATTCGGCGGCCGATTCCGACAGCATGCGGCCCCACGACGGGTAGGGCTCGGGAATGCCCAGCCCGAGGAAGGAGAGCGAGGCCTCGACCAGGATCGCCGAGCCGAGCTGCGCCGTTCCGAGCACGATCAGCGGTGCCAGGGTGTTGGGCAGCACGTGGCGCATGGCGATGCGCACCTCGCCCATGCCGACGGCGCGCGCCGACTCGACGAAGGGTTGTTCGCGCAACGACAGGGTGCTGGAGCGCACGACGCGGGCCACGGTCGGCACCAGCGGGATGGCGATGGCGATGATGGTGTTCTCGAGCGACGGTCCCAGCGCGGCGGCCATGACCAGCGCCATCACCAGGAGCGGCAGCGATTGCATGATGTCCATCAGGCGCTGCATCAAGAGGTCGAAGCCGCCGCCGAGATAGCCGCTCATCAGGCCGATCGTCACGCCGAGGATGCCGCCGGCCAGGGTGGCGCCGAGGCCGACGGTGAGCGAAATGCGCGCGCCGAAGACGATGCGGCTGAACATGTCGCGGCCCATGAAGTCGGCGCCCAGCCAGAAGACGCTGCCGGGACGGGCCAGCGAGGCCTTGGCGTCGGTCGTCGTCGGATCCATCGGCGCGATAAAAGGGGCGAACACGGCGGTCAGCACGAAGGCCACCACGATGACGGCGCCGACCGCGCCCAGCGGATAGCGGCGCGCGAAGAAGAGGATGCGGCTCCACCATCCGGTGATATTGGCGCCGGCGCGGCTCAGCTCGGCTTCATGGTTGATGATGGCCATGGTTGCTCACTCTGCGTATTTGATGCGCGGGTCGAGGGCCATGTAGGCCATGTCGACCAGGAAGTTGACCGTGACCACCACGAAGGCGATCAGCATCACGAGGTTCTGCACGATCGGGTAGTCGCGCCAGCGGATCGCCTCGACCAGGAAGCGCGCGACGCCCGGGATATTGAACACCGTCTCGGTGACGATCAGGCCGCCGACCAGGAAGGCCGCCTCGATGCCGATGATGGTGACCACGGGCAACAGCGCGTTGCGCAGCGCGTGGTCGTAGTTCACCGAAGTCTGCGACGCGCCCTTGGAGCGCGCGGTGCGGATGTAGTCCTGGCGCATGACCTCGAGCATCGACGAGCGCGTCAGGCGCATGATCAGCGCCGAACTTCGGAAGCCGACCACGGCCGCCGGGATGGCCAGCAGCCCGACCTCCTGGAAGAACCCGCGCGGCTCGTTGCTGTAGATCGGAATGGTGCCGAACCAGTTGACCGCCGCCATCAGCACCAGCAGGCCAAGCCAGAACGACGGCAACGACAGGCCGCTGAGGCTGAGCACCCGCAGGAAGTAGTCGAGCGCCGTGTTCTGCCGCACCGCGCTGATGACGCCGAACGGCACGCCGATCAGCACGGAGAAGAACAGCGCCATTCCGGCCAGCTTGGCGCTGATCGGGATGCGCGGGGCGATTTCCTCGATGGCCGGCCGCTCCGAGACATAGGCAAAGCCCAAATCGCCGCGCGACAGGCCGCCGATCCACTGGCCGTACTGCACGATGATCGGCTGGTCGAGCCCCAGCTCGCGGGTGATCTTGGCCTTCTCCTTGGCGTCGGCGATGCCGGCGGCATCGACCAGGATGTCGGCGATATTGCCCGGCACCAGGCGCAACATCACGAAGATCAGCACCGACATGCCGAACAGGGTCAATGCCATCAGCAGAAAGCGCCGGACCAGGTACGAGCCCATCAGTGCCTCCTACCGCCACTGTATGAACACGACTCAAATTCCTCTCCCCCGCTAGGGGGAGAGGTTAGGTGAGGGGGCAACGACGTGCGCATCCCCCTCACCCGCCCTCTCCCCCTAGCGGGGGAGAGGAGCATGAGGTGGCGATGTGTCCACTCCGTAGCCAAGCGGCGCATGACTGCTACCTGTCGAGCCAGAGGTCTTCGAAACGCCAGCCGTTGTAGATGCTGTTGGTCTGCAGCACGAGGCCCTTGAGCTGCGGCGTCCAGCAGGTGTTGGAGACGTTGTAGCCGAGCACCGGCCGCGCCGCGTCGTCGGCCAGCTTCTTCTCGATTTCCCAGACCAGCTTCTTGCGCTTGTCGCGATCGGCCTCGGCCGACTGCTGGTCGATCAGCTTGTCGACCTCGGCGTTCTTGTAGCCCGTGTAGTTGCGGTCCGACGTCGAATAGAAGTTTTCGTAGAAATTGACGTCCGGATCGTCGACGCCCAGGCCGGTGAGATTCATGCCGACCTGATAGTCCTTGCGCTGGATCTTGGTGTACCAGACGGTGGTGTCGATCGGGTCGAGCTCGCCCTCGATGTAGATCTTCTTGAGCTGGTCGATCAGGATCACCGCCGGATCGCGGTAGATGGCGATGTTGCGGGTCGCCACCTTGATCTTGAGCGGCTTCTCGGGACCGTAGCCCAGGCCCTCCATGATCTTGCGCGCCTCGGCACGGCTTTTCTCGATGTCGGTCGAATGGCCGGGCAAGCTCGGCAGCATTTCCTTGGGCATGCCCCAGACGCCGGCGGGCGGCGGCAGCATGGCCGCCCCGTCGAGATCGTGGCCCTGGCTCAGGATGTCGGCGAATGCCCGGTTGTCGAGCGCCAGCACCATGGCCTGGCGGATCTTCGGATTGTCGAACGGCGGCTTGTCGCGGTTGATCAGGATGTTGGAGCTGACGTTGGTCGGCCGCGCTTCGCACACCGCGTCGGGCTTCTGCGCCTTGACGTCCTTGAGCAGCGGGAAGGTGATGTCCGAGTCGAACGTCATGTCGTACTCGCCGGCGCCGAAGCCCAGCAGGCGGGTGCTGCGGTTGGGCACGATCGTCCAGTCGATGGCGTCGAGGTAGGGCCGGCCCTTCTTCCAGTAGTCGGGATTTCCAACCAGCTTGATCGATTCGTTGCGCTTGAACTCGACGACCTTGAACGGGCCGGTGCCGATCGGCTTGGAGCGCATGTCGCGGCCCGGCACGTGGCAGGAGTAAACCGGCGAATAGCCGGCCGCCAGCATCGACAGGAAGGAAGGCTGCGGCCGGCCGAGGGCGAACGTCACCTCGTTGTCGCCGTTGGTCGTCACCTCCTTGAGGTTGATGTACCAGATCCGGCGTGGGCTCTTGCGGATGATGTCGAGCTTCTCGTCGCCCTTGCCCATCACCGCGTCCCAGGTGCACTTCACGTCGGCGCTGGTGAAGGGCTTGCCGTCGTGCCACTTGACGCCCTGGCGCAGCTTGAAGGTGAGCTTGGTCTTGTCGTCGTTCCACGCCCAGCTCTCGGCCAGGTCGGGAACGATGTGGTCGGGACTGTTCAGCTTCTCCTTGGGATCGAACAGCACGAGATTGTTGAACACCGCCATGAACGGCTGGACGGTCGAGATGGTCGCTTCGTCGTGAATCGACGCGCTCGGCGGATTGTCACGATGGTAGACTTTCAGCGTGCCACCCTGCTTCTGCGCGAAGCTCGGCGTTGCCATCGCGAGGACAACAGAAATTCCGGCCGCAACGGCCAAACCGGTACGCATAAACATTTCCTCCCAGACACGCGCCGTTGCCGGCGTGTTGTTCGTTCCCCGTGGCGCGGAGGCTAGCACAACATGTGCAACCGCCAAGGGCTAATGCGACGGGGTCTCGCCAGCCGGGCCTTTCAGCTCGATCTGGTTGCCTTCCGGGTCGTGGAAATAGATCGACGGACCGCTGCCTTCCGCACCGTACCGCTCAACGGTTTCGCCGACCGATATGCCAAGCGGCGCCAGTCGCGTGACGATGGCGTCACGGTCGAACGGCTCTATGCGAAAGCAGAGATGATCCATGTTGGGCGGGCCTTCCGCGCGCTCCGCGGCGACCAGGTCCAAGAGCGAGGCGCCGGCGCGCATTTGCACCAGGCTGATCCGATCCAGCCGCCGCTCGACGTTGAAGCCCAGCGCCTGCTCGTAAAACCGCACCATGGCCGGCAAGTCGCGGACCCGGAGCACGACATGATCGATTCGTTCGACATGGAAAGTCATGGCGTCTAGCCTACCGCAAAACAGGTTTTGGAGGTAGAAACATGGCTCATGCGATCAACGCCGCCAAGGCGCGGCTCAAGAAGAACCAGCTCGCGCTGGGCATCGGCGTTCGCCTGGTGCGCAACGTCGACATCATCAAGGTCATGAAGGCGGCGGGCTTCGACTGGCTGTTCCTCGACCTCGAGCATGGCGGGATGTCGATCCAGACGGCCTGCGAAATCTCGGTCGCCGCGCAAGACTCCGGCATCGCGCCGATCGTGCGCGTACCCTATGGCGAGCTGGCGATGGCGACCCGCGTGCTGGATGGCGGCGCGCTCGGCATCGTGATCCCCCATGTCGATACCGCCGAGGAGGCGCGCGAGATCGCCGACCGCCTGCGCTATCCGCCGCGCGGGCACCGCTCGGTGGGTGGCGGGCAGGCGCAGTTCGACTACGCGCCCATGAAGCTCGGCGAGATGACCAAGCGCAGCGACGACAACACGCTGATCACCGTGATGATCGAGACGCCCAAGGCGGTGCGCAACGCCGAGGCGATCGCCGCCGTGCCGGGCATCGACAGCCTGCTGGTCGGTTCGAGCGACCTGTCGATGGAAATGGGCATCCCCGGCGAGAACGGGCATCCCAAGATCCAGGAGGCCGTCGACAAGGTCGTCGCCGCCTGCAAGAAGCATGGCAAATGGGCCGGCATGGGCGGCGCCTACAGCGAGGAGCTGCTGCAGCTCTATATCGGCAAGGGTGTGAAGCTGCTGCTTGCGGGAAACGACCTGCCGATGCTGACCAATGCGGCGCGCACCCACCAAGCCAGGGTGCGGGCCCTGCAGAAGACGCGGGCGAAAAAGAAGTAGATTGCGGCTGCGCGCCGGCGCCAGGTGAAGCTTCGTCGAATTTCCGGTATTTCCGGCGCTCATTTTCAATTGGAGTGCACCCTAAAATTTAGACAAAAGCTGCGGACGGCGCAGTGGGTCATTTCGGGACTCCGAGCAGGACGTCGCATTCGGGGAATAACCAAGCACCAGGGCCGGGGGTAAGGCCTTTTGACCCACTAGCACATGGGTCGCCGCA
>Ga0070698_100002768_pt1 | contig 19284 bp, 9 predicted proteins | sample KBSK1502metaG_FD_65477 | JGI IMG/M metagenome (GOLD analysis project Ga0070698, IMG submission 65477) | Corn, switchgrass and miscanthus rhizosphere microbial communities from Kellogg Biological Station, Michigan, USA - KBS K1-50-2 metaG | ecosystem: Host-associated > Plants > Roots >...
GTTGGTGCTGGAGGTACCGCGGCTGCGGAGTCCGGCCCCGGTCCTGGCTGCGCAGATACGGATTTAGTTTGTCTGTGCGAGGAAGGTTTCCGAGTCGGTGATTCTTTCACGGGCGGCGCGGAGGTCATTGCTGGCGGTTCCGTGGTTGAATTGCTTGACGGAGGGACCGCTGCGGCCTGCGCAGACTGCTGGACGGTCATCTGATCGTTTACCTTTGAAACGCCCTTTGATTCGCTCGCAATTTTGTAAGCCGCAAGCCGGGCACCGTCGTCTGGAACCTGTCCAGAAAGCGTGGCTTCTCCGTTGTGGACCGAAACGTCGACGCTTGCCGCTTTTAGCGACGGATCAGAAAACATCTTTGCTTTGATGTCGGTTGTGATGGCCGCATCGTCCGGCTTTCCTAACTTGTTGCAGGAAACCGCGAAGAGCAGGACAAAGGTCAGCAGCAAGACTAGACATCGATTGGACTGCATGAAATCCTCCGGTGCTGCGCTGGGGCCAACGGGATTATTCTGAGAGAAGTCTGCCGTCAATGCAAATGAGTTGACACGGACCTGAAGCGAAATTCATGCCTCGGCTAAGACAAGCTCGGATGAAAAAATGTAATCGGAGCGACTCAATCAATTAATCCATATTTTCATATGTAATACGAACGGTGGTAGCAGATGACAAGCCGGAATCGTTCAGAACTCTTCGCAGCTGATGTAAGCTATAGATAAATATAAAGTTAATGGAGCTATACGCTTCTCACCAAAACATATTTTTGGCTAATCGATTGCTTAACTAGTCCTCAGCGGGTTTGCTCTCGGCTTCCTTTTACAACGAATGATTGCAAATTGGGTTCGTGGTTTCCGCGTGAAAACAGGAGGGTCATGGTGAGAAAGCAGTCTCGAAATCTCGTGGGGATTGGATTGGCGGTTTTGCTTTGCGTGTTAGGGCTTGGAGTTCAACTGAGCGCTCAAGTGATCAGCGGCGACTTGGTCGGAACAGTTTATGACAAGACGGGAGCAGTGGTCCCGAACGCCGCGATCGAAGCGCTCAATACCGGGACCGGCGTCAAATACACGGCACAAGGCACTGAGTCGGGCGAATATCGCTTTAACAATTTACCCATCGGCACGTACAAGGTGTCGGCAATGGCGCCGAACTTCGCTACGACAACGATCAGTTCTTTCAAAATTGAACTAAACAAAGCTGTTACGCTGCCCATCACCCTCGAAGTAAAGGGCGCGGTAACCTCGATCGAGGTCTCTGGGACGGCTGCGGCGTTGGACACGACGACTTCCACGGTAGCCAGTTCGTTTGACGCGCGGCTGAATCAGGATTTGCCGTCTGCGGCCATCACCGGCGGCGTAAATAATTTGTCCCTTCTGAGCGCTGGCGTAGCCTCGAGCGGAGGCATCGGGGCGGGCTCGGGACCTTCTGTGGGCGGTCAGCGTCCTCGTAATAACAACTTTACGATCGAAGGTATCGACAACAACAACAAGTCGGTGACCGGGCCGCTTGTGAATGTGCCGAACGATGCGGTCGAGGAGTTTTCACTACTGCAGAACCAGTATTCACCCGAATTCGGTCACTCCTCAGGCGGGCAATTCAACACCATTGTGAAAAGCGGCACGAACAACTACCACGGCGCTGCCTATATCTACTCACAGAATCGTAATTTTAATGCCGTGGACGTCTCTTTGAAGAACCAGGGCATCCTCAGTAATCCCCGCTACGACAATAATCGAATTGGCGGCGATTTCGGCGGACCGATCATCAGAAACAAGCTGTTTTTCTTCGGCGCCGTCGAGTACAACCCCATTGGGCAAGCGAGTGTTTCGTCCTCGGCGCTATGTTCCCCGACGAGCAACGGATACACGCAGCTTCAAAATATCGTCACAGCAAACAACTACAACCAGAACAATCTGGATGTTTTGAAGACCTATGCAGTTCCTGGAACCGGAGGCGCTTGCCCGAGCGTGGCTCAGAAGGATCCCGCCGGAAACCCTAACAGCAAAAGTCAGATTTTTATCCAAGACCCGACAGCCGCGAGTGGATTCAGCGGTGTGGACGTAAATATCTTGCCCGTGCAAGCGCCCAATTTTACCAACAACTGGGCCGCGGTAGGGAGCATTAACTATGACATATCGGCCACCGATCAATTACGTGGGAGGTACATCTATAATCGCTCAGTGGGCCTGGATTTCACCCCCAACCTGCCCGCGTTCTTCTTGCCGACCCCGACGAAAAATCATTTGGTAACCATCAGCGAATACCACACCTTTAACCCCACGCTGACCAATGAATTTCGAGTCGGTTACAATCGCTACACGAACATAACCGATACGGGCAATTTCAAGTTTGCCGGTTTGGATAGCTTCCCGAACCTGCAGTTCTTCGATATTAACTTGCAGGTTGGACCAGATCCGAATGGCCCCCAATTTACAATTCAGAACTATTATTCGGCAGCCGATGCCTTGACATGGACAAGAGGGCATCACACGTTGAAGTTCGGAATTCAGGGCTCCAAGTACATCTCGCCCCAATCCTTCACTCAACGCTCACGAGGGGACTACGACTACAACACGCTGGATCTCTATATTCGAGATGTCAATCCTGATAACCTCGCGGAACGAAGCCTCGGCGATCCGGTTTACTATGGTGACCAATCGGCGGTCTATTTATTTGCCAACGACGACTGGCGGATCAAGCCCAATTTCACCATCAACGTCGGAATACGCTATGAATACACGACGATCCCGACGGGCGAGCGGCTACAGGCACTCAACAAGGATGCCAGCGTGCCGGGGCTCATCGATTTCAGCGAACCACGCGCTCCAAAGAGCAATTGGGGACCACGCATCGGCTTTGCCTACTCTCCGGGCAAGAGCGGCCGGACGTCCATTCGCGCGGGCGTAGGAATCTCCTACGACGTTCGCTATGACAATATCGGCATCCTCTCACTGCCGCCGCAGCTAAGCGGAACAATTGACTCTGCCCAGTCGGATGTGGGGACGGTCAGCGACTTTTTGAAGAATGGCGGAATTCTGCCGAGTCCAGGTGGTATCCAGACGTTTTCGAGTATCGCGAAGCAGCGCGCAGCCACGGCAAATCACATTGTCGTAAATGAAACCTCTCCCACCTCCTATCAATGGACACTAGGCGTTCAGCACAGCTTCTGGAGGGATTTCACAGTAGAAGTGCGCTATGTGGGCACCCGCGGATTGTTCCTGAATACGCAGGAGCGCATCAACAAACAAGCAAAGACCTCCGACACGCTGTTCCTTCCCACTTTCTTTCAGAAGCCAGATCAAGCGACGGTGGACGGTCTGACTACCACGCTGGCACAAATCAACGCGCAGTCCAGCTTCACTCCTGACTTCAGGGCTGCGGGCTTTAAATCCCAGAATCTCGTACAATTCACCCCGAACGGTTCCTCGAGCTACCATGGCTTGGCGACGCAAGTTACCAAACGCATGAGCGGCGGTTTGCAGTTCATTGGCTCCTACACGTTCAGCCATACGATCGATGATTCGACCGCGGACTTTTTTTCCACGGTATTGACGCCGCGCCGCACGCAGGATTTCCAAAACCTCTCCGCGGACCGCGCCAACTCGGCCTTGGACCGCCGTCACCGGTTCACAATCGCCTTGCTCTATGACCTGCCCTTCTTCAAGAACGGTAATGCGTTCTTGAAGAACACCCTGGGCAACTGGGAAGTTGCGCCGATCTATACGTACCAAACCGGCGAATGGGCGACCGTCCAGAGTGGACGTGACGTCAACTTGAACGGAGACGCTGCAGGTGACCGTGTGCAGTTCAACCCGGCTGGAGGGCCGGGAACGGGGACAGACGTGTCGCCGCTTTGTACCAGCGGGTTACCCGCAGCCGATTGCCAACTTGGGCTGATCACTTGCAAAGGAACGGAGGTAGTGAGCGATCCGACCTCACCCTGCCCATTGGGCGTCAACATCGTGAGTCATGTGGTGGGCTATTCCGCAAACGACCCTAATGCGCAGTATGTCCGGCTCGCAAATGGCGCCCGTGCTGACGTCGGTCGCAACACGCTTCTTACCAGACCGATCAACAACTTCGACGTAACCGCTCTGAAGCGGTTCAGCTTCACAGAGAGATACAAAGTGGAGTTTCAGGCGGGAGCATACAATCTGCTGAATCACCCGCAGTTTGTTCCCGGCAGCTTGAACAACGTCAACTCCATCGGATACACCAGCTCCGGCGTGACGAACTACTTGAAGCCGGGAACTAGCGTTTTCAACAAGCCCGATCAGACGTTTGCGAGCAATGCGCGGACATTGCAGCTTGCGTTGAAGTTTATCTTCTAATTCAATCCGCGCCTGGGAATCAGGCGAGGCTTTCCGAAAGGCGCTCCTGTGTAATCGGGGCGCCTCTCGTTTTCTGGCCGCACTATTTCCAATACCTGGTGGGCTCACGGAGATAAACGCGCTCTAAGGCGGGTTATTTGGCCGGCCGCCGATATCGATAATTACTCCATGCGGGTGGCCAGGATCTGTTTGCCTTTTAGCTGGATTTCGATCCCGAGGGGAGGGCGGAGGTCGGAGCCTTGCGCTACGGCGCCACGCGCCAGCACGTTGCCGGGTAGAGGAGCGTATTTTAGCGGATCGTAGAGAGATCGGCTGCAAGGGTTGCCAACCATGGGATGCTTGGCTTGTCGATAGCCATAGTCGGTTCTAAGAGTCTGCAAATCTTCTATGTAGTCCAGTTGACACTTTCCGTAAGCTGGTCTCATTGCGAATGACCAGTAACCGGCGGCTTGCGCTGGCGACCCGACGGGAAGCCGCACAATGAGCGCAGGGACATTCTCTCCGGTCATCCGATTGTGGAACGTGAACTGTTTCGATTGCCAAGGCTTAAGTTCCGAGACGGCTGCAATTGCTGGGGCCTGTTCGGTCGCGACAGGGACTGACGCGGTCAGATCGGGAACTGGCACCGGCACCTCGATCTGGGGCAGTGGAGCCGGGGCTTCCGCTCGCTTGGGCTTCGATAGGATTCTTCCTCCAACAAAGACCGCGATCAGCACGGCCACCAATCCCACTATTACCAGCCAGGGACCGCCCGAGCCGGTTGGTTTCGCGTTCGGCACCGAGACGCCCGGAATCTGCGGCATTTCCGCCTTAAAGCGCTCGTTCGGTGGTGCGCTGGGCTGATCTGGCATGCGATTGGCTCCGAGAACCGGATCCTTCGGACAAACGATGCTCCGGAAGAATCCTGCGAGAAAATCCAAGTGCAACGATACACGCAAGCTGGCTGAGGGCTTTCGAACGTCATTGTATGCCCCCGCGAAGAGCACCAGCAACCGAGAAGCGCTGCACGCGTATCTGCCTGGTACTCACATGCAGGTCCGCATCAGCTTTCTGTTGGTGAGAAGGCTACACGCGACCGCGGAGGGCTTGTCACCCGCCTTTGAGCATCCTAATGTAGTAACTAACGAGAATTGACCGGATTTTGCCGGTCCGCGAAAACCGATGAGCGCTGACCCCAGAGCGGCTGCGCGGCAATTTGTGCGCAGTCTCAATATTCTGCTGAAATTCGCGCGGCTGTATGAATTCGGCCATGTACGCACCGCTGCGCAGTTTGAGACTACCTGGAAAGAGTTGCGTTCCGCCCTGGACGAAAGTGGCGAATCGGGGCTGCTGTTAGGCGCGTCTGGTGCACAGATCCTGCTCGATGGAGTTCCACTCGGCGCCGCAGCGGCGGAGCGAAGTTTTGCACAGTTGCTGTCCACTTCCGGAATTGCCAGCATTCACTTTGCGCAAAATCTTTCGCAAGCGCATTTCGCGCGCTTTGTTCGAGCGTTTCCGAGCAGCAACATGAAATCCGCCGCACTGGCAGAGCAGCTGAAGTCTGCGCTTGCCGGAGAGACGACCATTAAGGTCAATGAGATCCGCTACATCGCGGAGGATTCTTCGATTGCAGGTGCCAAGATTGCTGCAAATCTCACAGCCAAAGTGTTAGGAGCGCAAGGCGATAAGTATAGGGATTTTCTCGATGATCCTAATCGCCTTCTGCAGATGATCCTCGCGGCCGAAGGTTCTCGCGGAGGGTTCGGCGCGAGCGGAGGGGGAAGCGGCCCGGGATTTGGCGGCAGTGGTAGTGGAGTTCCTGGCGGTGGAGGAAGCGGATCCGGATCTGGAACCGGAGGTGGGAGCCTGCCCGGAGGAAATCTATGGGATCCGGCGTCGGCCGCGGGTAGCGCTGAGCCGCAAACTTCTGCGCGCGGCTCTGGGACAGGAGTGGCGGAGACTCACGCCAATCCATTTCCGACTCTATCGAGCGCGGCGGCAGCTTTCGGCACGGGTCCGGCGACGGGCCCGGGAAAATGGCTGACGGCGTCCGCGCTGCTGCACTCATCAGACGAGGCTCGAGGACCGGAATTTGCGGTTGCAGAAGAAGAAGTTCGATCGATGCTCACGTTGTTTGCGCAACTCGGGCGTTCCAGGAAAGATGGTTCGGCTGGGATGGATGCGGGGACATTTCAATCGCGACTTTCCGCGATGCCGGTGCGCAACCAGGTCACGCTGCAACAAGCGCTTGCGGGGCTCGCCGCTCAAGCGCCGAATGAAAAGCCCGACCGACCAATGCTGCTGAAGCTTGCGGAGCATGTGGCGATTCGCTTTGCACTGGACAGCTATGAGCGCGGAGAATTACGCGTCAACGCCGTGAAACAGTTGCTGGACCGGATGAACACGGAAATCGAAGCGCTTAGAAAAATACTGACGTCGCAAGAAGAACAGATGGCCAGCGCTGGCATTCAGGTGCAGTCGTACACGGAGTTGCTCGATCAGGAATTCTGGGAACAGGTTCCCGACGAAAATAAGAAAGAGGTTTTGGCGTCCGACGAATCCTGGTGCGTTCCGCCGCGGAAAGTGCGCTCGTTTTTGGAAGAGATGTTGCGGCGAGGCGAGCTGAAAACCGTAAACGAGATTTTGATGAAATATGCATCGTGCATCGGACTGGAATCCGATGAGGCGCGACGCACGACGGCAATCGGCCTGGGCGAATTGGCGGAACTCTATGGTAGCGGCGATGGCAGCGCGTTGATCGAGTCTATTCGCCGGGTGGGCAATCAGCTAGCGGTTGAACGCGACCCCGAGCTGCAGACGCTGGTGAGTGCGGCTTTTGTCCGGCTGAGCCAGGAAGCCGCCTCAAAACGATGCTATCCAGCAATGCAGCAAGCCTTAGCGTCGCTCGACAGCGTAGAAACGCAGCGGCCCGGCTCGTCTCAGAGCTTGCGACCCCGCATCGGCGCGGAGGATCGCATCCCGGAATTTGTCGAGGAGAGTCTGCGATCCGGAGAGATCGCGGATGGACTTCTCGATATCCTCGCCTTGATGCCGAAGGCCACGTTGCAGTACGTAACGAATCGATTTGGTCATTCCGGCTTTCGCGAGGATTGTGAATTGCTGGCGGACGTGGTTAGAGGACTGGGCAACGAGGCCGTTCATCAGCTCAGCGAGACGTTGCAAACTGCTTCCGCTAACGAAGCTTCGGAAGTCCTCGGCCTGCTTGGGCAGCTTGATCCGGACGCCGTTGCGAGGATTTTGCCGGTGCGTCTCGCGCAATGGCCTCGATCAGTGCACGACCGCTGTGTGCGGCAGTTGTCGCCGGTCCCCCCGCAATCCCGCGCATTGCTGTTGCTGGCAATTCTCGATTCGCTGGATGTGCTGATTCGGCCGCTGGCGCTGGATGAGATCAGCATGACTGGTTCGCCGGACTCGATTCCAAAGCTGATCGACTTCGCATCGAGCGACGGGATCTCGGGCTACATCCGTTTGAAAGCGGTGGAGGCGCTGGGGCGTTTGCGTGCGTCGGCGGCGAATCCCGTGTTACAGGCCATTCTTGAGGCGCGTCAAGTTTGGCGGTGGCAGTATCCTTCGGAACTTCGCGTCGCTGCAGCGCAGGCGCTGTTGCGAATCGATCCCGTGGTTGCCATGGGAAAAATCACAGCTGCGGGCTTCGAGAAAAGAGATTTGGTGCTCGAACCGATTGATCCGGAAACAAACAGCTCTGTAATTCGCCAGCGCCGCTATGCACGACTGAAACTTAGCCGCAACCTGATATTGACGACGACAAACCTGCGCGAAAATTTTCGGCTGAATGTGCCGGAGTTGAATCTGGGCGGCGGCATCGGCGCGGGCGAGCGACATCTTGCTCCGGGGACTTTGATCGGGCTGAAACTGACGCAGGGCGTTCGAAGCATCAGGGCGCAAGCCATCGTGCGCGGCGCGCGTCCGCAGGCCATGGCCTTTGAATTTGTGGATATGGAACTGGAAGACCGGGCACGGCTGCGCAAGGTTCTTCTGGAGCTTGGCGGCCTGCCACAGGCCGCGAACGTGGCCAGTCGCACCCGTCGGCGCGGTCGCATTGCGGTTCTGAAGTAAACCATGCCGGCCATTCTTCATTGAATAATCTTAAGCCTGGTCGCTTGCCAGAAGCGTGTCGCGGCGTCCCGATTGGCGCGTCATCTGCGAAACCGTTACAATTAGAGTTTACGCGGTCTCCGCCGGGCGTCGCCGTACGCCTGGAGGCGGCCGCCTTAGTTCGCGGGGAAATGGCAAAGACACTTCATGGACGCAGCTAAAATACTTGACCGCGTAGTCGCCACGTTTATCGGCACCAAGCACGAGCGCGACATCAAAAAGCTTCAGCCCATTGTCGCAGCGATCAACGAGAAAGAGGCTGAGACGCAGGCGCTTTCAGATGAAGCGCTGAAAAACCAGTTCGCCAAACTGAAAGATGAAGTCCAAGAACGGCTGAAGGATGCCGACCCTGCGGAGGCCGGTTACAAAGAGCGATTGCAGGCCGCGCTCGATCCGGCAATTGTTCCGGCGTTTGCGATCGCGCGTGAAGCCGGCCGCCGTTTTCTGAACATGCGGCACTTTGATGTGCAATTGATCGGCGGGCTGGTTCTGCACGACGGCAAGATCGCGGAAATGAAGACCGGAGAAGGGAAGACGCTCGTTGCGACGCTTCCCGCGGTGCTAAATTCGCTGGCCGGACGAGGCGTGCACATTGTTACCGTCAACGATTATCTGGCGCGCCGCGACGCGGAGTGGATGAGCCCGCTTTATCGCGGTCTGGGGATGAGTGTCGGAGTGATTGTCAACGACCTGGACGACGCACAGCGCCGCGCGGCGTACAGTGCGGACATCACCTACGGTACGAACAATGAATACGGATTCGACTACCTGCGCGACAACATGAAGTACGACATCACGCACTGCGTGCAGCGTGGACATCAATTCGCGATTGTCGACGAAGTGGACTCGATTTTGATTGATGAGGCCCGGACACCCCTGATCATTTCCGGCCCTGCAGAGGAATCGACGGACAAGTACTATCGCATCGACAAAATCATTCCGAAATTGATTCAGGAGATCGACTACACGCTCGACGAAAAACATCGCACTGCAACGCTTACAGAAGAAGGCGTCAGCAAATGCGAACGGATGCTGGGACTCGGCAATCTCTACGACCCCGCGCACATGGAACTGATTCATCACGTCTACCAGGGACTGCGCGCGCACACTCTCTATAAGCGCGACGTGGATTATGTGGTCAAAGACGGTGAAGTGATCATCGTGGACGAGTTTACGGGTCGCCAGATGCCGGGACGGCGATGGTCCGACGGTCTGCACCAGGCGGTTGAAGCGAAGGAAGGCGTGAAGATCGAGCGCGAGAATCAGACTCTCGCGACCATCACCTTCCAGAATTACTTCCGCATGTACAAGAAATTATCTGGCATGACGGGAACCGCGGAGACTGAAGCCGCCGAATTCGAAAAGATTTACAAGCTCGATGTTGTCGTCATCCCCACCAATCGAGCGTTGATTCGCATCGAAAATCCCGATGTCGTTTACCGCACGGAGAAAGAGAAATTCGAAGCGGTGGTCAATGGGATTCTGCAGGAAGACAACTCATTCGCGCACGGAATTCGGCACTATCACGAGCGCGGGCAGCCGGTGCTTGTCGGAACGATTTCCATCGAAAAATCCGAGGCTATCGCGGAAATTCTGAAGAAGGCCGGCGTTCCGCACGAAGTGCTGAACGCCAAGCAGCACGAACGCGAGTCGCGCATCGTTGCGCAGGCCGGCCGCAAAGGCGCGGTCACTGTGGCGACGAACATGGCCGGCCGCGGTACGGACATTTTGCTGGGCGGCAATCCTGAGTCCATGACGCGCGAGCATTTTCTGAAGAATCGTCTGGCGATGCCTTACGCGCAAGCTCCGGCAGTGATTGGTGGCGATTCTCAAAATCCCGGTGAAGCCGCGACCTCGGCCGTTCCGATGGTTCTCTTCCAGCACGAGGGCAAAATCTTTCAGGTTGCGGTCGATCAATGGAAGCCGGTTTACGAACAGTTCGCCCAACAGTGTAAAGCGGAGCACGACGAGGTTGTCGCTCTTGGCGGGCTGCATATTCTGGGCACGGAACGTCATGAGGCGCGCCGTATCGACAACCAGCTCCGGGGAAGAGCGGGCCGCCAAGGCGATCCCGGCTCATCACGGTTTTTTCTTTCTCTTGAAGACGATTTGATGCGGATTTTTGGCGGGGAGCGCGTGAAGGCGTTGATGTTCCGCTTGGGCATGACCGAAGGCGTGCCCATCGAATCGAAACTGATTTCACGGCGCATTGAGAACGCGCAAAAATCGGTCGAAGCGCAAAACTTCGATGCGCGCAAGCACCTGCTTGAGTACGACGACGTGATGAACAAGCAGCGCGAGACGATTTATGCCATTAGGCGCTCCGCTCTGGAGGGCAAGGATCAGAGGGATTATGTGATTGGTATAGCGGAAGACATCGCGCGCGAGCTCGTCGACACCTATTGCGCCCGCGAGTTGCATCCGGGCCAGTGGAATGTCACGCAGTTCCTAGCCGAAGTGAACAGTGAGTTCGGCATCGACGCAAAAGGTGCCGGCGCTGATCCAGGTACCCTCAATCATGACCAGCTTTCGGACGCGATCGCTGAGGTGGTTGAGAAAAAATACGAGGATAAGGAAAAGCAGCTCACGCCGGATTTGATGCGCTGGCTCGAACGGCGAATTATCCTGGACGTTGTCGACGGCCAATGGAAAGACCACTTGCTCTCGCTCGATCACTTGAAAGAAGGCATCGGGCTGCGCGGCTACGGACAAAAAGATCCGCTCGTTGAGTTCAAGAAGGAAGCGTTCATCCTTTTTGAGGAGATGATGGCGCGCATCGACAACGAGACTGTCCGCTATCTTTACAACGTGCAGGTGCAGATGGCGGAAAATCCACCGAGCCCGGGCGACGTTCAGCGCGAAGCCAGAGGCGGGCCGGGACAGCCGGTAACAGCCGGCGGTGCCAGAGCTCCGCGTCCGCTTGCCGCTGCGGCCAGCGCCGCTGCACGCGTTAACGATGAGCCAAGCGCGCCGCTTCCCGCGTTCGCGCGCGAGATGGAACGCAAGCAGCAGCGACAGGAAAAAGAGATGCGGTTTCAGGCCGGCGCGACTCAGACCGACGGTCCGAAGCCCGTCCGCGCCGGAGCAAAAGTCGGGCGCAATGATCCTTGTCCCTGTGGGTCCGGCAAGAAATATAAGAAGTGCCACGGCGTGAACACATAGCTTCCCGCGGCTGCACCGTTCGTCATTCCGAGCGAAGCGTGGGATCTGTCTTCCATTTCGGCAAGGAGAAAAACTGATCGCATGCCACCAGGACCAGCAGCACAACAACACACACCCGAGCGTCATCCGATTCCCGGCGTAAAAAATCTTGTTGCCGTGGCCAGCGGCAAGGGCGGCGTTGGCAAGACGACAGTCGCCGTCAACCTTGCTCTTGCGCTCTCAAGGTTTGGCCACAAAGTCGGGCTGATTGACGCTGATGTTTATGGGCCGAACGTTCCTATCATGCTAGGCACGAATCAGGAACCGCTCGCAACTGCCGATCGGCACATCATTCCCGTCGAGGTGTCCGGCCTGAAGATGATTTCGATGGGTCTGTTGAATCCCGGCGACAAGCCGATGATTTGGCGCGGACCAATGCTGCACGGCGTGATCACGCAATTTTTGCGCAGCGTTGAATGGGGTCAACTGGATTATTTGATTATTGATTTGCCCCCCGGAACCGGCGATGTGCAGCTCACGCTGATACAGACAGTCGCAATCTCTGGCGCAGTTGTTGTCACCACGCCTTCGACCGTCGCGCTTGCCGACGTGCGCAAGGCGATCGAGATGTTCCGCCAGGTGAATGTCGAAGTGCTGGGCGTGGTCGAGAATATGAGTACGTTTTCTTGCCCACACTGCGGGAAGGCGGTGGACATCTTCGGCCACGGAGAAGGTGCACGGACGGCGCGTGCGTATGGCGTGCCGATTCTGGGCGAAATTGAAATCGATCCGCGCATCCGCATCGGCGGTGACACCGGAAAGCCGGTGGCTACGCTGGGCGAGGAAGCTGCGGCAGCGAAGAGTCTCTATGGCGTCGCCCGCGCCGTCGCAGCGCGGCTTGATGAGCTTGGATCTTCGACGCTTGGGCCGTCCGTACAGATTGACTAGCGCGCGCTTCCGCGGGCCGGCTACGGCTGGTGGCCTTTCCTTGTCACTCCCTTGTGCAGATGCTATCTTTTCAAGCTTCGCAGTGTGAGATTGGGTTCGTTGGATGCAAATCGCGTCAGGCTGAGTATAGTTTTATATCCAGTACTTTCAACAACTTAAGACCCACCCGGGCCTCGTTGGGAGAAAGGAATCAGCGCAATCGTGCAACGGCAGCCGGACATCCGGCCGTACAAAGGTAAGCGGCCGATCATCGCTAGTTCCGCTTATGTTGACGCCGCGTCGGTGATCATCGGCGACGTGGTGATTGGCGAGGACGCGAGCATCTGGCCGCTGGCGGTGGTGCGTGGTGACGTCAACTACATTCGAATCGGCGCGCGCACGAACATTCAAGACGGCTCGATTCTGCACGTGATGAAGGACGAGTACCCGCTGATTCTTGGCGACGACATCACGGTGGGGCATTCGGTCACGCTGCATGGCTGCAGGATTGAGTCACGCTGCCTGATCGGAATGCGCGCGACGATTTTGAACGGAGTCGTCGTCGGCGAAGGGAGCATCGTGGCCGCAGGCACGTTGCTTACCGAGCGCACAATGATTCCGCCGCACAGCCTTGTGGTGGGTGCGCCGGGCAAAGTGAAACGCGCACTTACGGCAATCGATCAGGCGACGATTGACCGCTACGCGCAGCGGTATGTCGAGTACAAGGAGATTTATCGCAACGACACGCATGGCGAACAGATCTAAATTTCAGGCGATCAAAGGCACGCGTGATCTGCTGCCACCGGACACGGCACTGTGGAATCACGTGGAATGCGCCGCGCGACATGTGTTCGGGATGTTTGGTTTCGATGAAATTCGTCCGCCAATGTTCGAACCGACGGAACTTTTTGCTCGTTCAATTGGCCAAGACACGGACGTAGTGTCGAAAGAAATGTATTCGTTCGAGGATCGCGACAACACTTCCGTCAGCCTGCGGCCCGAAGCGACAGCGAGTGTCTGTCGAGCGTATATCGAGCATGGGATGCAGCAGTGGCCGCAGCCTGTGAAGTTGTATTACATGGGGCCAATGTTCAGACGGGAGCGGCCGCAGAAGGGAAGATTTCGGCAGTTTTATCAGATTGGCGCTGAAGTCCTTGGCGGAAGCGACGCTCCGGCGATCGATGCGGAAGTCATCGAGATGGTGATGACTTTTTTCGACCGGCTCGGCCTTGCTGGCGTTGAGCTCGACATCAATTCCATCGGACACTACGCGCCTGAATGCCGGCGCGGGTACATCGAAAAACTGAAGGAAGCGCTAGAAAAAGTGAAAGGCCAGCTCGGCGCAGATAGCCAGCGGCGCATCGAAACGAACCCGCTGCGGGTACTCGATTCGAAGCTCGAACAGGAGCAGGACATTATCGCCACGCTGCCGCGTATTGCCGATCATCTTTGTGAAGATTGTGCGGCGCACTACGCGGCAGTGAAACGGCAGCTCGGGATGCGCGGAGTGTTTTTTAAGGAAAACTGGCGTCTGGTTCGCGGGCTCGACTACTACATGCGTACGACCTTTGAGATTACCGCGAAGGGGCTCGGTTCGCAGAACGCGGTCTGTGGCGGCGGGCGCTACGACGGCCTGGTGGAACTTCTCGGCGGGCCGCCTACCAAAGGGATCGGATTTGCGATCGGCGAAGATCGCCTGGTTCTTTCACTACAGGAGAGTGGAAAGGCCGCCACGCCGCATGGCCGGGACATCTATATCGCATGGATGGGCGACCGCGCCTACGCCACGGCGGTCCGCGCGGCAAAGGATTTGCGAAGCGCGGGATTCAGCGTCGAACTGCCTCCCACGGAAGTGAAATTCGGCAAAGCAATCGAGCGCGCGGACAAGCTCGCCTCGCGCTACGCACTGATCCTCGGCGATAATGAAGTTTCCGAAGGCTCGTGGACACTGAAGACGCTCGCGGACGGCACGCAGCAGAAATTCACGGAACCCGAGCTGCTGGAGTTTCTGCGCCAAGCGAAGGGCTTGTCATCCTGAGTCTATCCGACGAGCAAGGACGAGGGCTCTCGGTGTCGCGTAAATTCAGGCGTATCTCTGTCCGTCGCTCAGCGGCGCAGCGGGCCCAGAGGGAGAAAAACACTTGCTGGATTTTCTTGGCAATTTGAAGCGCACACATTATTGCGGAGCGCTCCGCGCCTCGGACGCGGGCAAACCCGCCGTGGTCCTTGGATGGGTAGCGCGTCGCCGCGATCTCGGCAATCTCCTGTTCCTCGATGTGCGCGACCGCACGGGCATCGTGCAGGTGGTGTTCAACAAGGAAACGCAGCCCGCGGCTCATGCCAAGGCTGAACAGGCACGCAGCGAATTCGTCATCGCGGTCGAAGGGCATGTCGTCCAGCGTCAAAAGCCAAATCCGGAGTTGGCTACCGGGGAAGTCGAGATAAACGCGGCCAAACTGCACATTCTGAACAATTCAAAGACGCCGCCGTTTCCCATTGAGGATCAGATCAACGCCGCCGAAGAGACGCGATTGCGCTTCCGGTACCTTGATCTGCGCCGCCCGAAGCCACACGCGAACCTGGCGCTACGCCACAAGGTCATCCTTGAAATTCGCAAGACCATGGACGAAATGGGATTCATCGAGGTTGAAACACCGATGCTTACGCGCTCCACGCCCGAAGGAGCGCGCGATTATCTGGTGCCAAGCCGTGTGCATCACGGACAGTTTTATGCACTGCCGCAGTCGCCGCAGATCTTCAAGCAGATTCTGATGATAGGTGGACTCGACCGTTACTTCCAGATCGTCAAATGCTTTCGCGATGAAGACCTTCGAGCCGACCGCCAGCCGGAATTCACGCAACTTGATGTCGAAATGTCTTTTCCGCGCCAGGAGGATATTTTTCACGTGATCGAGCAGGTCATGGTGCGCGCTTCTGCGGTCGCCGGAATCAGAGCTGAGGCGCCATTTCAGCACATGCTCTACAAGGACGTAATTCGCAAGTATGGCAGTGACAAGCCGGATATGCGTTTTGGTATGGAGCTGCACGAAGTGACGTCAAGTTTTCCGCCGGAGGCAAAAGAAAAACTTCAGATCGAAGGAAACGTGTTCGCGCTGGCTGCTCCGGGCGCAGCCGGATACTCGCGTAAGCAGCTTGATGAGCTCACAGAAAAAGCCAAGTCGCTCGGCGCCCGAGGTGCCTACGTCGTCAAAGTTGGCACCGAAGGATTGATTTCGACGGTTGAGAAACTGATCGGCGCGGATAGTGTCAAGAAATTGGCCGAGGCTTCAGAGGCGAAGGCTGGCGACCTGGTGGTCGCAGTCGCCGCAAAGGAACAGATTAAAGGCACCGAAGCTGCCGCACTCATTGCGGGACAACTCCGTTTGCAACTGGGTGAAGCTCTCGGATTGATCGACAAGTCGCAGTGGAAGTTCTTGTGGATCACAGGATTTCCGTTATTTGAATGGAGCGAGTCCGAAAACACCTGGGTTAGCGCGCAGCATCCCTTCACGGGAATCGTGGACGAGGATCTTGAGAAGCTCGAGACCGCGCCGTGGGAAGTGCGTTCGAAGGGTTACGACCTCGTGCTAAACGGTTATGAACTTGGCTCCGGCAGTATTCGGATCCATCGTCAGGATATTCAAGAGCGCCTCTTCAAAGCGCTGGGCCTGAGTGAAGAACAGTTGCGCAAACGTTTCGGGTTCTTTCTCGACGCACTTACCTACGGCACACCGCCGCACGGCGGGATTGCGCTCGGCATCGACCGCGTCGTAATGCTGCTTGCCGGAGAAAAATCAATTCGCGAAGTCATCGCTTTCGGAAAAACCACCGCCGCCCAGGACCTTATGGCCGAATCGCCTTCCGAAGTGGACAAGGCACAGCTCGACCAACTCGGTATTGCCCTCAAGGAAAGCTGCAAGGAATAGTCGAGAGCATTATGAGTCGGATTCGCATACTCCCGGAAGCCGTTGCCAACAAAATCGCTGCCGGCGAAGTGGTCGAACGTCCCGCTTCGGTGGTAAAGGAACTGCTCGAAAACGCGCTGGACGCTGGCGCAAAGACGATCCGCATCGAGACGGAAGCTGGCGGCAAGCGCATGATTCGTGTCATCGACGACGGTCACGGAATGACGCATGACGATGCGTTACTTGCGTTCGAGCGCCACGCGACCAGCAAACTCAGAACTGCCGACGACTTGCTATCGATCTCCACGCTCGGATTTCGCGGCGAAGCGCTGCCCACGATTGCGGCCGTCTCGCGGCTTCTGCTTGAAACCCGCGACGCCTCCGAGGCTGAAGGTACGCGCATCGAATTCGCAAACGGCAAGCTGGTGGGCGTGAAGCCGGCCGGCCTTCCCGCGGGAACCACACTCAGCATAGCCGATCTTTTCTACTCTATGCCTGCGCGCCGCAAATTTCTGAAATCGGATACCACCGAGCTGGGGCATATCGCTTCGCTGGTGACGCACTACGCGCTCGCAAATCCGGATAAGCAATTTGTCCTTTCGACGCCCACGCAGACGATCATCGATTGTGCGCCTTCAGAAAAACTCGCCGGCCGCGTGTATCAACTTTTCGGCCGGCAGGCGCTTGATGAACTAGTGGAAATTCGCGCTGTTGCGGCTCCCTTTCGCTCCGCCATCACGGATCCGGCACTCGAACCGGAAGAGGAAAAAGCAACGCTGACGATTTCCGGATTCACGTCGCGGCCGGAAGTTCAGCGGCCAAATCGCAATGGCATCTATATTTTTGTGAACAAGCGCCTGGTGCGCGACCGGCTGATTCTCCACGCCATCCATGAGGCGTACCGCAACATTCATCCACACGCGATTTTCCCCGCGACGCTGCTTTTTCTTGAGATGCCGTACGACGGAGTGGACGTGAACGTGCATCCCGCGAAAATCGAGGTGCGTTTCCGGCGCTCGCAGTTTGTGCACGATGCCACGCGGGACGCCATTCGGCAGGCGCTGATGAGTGCGCGACCGATCGCGAGTTTTGCGGTGGCCGCGACCACCGCTGTGCCGGAACAAGCTCAGGCCAATTCTTCCAGGTGGACAGGACCGGTGGCCTCGCCCGCTCCCGTCGCGCCGGCTCCCGTTGAGGCAGCCATCCGAGGAGCAGTCCCTCCGCCGATGGAAGAGACTGGCCTGGGAAACGGCGTTGGCCCGGATTGGCGCTTCGATTCTTCGGCACCGTTGCAGGCTGTTGAACAGCGTTTCGCGTTCGAGCCGGGCTTATCCTTGCGTGGCGGTGCGCCGGCCATCGCTGCTTCCGTTCCCGCGGGTCCGAACTGGGTCGGGAATCTCGCTGGCGCAAACGGCGATGCGCCTGCTTCGCTTCCGCATCCCGAAGAGATTGCCGACCTCAAGCCCTTGGGCCAGGTCAGCTCCAGCTTCATCATCGCGGTCAATGGCCAGGGCCTTTGGATCGTGGATCAGCACGTCGCACACGAGCGGGTCTTGTTCGAGCAGCACCTTGAAGCGCGACGCGCCGGGAAAGTGGAATCGCAGCGGATGCTGATGCCGATGGTGGTAGAGCTCTCGCCGCGACAGATCGTCATCTACGAAAAAATTGCCGACGAACTCTTGGCAAATGGATTTGAAGTCGAACCGATGGGCCCGCGCAGTTTCGCGATTCAGTCCATGCCCGCGGGAATTGTTTCGAACGACGCCGACAAACTTCTCACCGAAATTCTAGACGGGATCGAACGCGAGCATGCCGCCATCTCCATCGAGACGCTTCAGGCAAAGATTGCCGCGTCCACCGCGTGCCACGCCGCCATCAAAGTGAACATGCCTCTCGATCAAACCAAGATGGAATGGCTGCTTGGCGCTCTTGCCAAGACGGATTGCCCGATGAGCTGTCCTCATGGGCGCCCGGTCGTGTTGCGCTACTCCATCAAAGAAATCGAGCGCGCTTTTCATCGTATCTGACGAATCCACTCTGGCGGTCCTATAGAGTGGCAAGCGCCGCAAGAAGGCTGATAAACTTCTATCGTTCTTCTTGCTTTAACTTAAGACTTCCAACTGATTACTTATAACTTGTTTTTCCCGAGGAACTCGTGAGCGAATCGCAGAAAACTGCCGTCATCTTTGGCTTGGCGAACAAGCGCAGTATTGCCTGGGCCATCGCGCAGAAATTGCAGGAATCCGCTTGGCGGCTCGCCATTTGTTACCAAAATGAACGTCTTGAACAGGAAGCGAAAGACCTGATCGCCGACTTGCCGGGTGCGGAAGGTTTCATGTGTGATGTCTCGTCCGACGAGCAGATCGCGAGATTATTTGAGGAGCTGAAGAGCAGGTACGGGACGCTTCAAGGTCTCGTTCATAGCGTCGCGTTTGCACCGGCGGAGGAATTGAAGGGCGAATTTGTAAATACAACGCGCGAAGGATTCCGAATTGCACACGACATCAGCGTGTATTCGCTGGTTGCTGTGTCGCGCGCGGCCGCCCCGCTGATGACCGAAGGCGGCGGCATCGTGACGCTTTCCTACTATGGAGCGGAGAAAGTGGTTCCACGCTACAACGTAATGGGAGTCGCGAAAGCCGCTCTGGAGGCCAGCGTTCGCTACCTTGCCAACGACCTGGGACCGAAAGGCATTCGTGTCAACGCTATTTCAGCCGGGCCGATCAAAACGCTTGCTGCGCGTGGAATCTCAAATCTTGGCGACATGCTCAAAGCTCATGCTGACCGCGCACCATTGAAGCGCAACGTTGATCCGGCAGAAGTCGGTGGCGCAGCAGCATTTTTATTGTCGGGTGCGGGAACTGGAA
>Ga0070698_100002769_pt1 | contig 19281 bp, 20 predicted proteins | sample KBSK1502metaG_FD_65477 | JGI IMG/M metagenome (GOLD analysis project Ga0070698, IMG submission 65477) | Corn, switchgrass and miscanthus rhizosphere microbial communities from Kellogg Biological Station, Michigan, USA - KBS K1-50-2 metaG | ecosystem: Host-associated > Plants > Roots >...
AAGCTGCAAGCGAGTTCAATAGATGCGAGCGAAGCGAGCCGCCGTCGATCGCTTGTCAGCTTCAGCGCACGTTATGTAGCGGGCGCGTCGAGAGCCGAGGCGAAGACGACGAATGCGCACCACACGCTGCCATTGATCAGGGCGTCTGCGGGGGCCTCGCGCAAGACGATCTCATACTGCGCGGGCTCATAGCGCACCTCCTCGAGCCGGACCTGTAGCGGGAGGTAGACCCGGCCCTCTGCATCGCGCACGGTGAGTTGGACCTCACGAGGAACACCCTGCGCCTCGTCAGGCGACATGGACTCGAGCGCGACCGGGCCGGGATTCACTTGGCGTGTGGCGTCGCGGCGCGCCCGCTCTGCGACGATATCCGGCTCAACAGGATACTGATGGACTGCGGCGAATCCTGGGATGGGCGGGTGCACCTGCCATACACCGATAAGTTGCGCACCCGGCGCGGCAACAAGGATGGCCGACAACGATGGCGGCTTGTCACGACGCCGAGACTGCTCATACGGACTTGGCGCCAGCTGTCGAAGTTCGCCGAGCAAATTGTCGCCTCGCCAGAGCGTAAGCGTCATGCGCTTGACCTGACAGAAGATTGTGTTGCTACATAACGCCGAGCATCACCTGCGGGCGGATCAAATAAAAGGCAGCGGCGTAGCCGCTGCCACTCCGAAACCCGACCGTCTGGTGCATGCAACGTTATGCCGCGCGCAGGAGGGCCAGATGAATACCCGTGGGGATCTCAGCGAGAAGGCATTGTACGGGCGACCCGGAAGCCCACGCCGTCACGGGTCTGGTGTGGAAAATAGGTGGTATCGCCACGGTGCGCCGACCTCAACGTGAACCATTCGTAGGTGAACGCGCCGCCGCAGCGCGTACGCGCCACGCCGTTCGACACGCGCAGGACGGAGTCTTCAACATCGGCGGTGGCGCGCCCGTCGGATGGATACGCTCGCCGCCGATCGAAGGTCCACTCCCACACGTTGCCCAACATGTCGAACAGACCCCATCCATTTGGTTGCAGTTGCGCGACCGGATACATGCGCTCGCGGTTCGTATTGCCGTCGTACCAGCCGTAGCGCGGCAGCAGCCCTTGGTCAGTTCCGAAGTGCCAGGTGGTCGTCGTGCCAGCCCGCGCCGCGTATTCCCATTCGGCCTCCGTTGGCAACCGGTAGCCGGTGCGATGGAGGTAGTTCGCCGGCAAGTCCAGACCCTGCTCAGCATCAATTTGATCGGGATACACCCACTGATGTCTCGGGATGCCCGCCATCTGGCTGAGCCAGTTGCAGTACCGCGCGGCATCGTACCAACTGACGGCGACCTGCGGGCTGTCGGGCGTTCTGGAGTACTGCGCGAATCGAGGCGGATCGTCGAAGCGGGCGGTCGTCGCACGCTTCCACCGCGTCCCATAGTCCGGGACGCCCGCGACGAAGCGCGCGAATTGCTCGTTGGTTACCTCAGTCGTAGCGATCGCATAGCGCCGGGGAATGCGAACCGCGTGCTGCGTTTCGGCGGGCGATCGGCCGGGCTCGGATGGCGGTGAACCCATCGTGAACAGGCCACCAGGGATCACGACCATGGCGTGCGCATTGGGGCCGGTGTATGCCGTGATCCGCGTGCCTCGGTCATCAAGACCCTGCTGAGGGACACGGGCGCAGGCCATGACGATGACGCACATCGCGTGGAAGGTGAAGCGGTGCCTCGTTGCGACACGCATCGTTGGCCTCCCGGGCTAGCGGCATGACATTGATTTGGCGAACAGCCGGTCGTCGGCATAACGCCACGTATCTCGGTCGGTAATATCGCGTTCCTCGTACCCGAGGTTCAGTTCTTACCGGTCAACATAATCCGTTCTGTGGTGATCAGCAGAACCCATTCTTCAGGTCCCAACGATTCCTTTGAGGTGGACGCCTGCGCTGGCCCAAGATTGCCGACGTGCCGCATCGCGGTTGCCAATATTGGCCCCGGGCCCTGATCCAACGAGCGTTTCGCCACCACCGGCAGATGCACTGCCTAACGCCCAGCGCAAGCCAGCGCGGGCGCCAGATTCCGGCTACGGAGTTTTCACCGCGAGGCGGTACACATCGAGCGCCCAAGCCCCGCCGGCAAGCTGTCGCCGCTGGTACGCGAGTCCGGGGCCGAGCAGCTCGACGCGGCCGGGTAGTTGAGTGCGGGCAATCACGCGAGCACCGGTCAGCCGTTCCTCGATGTATGGACCAATCCGGGCGGTTGCACCAATCACGTCGATTACCGTCCTATACCGGAGATTGTCGTCGCGCGCATTGGTGTCGGCGAACGTCAGACCCGAGACCCAGAGTCGTCGCTCGCACAGAGAGTTGCGGGACGGATTCGGGGGTGGAATACCTGAAGCCGCCTTACTCGTATCATGTGGAGATCGGTAGGTGCAACCGTCCTGATCGAGGCACCTGCCAAATCGTACGCGACGCGCAATAGAATAATGCGGCTCGCGAATGAAATGAGCCAGCCGCGTACCGCAACGTGCGCTGGCAACAGCTCGCCAGGCGGCAAGCGCCTTGTCGCCTACCGCCGCGTCAGAGTCACCCGGGCAAACGGTTTGCGCACTCCGGCACTGTCGTTGTCCATATGCCACTGCCACGAGTCCTTCGCACGATCGTAAACGAAGGTCGTGTGAAAGCTCGTAGACGCGGAGTAAGGGAAGAGGAAGGGAATGGAATCACCGGCGACGGAACCGCGGCCGGTGCCCTCGGGAGGGAAGGCCGCCGCGGCCGTGTTATCCATCCACAGGCAGGCGTACGCTCCGGTCGTTGGATCGCGCCCAAAGAGCACCACCGCTTCATAGGCAGGAATGCCATTCGGCGCCCGCTCGCGAGATACTTCGTGCATCTGAACGTACGCGCGGCCCAGCAACCACTCGAAGGTCACATCGTGGACGGTCTGTTGGCGGGCAATCGTGCCGCGGAGCACCCAGTGCCCGACAAGGTGCGGAAAGAGCGAGTCAGGGTGCAAGGCCTGGCCGGACACGCGTCCCGGGGCGCACAGCAGAGTGAGAGCGAGTATCACGACCTTGCGCATTTTCACCTCGTCGCGGATGCTCGGACGCCGCTTTCCACCTAACGCCTCACCTGAAAGCTGAAACTGAGAGCTGTGAGTTGAGAGGCGATGATTTCCTCTCAACTCTCACCTCTCAGCTCGTTACTTGCGATAGTTCGGCGGAAGCGCCTTGTACCGCTGCATCAGTTCGTCCTGCCGCGACGGCCGCTGGACCTCGACTCCGCGAACGAGGACGCGTTCAGCCCGTGTCATCGGCTCGAATGGGTCGCCACTCCAGATGACTACGTTCGCTTCGCGACCCGCCTGCAACGAACCAATCTTGTCGGCGACGCCGAAGGCCTCGGCGGGCGACAGGGTCACCGCACGGAGCGCCTCATTCCAGGGTAGCCCGAACGCCACGGCAACGCCGGCCTCGAACCGGACATTCCGGGCATTGAAGCCGTCCGAGCCACCGTTGATGATGACGCTGGCGCCGCCACGATGCGTCAGCGCGGCGTTTTCCTGACGGGCACCTAACGTCGCGAACGAGAGCGGAATGTTGTTGAGAGCGCCCACGATCACCGGCACCTTCGCCGACGCCAGCCGATCGGCCACCATCCACGCTTCCGCGCCACCGCTGATCACGATCTTCAGCGAGAACTCGGTGGCGAGGTGGAGCGCCGTCTCGATTTCGCTCGCTCGATTGGCATCGATAACGAGCGGGAGGCGACCCTGAATCACCGGGATCATCGCCTCCAGGTCACCGCGCCGGGCGGCGAGTTCGCGCGTCGCGTTCCGCTCATAGTCCGCGCGCCGGCGCATGTATTCGCGCGTGTCGGCGAGCAGGTCACGCAGTCGCTGCAGCACTTCGGCGCGCGTCCCCCCAACGTGTTCACCCTTGCTGCCGATGTCGGCGGTCATGGCGATCGGCGCCAGCAGCATCATGTCGCCGAGGTCGCCATCGGACAGGTCGACCATGGCGGCTTGTCCACCAACCAGGCCGCCGCCTGGCACCACGCCAACCGTCGTTATGCCGTCGTTGCGCGTGACCTGGATGAGCGGGGAATTGGGGTTGAACCCTTCCCACACCTTGTGCGACGCGGTGATCGCGTCACCGCGACCGCGGGCCGGCGTGTCGTTCGTCTCCTCGACCGCGCCGATTTCCACCACGCCTAACGTAGTTGCCACATTCACGATGCCCGGTGTCACCCACTTGCCCGTTGCATCAATTCGCCTCGCGTCCGCCGGGATGGTGATGTTGGTGCCGACCGAAACGATTTTGCCCGCACGAATCAGCACCGTGCCGTTTTCAATCACCGGCCCGCTGACGGGATGCACGCGCCCACCAGTGATCGCTATCGTCTGCGCATCGACGACATTGGTGAACGCCATCAGGCTGAGAAGGACGGCAACCCCACGCCCCAGGCCCCACGCCCTGTTGTTCAGGCCCCACGCCCTGCTGTTGTAGTTCCTCATGGCCAGATCCTCGTCGGCACGTAGCCCAATTCGAAGTCGGTCCGCCATTGCTGGCTCGGATCCAGGCGATCGAACAACATTGCGCCGTCGACCCAGACCTTTTCAGCGCGGGCGTAGATGCTGAACGGGTTTTTGTCCCAGAGCACCACGTCGGCGTTCTTGCCGACGGCGAGCGACCCGATCTTGTCGTCGAGGCCGATCGCCCATGCCGGGTTGAGGGTGATCCACTTGATCGCGTCGTCTTCCGACACCCGGATCCCGGCGACGAGTCCTTCGGAGATGCCCTTCGCGGCGTCCTGGTTCAGGCGCTGCATGCCGTTGGCGTCGTCCGAGTGCACGATGGTGCGGACGCCCGCGTTATGCAGGAGCGGCAGGTTGCCGCGGATGCCGTCCATGGCCTCCATCTTGAAGCCGCCCCAGTCCGACCAGACTGACGCGCTGATGTTGTTCGCGGCCAGGAGGTCCGCCACCTTGTACGCCTCGACACCGTGGTGGAATGACTTGATCGTGTAGCCGAACTCCTTGGCGATGTCGATCATCTGCGCCATTTCATCGGCGCGGTAGCAGTGATTGTGGACGAAGATGTTTCCGCGCAGCACCTCAGCCAGCGTTTCCATTCCCAGGTCACGGGATGGCGGTTCACCCTTCTTATCGCCAGCGAGCCACTTGTCCCAGCGGCGGCGATAGGCTTCGGCGTTGATCCACTGCGCGCGATATCCGGCGACGTTGCCCATTCGCGTCATGAGCCCGCGCTGCGCGTACACACGCTTGGGGTTTTCGCCGCAGGCCATCTTCAGGCCGTATTTCGCGGTCGGGAACTTCATTCCCTGGACCGTGCGCGACGGAACAACCTTCAACACCACGCTGCGGCCGCCAATGAGGTTGCCCGAACCTGGCAGGACCTGGATCGTTGTCACGCCCGCGGAAAGTGCGCGCGGAAACTGCGGATCCTGCGGCCACACCGAGTGCTCGGCCCACACCTGGGGCGTCGACGGATTCGACATCTCGTTGCCATCGGCAAGGGCGTCTACACTTGGCGCCGCGTACACGCCGAGGTGTGAGTGCGTGTCGATGATGCCGGGCGTGACGAACTTGCCGGTGCCGTCGACTACCGTCGCATCCGGCGGGACCGCGACGTTCGCACCAACCGCTATGATCTTGCCATCTCGCAGCACGATCGTGCCGGCGTTGATCCTCGGGCCGGTGGCCGTGATGATGGTCGCGTTTCGAATGGCGACGGGTCCCGAGGGAACCGGTCGATAGGTGCTCGGAAACGGATCCGCGTTGGGGGCGGACAAGGCGCCGGCGCCCGGTGGAGTGGGCGGTGTGGAGTCCTGCTTTGGCGCGGCGGACGTTGCCTGTGAGTTGGCGGCTGGTACTGCCGGGGCGGTGGCTGGAGGGGGAGCTGCTCGACCTGTCGCACAGCCGAGGCCCGACGCGATCGCCACCAGCAACAAGTGACGCGTTGACACCTTTTCTCCCTGAGAATGGGTTCGCGGGGAAGCTAGGTGTGCGCTGGGATCGGAGCCAGTCAGAGAGGCGGTGACGTCGTTCTAGAGCGACTCGATCATCTCTCGCGGCACATCAGTGCAAATAATGTCCACCTCGAGGTCTATCAGAGCACGAGCCCGATCGATGGCGTTCACGGTCCAGGCAACTACACGGCCGCCTCCGCCGTGAACAGCGTCCACGAGCGGTCCATCGATGAAGTCTGCCTGCTGCCAGACGTCACGCGCTCCCGACGCGCGCATCGCGGAAGCCGTGTCCACGAGGTAGCTCACAAGAAGGATGCCGGTGGCGAGCTCCGGATCTAACGATCGGACTTTCGCAGACACGCGGTGGTCGAAGCTATGCACCGCACACCAGGAGCGCCGGTCGCCTAACAGTGCAACGACTGCATCGACCGCCGGCGCTGCCTTGATCTCGATGTACAGACGGCATCGTCCTTCCACGAGCTCCAGGACTTCGGCCAGGGTGGGCGCATCGCTCATCCGCTGGACTGTGGCCAGATCCAACGAAGCGATGGGCGTGTTGCCTCGGTCGTGAGCCGTTTCGAGGAGGAAAGGATCGTGATGCACGATGGGCACGCCGTCGCGTGTCAGATGGACATCGAGCTCGATGCCCTGGACCCCTATTTCCAGCGCCCGCTGAAACGCGGGTAACGTGTTCTCAGGGGCCTCCCGATTTGCGCCTCGATGCGCGACGACCTCGACGGGAGCGCTCATCCCCGAGCCACCCCGAAAGGCGCCATCTGCCGCTGGGTCAGTCCCATGGCCCATCTTGTCCGCCGGCCAGGGCGGGGGCAACCGTAATTGGGGACGGAGTCGACTCCGTCCCCAGTCCGTCCCCAGTCTGACCCCCTCTGACCCCTCCCCTTGTCCCTTAACGACTTGCACACCGCCCCGTCTCACCGGTTGACTCCGCAATGGTAGTGGACCTCACCGGCCGGGATGACTCCCTCGACAGCACGCTCATTCAGCGCTGGAAAGAGGGAGACGAACGGGCGGCCACGACCCTGGTGGAGCGGCATAGTACCGCGCTCTCCCGGTATGTCGGCAGCATGGGTGAGCGGGACGCAGTGGATGAAGTCGTTCAGGATACGTTTGTGCGGGCGTTCTCGTCGCTCGAGAGTTTTCGTGGCGACAGTTCGCTCAGGACATGGTTGTTCACAATTGCACGACGCCTGGTTGTGGATCGGCGACGAGCACTTCGAAGGCGGCGGGAAGTGGGGAACCTGGATGAGGTGGACGCCGCTACGGAATACACCGCGCTGGATGGCTTGATAGCCAGCGAGGCGAAGAAGAAGGTGTGGGGTGCGGTAGGGAAGCTGTCGCCGACCCAACGGGAGGTCTTCCTCCTGCGTGTGAATGAAGGGCTGTCGTACAAGGAAATCGCGGAAGTGGCTGGAACAACGGAAGGCGCAGCGCGAGTGCATTATCACAACGCGCTGCGGACGGTGAAGGAGAACCTCAATGAATGATTGCCTGAACGTCGAGATTCGCGAGCTGCTGCCGGAGTACCTCTCCGGGGCGCTGTCCGCGTCGCGGCGTGCGGAGGTCGACGCGCACCTGGCCACGTGCGAGGACTGCGCAGAGGAGTTGACCGTTTTGCGACTCGTTCGCGAAGCGTATGCCGACACGCCGGCCGTGAATGTCGGCGCGATCGTGGCGGCGCTGCCGCGGAAGTCCGCGCGGCCAGCGATGCGCTCGTGGCGTCGCAATCACGCATTGCAGATCGCCGCCGCGATTTCCTTCATTGCGCTGGGCGGTATGTCGCTGGCGGTTGCTCGTTCGTTCTTCACCGGCAATCCGACAGAGTCGCCACCTGATTCAGTCGTCGTGAACGAAGCGCCGGCCATCAGCTTTGCCGGCGGCGTCAGCGACCTGGGGGACGAAGATCTGGAGGCATTACTGTCGGCGCTCGAAACGATCGAGGCGCTGCCCGTTACGGAGACGGTCGATCCGCCGATTGGTGGAACCGGCCGGCAGGGTTCGTAGGTGAGAGACATGAAGACACGTTCATTGAAGATTGGATTGCTCGCAGCACTGCTCGTTGCCTCGCCATTGTCGGTGAGCGACGCGCAGCGAGGCGATCGGCTGGGTGGTAACCGGCAGGGTGGCGGCGGGCGACAGAACCGCGCGCAGCTGGAGCAGAACGTCCGGCAGCGGTTGGCGAGGCTGCTCCAGACGCAGCTCGGCTTGACCGACGACGTGATGCGCCAGCTGTCCGACGTCAACCAGCGCTTTGACCTGCAGCGTCGCGACGTAAACCGTCGCGAGATGATGACGCGCCGCTCGATGCGCGACGAGGTCCAGAAGATCGATTCAGCCGACAACGGCAAGATCGATCAGTTAATGAAGGAGCAGTTCAAGCTCGAACGCGAGCGAATCGACCTGACCGAATCGGAGCAGCTTGAGCTGAGCAAGTTCCTCACGCCAGTGCAGCGCGCGAGGTACCTCGGCGTGCAGGAGCAGGTGCGACGCGAGATGGAGCAGCTGCGCGGGAGGATGGGTGACCAGCCTCTAAACCCGAACCAGCGACGACGGCCGCCGCCGGGGTAACTGCCCCTGAGGGCGCAGGTGCCTGAGGGCGCAACTGCGCAGATGCCTAAGGGCGCATGCGATGGCGTAGGCTGTTTTCCCGCCGTCGGCCGTCCGCGCAGTTTGGAAGTCCGCGCTCTTCGCGCTCATTGGCAATTGCACCGTTTGGCACCCGCGCTGTTTGGCACCCGCGCAGTTTGGCAATTGCGCCCCTTTGTTATGTTTCTCCCGCCCTGCCTGGGTGGCGGAATTGGTAGACGCAGCAGACTCAAAATCTGCCGGGCTCCGGCCCTTACGAGTTCGAGTCTCGTCCTGGGCATAATGTTGCAGTGGAAACACTTAGGGCGCCTCAGTTCGGGGCGCCCTTTGTGCATAACGAGTGAGAATTGTGAAGGAATTGTGTAACTTCTCGGGACTTCCGGCGCTCAGTGTTTGCCGCTGTCGCGATTGGGAGAACCGTCCGCTTTGGCTTTTCGCCACCGTGCAGCGTCGCGAGCTTGCCACGCCTTCGGCGAGGTCCGCAGTCTACGTGATCACGTAGCGGCAATACACGGCCTCCGTTTTGTGGCCCGTCAATTTCATGATTCGGACGTCATACAAAAGCAAGATGAGGGCAGATCGGCCTTGCCCATCGCATCCCGCCTGAACTGCATGGAGCTGAGACGAGAGTGACAGAGGAAACCGCTGCGGATTTTCAAGAGTTCCTTGCGATCCTCCGCAAGGTGCCGTCATCGATGTTCCGCGGCCAGGAGCGCCCGTTCCCGCTAAGGCCGAGCGTCGGGCGCGAATTGAGGCCGAGGCCAAGAGACACAACCTCTCCAGAGGTAGCACTTCTTCGTCGGGAGAAGAGTGCGATAGAGGAGTTTCGCCGCGAAGCGCGAGCGTACGTCACGTCAGAGCAGACTGAAATCGAATGGCTCGCGCTCGCACAGCACCACGGCGTGCCGACACGGCTGCTGGACTGGACGTGGAATCCCCTCTCCGCGCTCTATTTTGCCGTCGACCCAGCACGGGACGACGCTGGCGAGGATGCCGTTCTCTACGCTATTGGGACCGGGACGGTCAGGTGGTGGGAAGAGCGCGGCGCAAACTGGGACCACACGAATCAGCTCAGAGAATCTCCGCCGTTCAATCCGGGCTCACTGGATCACGTGCGGGCATATACACCTCCGAAATTCTCTCCGCGACTGCTGGCGCAGGCGGCCGTGCTAACGATGCACGCCCTCCCGTGGCAGGCGTTGGAAGATGAGCGAATGACGCGGATCACCATTCCCAAGATGGCGAAGAACGGTTTTCGGGAGATCCTCTTCAGTTTTCACGCTATGCCAAAGACTCTGTTTCCGGACCTCGATGGACTGGGGGCCACCATCAGGCAATGGTGGTTCCGTCGAGACCTCTGGTGAGAACGAGTCACCGTAGATGACAGATCCTTCTGGTCTGATTCCGCCCGGTGAACTCGTCCAAGGATTGAAGCGTGAGATTGATCGCTTCGTGGCAGTCCGGAGCGAGCTCGAAGCATTGCCGTGGTTTGGCTCCCTGATGGCAGCGAATGAGGGGATTAAGAAGTGGCGACTACATTCTTTCCTGCGAGCGGTTGATACAGCCGAGGGACAGCTGGATCCACAGGCGCGTGAGAGGCTGCGCGATGCCGCGAACAAACTGGAGGGCGCAGAACTCCTCGTTGACTACGCCGAAAGGGTTGTACGCACTAGTTCCAGAATCGCCATTACTGCCTTTGGTTTGCTGTACGCGGACCCTGACGACGTGGTGTACACGAGAGGGTTCCGCCGCCTAGCGTGTGAAGCACTTGAGGGGATCAGCGACGACCTCGTTGACCTATTCCTCGCGCTCCTTGAAGCGGCGGATTTCATGATCTCCCGACCGCGCCCTAGTACGGGTACGTCGCACCAAGTTCCAGGTGGGACTGTGGACGTGGCCGGTCCCTTCGTCATCGTGCTGCCTCAAGAGGACTTTCTTGTTGAACGGATTGGCGTCGAGGCGGCCCGCCTGTATTCGGGACACCAACAGCTGACTGGACGCGGGCTGATTCTGGCAGATCCGAGTTCGGGCCGTTTTGGTGGTGCGCGGTCCCTAGCGTTTGGAATTGGGGACGACACGCGCCGGTTTCAGGGGCTATTGGGGCAAGCGCGCGACGTGCTAGGTCGTGACGCGTGACGCGGACGTGACAGTTGGCGCCAGGTACGTGGACCACTCCCCACCGTCAGCTTGCTTCCTTTTTCTGGTTGCACGTAGGGGAATCGGCGTGCGGTTGTGGCAAGATCGGTGGCCGCGATGAACCCACCGCAATTCAGAAACGACGGAAGCCGCCGGTGCATCTTCTGTGGCGCGGGTGACCTCTCGTTAGAGGACATCTGGCCGAAATGGATTAGCAGACTGTTACCGAGAAAGCATGCCGTGTGGCACGCCGGTCAGTTTCGTATGTTCGATCCCCCGACGGAGCAGCCGAAGGTCACCGGTCGCGCTTGGAAAAAGAAACGGCTTGAAACGACCGCCAAGGTTGTTTGCAAGAGCTGCAACAACGGATGGATGAGTGGGATTGAGAACAACACGATTCCAATCCTTAAGAACCTCATTTTGGGTTCGACGCGCGAGACGACGCTAACGGCGGAGGACCAACGCACGCTCGCAATCTGGGTCACCCTGCGGTGGATGGTCTATGAAACACAACTTGAGGGTGGGTCAGTGCAGTGGTTTTTCACAACTGACGAACGTCACGCATTCATGGAGAATCCTGAGCCGCCGCCGGACGCTTTGATTTGGATTGGCGCTGCGGAACTCGGACTGCTGGGAGCCCATATGCAGGGTCACTCTGCTACGAGCCCGGCGGGCGTGGGGGCTTATGGAGAGTTCACCGGGTTCGTCGGCAGATTCGCCTTTCAGTGCGTTTGCCGACGCGACGGGAGACAGCATAACCTTGATCGGGCCGAAAGCCTCAGGTGGCGATCATCAACGATTCGCGTGTGGCTGCCCGCGACTGATGCCGTTATGTGGCCGCCTCCACTTGGTTTGGACGGCGAACTGATGAACCAGTTCATGGCGCGCTTTATACCAGTGAGAGAAACCGGGGCAAGCGACCGAAACGACCCGCGATGACCGCGTGCTTGTAGTGGCTGAAGTAGATTCGACCCATGTCAACGAAAACACGGAAGCGGACCCCGAAGGCGATCCTGGACGCAGTGCTTGATGAGTATCGACATCGGTGCGCGGTCTGCGGCAAAGAAAAGCCACAGCTTCACCATATCGACGAGGACCCCAGCAACAACGTGCCAGACAACCTCATTCCGCTGTGCCCTAACCATCATCTCACTGACCAACACGACCCTACCGCGCCCGTCGATCGAGAGAAACTGCGGTTCTTTCGTCGGCACAAAGACCCAGCAATTCTCAATGAGCGATTCGTTCCGCTGTGGAGGCGTTGCGCGTTCATCCTGAACGCTGAGACAGCTGAACCGAGAACTCTGCACGGCGCTGCCGCAGAGCTTTATGACTTTGTGAGGGAGCTGCAATCCGGGACGTTCTACGCCACACGGCTCCGTCCTCTAGTGGGACCGTTCTCTCACGATCGGAGTCGGGGGGTGGTAGACGATAAGGCGGCCCGGGAGTACTCGGTGGAGGCAGTGGCAATAGCCGAGGCCGAATCAGACAGGAATGCGATCATTAGGAACAGGGATCCCGCCTTGGAGCTAATCGTAGAATTACTGCGCTATCAGAACTGGCTTCCTGACCGCAGCCGGTTTCCCGCGAAATCCTGAACACGTTCACGCTACACGTCGATTGCGCTTGCTGTCCGTTCCTGCTGTCCGGTCGTGGCACGATCGGTGGATGGGATGAACGAATGACGTCCAGAATAGAGCGATTCGATCGGGCCGTCGGGCTGATCCTCGGCAAACTGTATGAGGAGTTTCCGCACGAGATGCGAGTGCTCGACCTAACGAAACTTGATCCTGACGCAGACGCGGACGAGGTCGAGCTGTTCCGGCAATCGCTAAACTTTCTCCTTCGCGAAGGTTTCGTGAATGCTCGGGCGATAGCGTCGAATGCGCCCATCTACGGCAACGTCAGTCTCACCATGAATACTCTTGCCATGATGCGCCGAGTACCGGATAGCCTTCAACCTCAGGTTACTTGGGGTGACCGGATTGGCACCGCTGCGAAAGCTGTGGCCAAGGAAGGCCTCTCCGTCGCTGTGCGCGGGTTTCTTGACTACGCTGGAACGCATATGGGATTGCCGCGCCGTCCTCCAGAGACGTGACGCTCAGGTGACGGGGCGTTCGCATAGTGGCGCCATGATCGACACTAAACTCTCAAGCGCCAGCTCCTCGCCGTACAGCCGTGCACTACGCGGGACGGCCTCGACAAGCTGACCCGGCTCTTGTGGCGCGAATACTCGGGCAATCCTGCGAACCAGACCGCCCTCAACCAACTGCGCGCCAGGATCGAGGCGCAGCGCGCTATCCTCGACCGAAACGACCCGCGCTGATGGAGGTAAGTTGAATGCCTAACCGCTGGGCCGACCGCGTGCACACGGAGCGGGTCGCCGCGATGGGCGAGGCGCTCGAGGGTGTCTTCTCCGAACTTCAGGCCGAAGTGCTGGATCTGCATAAGCGGCGCGACATTTTCATCGAGTTGTTTGATAAGGACACTCGCGTCGAATTGCTGAACCGCTCCGCATCCTACGTCTTTGGTGTCGTTCAGGACCTTTTGTGGGACGACATTGTCCTCCGAATCAGTCGCCTCACCGATCCTGCCGAGGCAGGGCGCAGTGGACAATACCGTCGTCTGAGCGTTCAACGGCTTCCGCTGTTGCTATCTGACAACGTGCTCCGGGCGGAAGTAGAGCAGCTGGTCGCAATCGCGGTATCCGCCTCCAACCCGCTGCGCGAACATCGGAATGCCACGATAGCGCACCTTGACCTTGATACCTCGCTGGGCCGACGGGTGACGCCTCTACCGCCCGTCACGAGAGGCGAGCTATCGAAGGCATTGGCGCGTGTTACTGACATTCTCCAGGCGATCCAAATGCACTACTTCGCGTCAACAATGGCGTATGACTCCGTTGCGCCCTTCGGCCCTGACATGCTTTTCCGAGTCTTGAAAGACGGCCTCCGTCACGAGGTCGAGCGTCAGGAGCGATGGAAACGGGGGGAATTCAAGCCAGAGGACAGCGAGCAGCCGCCCTGAGGTCGCCGTCAATACGCCTGCAAATCGTTTGGCGGTTGCGGTCCGTTCCTGCTGTCCGTTAGTCCGGGTAATAGACTGGTGGACCTGTCGCAGAATCGGCTCGATCCGGGACCGGCAGTTATAGCCGAACAGGCAGGGCCACGCGATCATACCTGCTATGACTGCACCTCACGATGGTTGGCCTGAAACCCTTTGGCATTACACCACGTTCGAGGGCTTCATCGGCATCCTCAGGGACAAGAAGATGCGTGCCACGCATTCTTCACACCTGAACGACTACACCGAAGGCATACCGTTAGGGGAGTTCGTGAGATCGGTGCTCAGCCGCATGGTGAAACACGCCGAAGACCCCACAAGATTCACCACGCTCGAGCGACTACGTGAGGGGGTGGCCGAGTACCGAGCTGAGTCCTTCGTAATGTGCTTTTCAGAGGCCGCCGATCGCCTGGACAACTGGCGATCATACGTGCGGGGACCCGGCGTTGCCCTCGGATTCAGTCGGCGCGCACTGGAAGACTGGCAACCATTTGAACTCGGCAAGATTGACTATCAGCCGCCGGCATTCTTGGAAGGCGAAGTAGTAGGCCGAATCGAAGCTTGGTGTGAAACGGAGGCAACAGAAGGGATTAATTCGCCTCGACACGGTAGACTTTTCTTGGAGATGGATGCGTTTCTCAACCGCAAGGGCGCTCTGCTTAAGCACAACGCGTTTCGGGAAGAACTGGAATGGAGACTCCTGTTGCCGCAACAACGGTGGTCAGGGCAGACCACAATCTTCCGAGCGGGTCCCACCGGTGTTGTGCCTTACTTGATGGGCCCGGAAATCGCGCCGGATGCGCTTCGAGAAGTGAAGGTCGGCCCTGGAACGTCGTCCGAGTCGCTTGGCTCAACCAGACAGTTATTGCGCGAGAGGGGCTTTGCTGATGCTGCGCAGCGGGTCACATCCTCCAACGTGCCTTGGCGCGCGGTATAGCGACCACTTGGGCATCGCAAGCACGCAGTGTGAAAGATTTGTGAAAGAGCATCGCGGAACACTGCGAAACATGGGGCAGGGCCGCCCGAGGTCTGACGTTAGGTCAGTAGCGCTAAGTTGTTGACTGGCATAGTAGGTTCCGCGTTGCCTTCGAGAACATCGTCAACCATTCCTTTGCCTCGGAAAGGACTCAAAATCTGCCGGGCTCCGGCCCTTACGAGTTCGAGTCTCGTCCTGGGCACTTCCTGACTCGTTGCGCCTCGAATCATCCGGTTCGGGGCGCGCCGATTTTCTGCCACCCGGTCACACGTGCCAGAGCGCAATCCTCGCATCATCGTCACCCGCCGTCTTCCGGCGCCCGTCGAGGAAGAGCTTGCGTCGAGATACAGCGCGACGCTGAACGCTGACGATCACCAGTTCACCGTTCCTGAGCTGAGCACCGCGATGATCGACGCCGACATCGTGCTATGCACGCTCACCGACGACCTCTCGCGCAAAACGCTCGAGGCGGCGCGTGGTGGTCGCACCAGACTGCTAGCCAACTTCGGAGTCGGATTCAACCACATCGACCTCGCCGCCGCGCGCGAAGCGGGCATTGCAGTCAGCAATACACCGGGAGTCCTCACCGAGGACACGGCCGACCTCACCATGCTCCTGATTCTTGCCGCGGCTCGCCGCGCGGGAGAGGGCGAGCGCGAGTTACGAGCCGGTCAATGGACCGGCTGGCGGCCCACACACTTGTTGGGCACGCGCGTCACCGGGAAGGTGCTTGGCATTGTCGGCTTCGGTCGAATTGGCCAGGCCGTCGCGACCCGAGCGCATCACGGTTTCGGCCTGCGAGTCCTGTATCACTCACGCCGCGTCGCGGCGCCGGAGGTCGAGCAGCGAACCGGGGCCGCGAATAGTGAGACGCTCGAGAACCTGCTTCGCGAGTCGGACTTCGTCTCGCTGCACTGTCCATCGACGCCCGAAACGCATCACCTGATGAATGGCGCGCGATTCCGCGCGATGCAGCGTCATGCGTTCCTGGTTAACACGACTCGTGGCGACGTTGTCGACGAAGCGGCGCTGATCGAAGCGCTCGACGCTGGTGTGATCGCCGGTGCTGCACTCGACGTTTACGACAAGGAACCGCTCGTCAGGCCGGGCCTAGTCGATCGCGACGACGTGGTGCTGCTTCCCCACCTCGGAAGCGCAACCATGGAGAGTCGTGTCGCTATGGGACGTCGGGCAATCGCGAACATAGATGCGTTCGTCGCCGGTCTTGTGCTGCCGGATCGCATTGCCTGATCGGCCTGCCGAGCCGTTGGCCCAGACACAAGGCCGAGACTAACTTTCGCCGCTTCGTCCAATCCCGAACCAATCGAGTAATCCATGGCCCTCGATCTCGCGGTCCGCTCTGCCGATCCGTCAACGCTCAAGACGCCACTGCTCGCGATTCTATTGCCTGCGGGAAACGCTTTGCCAGCTGGACTCAAGCAGCTCGATGGCGCGCTCGATGGCGCAATCTCCACGGCGCTGAAGCGGGGTGACTTCCGCGGCGGCCGCGATGAGACACTTCACTTGCAGGGCCGCGCCGGTGCACCGGAGCGAGTGCTGCTCGTCGGACTTGGGAAGCCGACATCGCTGCCGCTCGGGCTCCGTCGCGGCGGCGCGCTCGCGGGTCGGCAGGGGCACAAACTGGGCGTGGGACAGATGTCGGTGTGGACACCCCGGGCCGACAAGGCCGGTGTGGAGGCGATCGGAGTTGGTCTCAATCTCGGCGCGTGGGAGTACACGGAGCTGAAAACACCGCCGGTTCCCGAAGAACGCAGGGCACCGCTCACCGCGGCGACGATCGTCGCTGCCAATGCCGCTTCGCTTCGCAACGCTGTGGCAGCTGCCTCCGCCATTGGAAGCGGGTATGAGCTGACCCGTCGGCTGGCGATGATGCCCGGCAACGTTTGCACTCCGGATTACCTCGCCGACACCGCGCGCGACGTGGCGAAACGTCACCGCTTGACCTTGACGGTGCTTGGCCGGAAAGAGATGGAGAAGGAAGGCATGGGTTCGTTCCTCTCCGTTGCACAGGGCACACCGCAGGAGCCGCGTCTCGTGTCGATGGAGTACAAGGGTGGCCGCAAGGGCGCGCCGCCCATTGTGCTCGTCGGGAAGGGCCTCTGCTTCGACACCGGCGGCATTTCCATCAAGCCCGCCGAGCGAATGGAGTTCATGAAGTTCGACATGTGTGGCGCGGCCGCGGTGATCGGCGCCATGGAGGCGATCGCCCGGCTGAAATTGAAGACCAACGTGGTTGGAGTGTTCGGCGCCACCACGAACATGCCCTCGGGCACTGCAGTGAAGCCGGGTGACGTCGTGAACGCCTCGACCGGTAAGAGCATCGAGATCATCAACACCGACGCCGAGGGACGCCTGGTGCTCGCCGACGTCCTGGCATGGGTGAAGCGCTTCCAACCGGCCGCGGTCGTCGACGCCGCGACGCTGACCGGCGCCTGCGTGATCGCCCTTGGCAACGCCGCCAGCGGGGCGTTAGGCAACGACGACCGCCTGGTGCGCGAGGTGATCGGCGCGTCGATGACAGCCGGCGAACCGGCGTGGCAACTCCCCCTCTGGGATGAATACCGTGAGCTGATCAAGTCGGACGTCGCTGACCTCAAGAACACGGGAGGCCGGGCAGCCGGCACCATTACCGCCGCGTTGTTCCTCAAGGAATTCGCGGACTTTCCGTGGGTGCACCTCGACGTTGCCGGAACGGCCTATTCGGAGACTGACCTCGTTATGATTCCGCGCGGACCAACGGGAGTGCCGATGGGTACTTTCGTCCAGTTTGTTCGCGGGAGGACGCGCTGAAGGGAAGGGGAAGGGGAAGGCGTTTTGGACTACGGTGGTGTGTAGCGGTCGTCGTGGTCGGCGTCGGCGCGTCGGCGCGAGGAGCAGTCGCACAGGATCCAGTGGTCCGGCGAGACACGACGATGACCGACAGCGCCGCTGCGCGACGGGATTCCCTCGCGAAGGTTGCAGCGGAGCGTCTGCGGCAAGCGAGGCTTCGCGCCGCAGATACGATCAAGGCGCCGATCGCGAGAGCCGACGTGCCGCGGTCGTTGGCAATCGCCAACCCGTACGCGTGGAATCGCGACGGGTTGTTTGCGACTGGCGCGCTGACGCTCGGTGAGCTGGTGGATCGCATTCCAGGCGTCACGTCATATCGCGCGGGTTGGATCTCAGCACCCGAGATGGCGGCGGTGAACGGTCGGTTCGGCCGAGTGCGGATTTTCCTCGACGGCGTTGAACTCGATCCGCTCAACTCGCGCTTGCGGGGCCAGCACGACCTCTCGTTGATCGATTTGTGGAACCTCGAGGACGCGACGATCGAGCCCGGTGCCGACGAAGTGCGAGTGCACCTGCGGAGTTGGCGAGTGACAAGCACCACTCCGGTGACGCGAATCGACATCAGCACTGGCGACCTGCAGACCAATACCTATCGAGGGTTCTATGGCCGCCGGTTCCCCGGCGGCCAGGTGGTGCAACTCGGTGGCAACCACTACGCCACAACGAACCGTCGGACATCAGAGGCCGGCGACCAGACCTCGCTGTGGGGTCGTGTCGGCGTGGCGAAGGGCAAGTGGAGCGTTGACGGATCGTTCTTGCGCTCCGGGCGGAAGTTCACGGCGCGCACGCTCGACGACGTGACGGCGACGGACACGTTGCCGACGATGGACGGGATGTCGATGGTAGCCATTGGCCGCGCCGCATGGGGTGACGCGGCGAGTGGCCCGTGGTTCCAGGCGATCGCCTCGGCGCAATCGTTTTCGATCCGGAATCCGCTGCTGGTGGTCATCGACTCCATTCCAGGACCGGATGGTGGCGGGCCCGGTGGATCCGCAACAGAACACGACACCCTCGAGGTGGACAACGACACGACGCAATCGCGGCCCCAATTCGTGCTGACGGGCGGCCTGACTCGCGGGCCCGTGCGCTTCTCGGCGTTAGGCAGGATTCGGCGGTGGCAAGGTGAGACCACCGTCGCACCGGCGCTTCGCGTCGCGTACGAATCCGGTGGACTCGCGTTGTCGCTTCTTGGCGAGCGCGCTCCCCTGGATAGCCTTCAGCGCATCGAGGCCGGCGCCAGCTTCAACTTTTTCGGACGTTATGCACTCGCCGGAACCGTGAGCCGGTTCAAGCCAATCAAGGGCCTGGACGCTCCGAAGAGCCTGGGCCTTCGTGCCGAAGCTGGCGCTCGTTTTGGTCGCATATGGGTCACCGGCGGGGTCCTGCGTCGCGACACCAGCTTTCTCCCCGCCGCAGTAGCGTTCGACTCCAGCTTCCTATCCGGGGCCCAGGCGATTTCGACGGGCACCTTCGCGACCGTGCGCGGGAAGTTCTGGCGGGACGTCGGTGTCGATCTCAGCGGCATCCGTTACGAGTCGGCAGGCATCTATCGCCCGCAATATGAGACCCGAGCCCGCTTGTTCCTCGACACGGACATGCGCGCGAAGTTTCCGACCGGAAACCTCAACATCCTGTTCGCCATCACACACGACTATCGGACGCAGGCGCTTTTTCCCACCGTCG
>Ga0070698_100002770_pt1 | contig 19279 bp, 14 predicted proteins | sample KBSK1502metaG_FD_65477 | JGI IMG/M metagenome (GOLD analysis project Ga0070698, IMG submission 65477) | Corn, switchgrass and miscanthus rhizosphere microbial communities from Kellogg Biological Station, Michigan, USA - KBS K1-50-2 metaG | ecosystem: Host-associated > Plants > Roots >...
TACAAGATCCAGCCGGACAAGTTCAGCTCAATGGGTTAAATACGGTCTGTCTGTGGCAGTCCGGCCTCGCGCCACGCACCGCAGCTATTTCTGCTTACCGAGTGGAATGTTTGTAGCTGGTTTGAGCTCACTCCTTTTGGGAGTCAGGCCTTTTAGGCGGCGCCTGCTCGCCTTCATCTTTTGCGGTGTCAGAAAACACTGTCGCGGCTACATGCGCGCAGCTACTCGCGCAGCGATACGCCCATCGGGCATACGAAGGACAAGGACCAGGCTGTCCGTGAGTGGCACGCCTGCGCTGGGCACTTGGAATTCATACGACCAAACTAGCCTTTCCGGCAGCCCGCGCGCCCGCGAATCAACGTAGCTCGCGGCTGGATCAACCGAAAAATAGCGAGGCTTAGCCTCCGTAATGGGACGAAGGTCAACACCCTGCTTCCAAAACAGATAAAGGTTCAGCGAACTCATCAGGGGGCGAGTGAGATAGCGCGGAGGGTCGCTGCTGTTCAACTGCGAGGAGCAAGGATGGTCGTAGACGACAAAGCCTAGGGTCACTTGATCGGGGAAATGGGTCACCGTTTCGTTCCCTCGCCGGAAAATGGTCCCGGAACTCTCGTTGTCAATCCGCTTGAGATTATCGAAGAAATGCGGTGCGGTGACGCGGCCCTTCACACGGAAGCAGGGGCCATTGGGTATCGAGCCGTCGGTAACAAGAACGATTCCGCCGTCATAATTCCAAACTCCTTTATCGCGGGAGGGTTGGGGCAAAGCCCAACAGGAAAAACACACGATGAGTATGGCAGGACTCACCCGGGCTGCCATGTACGCTCGAAACAGCAAATTTCGCAAGAACCCCACGAGCAGAGTGTACCTCTGAACGCGCGGGCCGAAAATCCTAGGAAAGACTGGAACTTAGACTTGGTTTCGCTGCGGCAAGGCGCTTGAGTGCGGCGCCTTGTATTTTACCCCTTGACGCACACAACCTGTCGCAACGTGTGCACTACGTCTACGAGATCAGCCTGTGCTGCCATCACCGCTTCGATCGACTTGTACGCCGCCGGCGTTTCGTCAATCACATCAGCGTCCTTGCGGCACTCCACACCTTCGGTCATGCGCACATGATCTACGACCGAAAACCGACGCTTCGCTTCGCCGCGTGACATCGCGCGACCCGCCCCGTGGCTGCAGCTCATAAAGCTTTCCGCGTTCCCTTTTCCACGCACAATGAACGAACGCGCTCCCATGCTTCCCGGAATGATTCCCATATCGCCTTCGCGGGCGCGCACTGCGCCTTTGCGGGTGACAAAAATGTCCCGGCCGTAATGGTGCTCGCGCGCCACATAGTTGTGATCGCAGTTGATCGCCTTTAATTCCGCCACAAACGGCCGCACTTCCCCCGATTCGCGCACCGCGCGAACCAGTTGTTCCATCATCAATTGACGGTTCCAGTGTGCAAAGCCCTGAGCCCACTCGACCGCCTCCACATAATCGTCAAAGTGCTCCGTGCCTTCCGAGAAATACGCCAGGTCCTTCTCCGGCAAATTAGCGATAAACCTGTGCATGTCCTTACGCGCAAGCTCGATGAAGTAGGTCCCCATGCGGTTGCCGACTCCACGCGATCCACTGTGTAGCATGAACCACAGCGAATCCGCCTCATCCAGGCACACTTCGATGAAGTGATTTCCTGTGCCCAAAGTTCCCAAATGGTTGGCGTGATTTCCGCGGTCAAGTTTCGGATGTTTCTCCAGAATCGCGTCATATCCCGGTTTCAGGGTTTGCCAGACTTCGTTGTTACGACCCGGAATCTGCTGCCACGCCCCAACGTCGCCGCGCCCGCCATGATGCGTTCGCCCGTGCGGAACAGCTCTCTCGATCGCGCTGCGAATTCCCTTGAGACTGTCCGGCAGATCGCGGGCGTTCAGATCCGTCTGCACCGCCATCAGCCCGCAACCAATATCCACGCCTACGGCAGCCGGAATAATCGCCCCTTTCGTGGGAATCACGCTCCCGACCGTCACACCGATGCCCCAATGCACGTCCGGCATCGCTGCAACCCATTTGAAAATGAAGGGCAGTTGCGCCACGTTCAAGAGCTGCTGGCGCGCCTGCTCTTCGAGGGGCACGCCCCTGGTCCATGCCTTGACCGGCACGCCCTTCTCCGGAACGATCATGTTGTAGGTCGGCTCGGTCATCTCGCCTCTCTTCACAATCAATTTGATTTCCCGTTTTGTTTATCGCTGCAGAACACAGTCTTCGGCCAGCGTCGGATAGCCGACGGAGACAGTGCCATATCAGCCGTCAAGAGAAAAGACGGTCGAATGGAGACATGCTACAAAGGTGAGGAGCCAGCTTTGACAGGCTCGCAGTGCCTAGCTTCGTGCGATTCCAACCGCAGAAATGCCTTCACTCCAAATGCAAGTTCGCTGACACCGGCCCTTTATTCGCTTTCTCTTCGCTAACGAGTTTCCTAGTTCGGAACGGGGATAACTGGCTGCTCACACCGAGTTCTGGGTTCATTGACGGCTTTTTTTCTGGCTGTTAGCGTAGTCAAGCGCAACATCTTCCTGCTGTTGCAGCTTGGGAGTGGAGGAGATCTCCTCCCGCAGGTAGCAGATGGCGTATTGTCTGAGTCCCTTTGATGGCCTACAACAAAAGCAAATTCGTCGAAGCCGCACAAAAGCTGCTCAATCAAGGCAAGGTCGCCCAGGCCATCGCCGAGTACCAGCAAATTTTGAAGCACGAGCCGCGCGACCAGGTCACTTTGATGACCATCGGCGAGCTCTATATCCGCCAGGGAGAGACGTTCCAGGCCATCGATTACTTCGAGCGCTTGGCCCAGCTATTTGTGGGCGACGGATTCCTGACCAAGGCCATCGCGGTTTACAAGCGCATTGCCAAACTTGCTCCAGAGGAAATTCGCCCGCTCGAGAAGCTTGCGGATCTGTATGTCCAGCAAGGTGTGATGAGTGAGGCTCGGCCGCTGTTCCTACAGCTTGCCGAAATTCACCTCAAGAACAACCGTCAGCCGGAGGCCGTAGCGCTCCTGAAGAAGCTTTTGATGGCAGAGCCGGACAATCTGCGAATTCAGATCCGGCTGGCCGATCTCTACCAAGCAATGGGCCAGAACCAGGAGGCTGTGGAGGCCTATGTCTCCGCCGCTCAACGCGCCCTCGCCCGCGGAGATCATGCCGAATGCGAGAAGCTTGCCGATAAGGCCCTCAAGCTGGACGCCAACAATCTGGCCGCTGTGATCGTCAAGGCGCGGGTGTACACGTCTCAGGGAAATTTCAGTCAGGGTGCCGAGATTCTGGAGCGCGTCGCGGACCTGGACAAGGGCGGGGAACCAGCCGAACTCCTTCTCGATCTGTATCTGAAGAATTTGAAGTGGGACCAAGCCTCAGAATTGGCCCTGCGGGTTTTTGAGAGCGACCAGAAAAATTTTGGCTTGGCGCAGAAAGTGGTCGAGGCACTGCTCGACTCGGCACAAGGCGAGCGCGCCATGGCAATTCTTGAGCGCACCCGCATTCCCATGATCGATGCCGGCGAGCATGAAACCGTGGGTCGGCTGCTGAATGGATTGGCGGAACGCCTACCCGGCCGCCTCGAGCCGCTTGAGTGGCTAGTCGAGCTCTACGGACGCACCAGTGATTCCTTCCGTCTCCCAGACGCTCTAGCGCATTTAGGTGATGCCCTGGTTGCGGCTAACAAGTTAGAGCGGGCCAAACAGGTTTTCCAGCAGTTGGTGGATCGCGAGCCTGAGAGCGAACCGGCGAAGCGCAAACTTAGCGACGTTCTCAGAAAGATGGGGACTCTGGGCCCGGAGGACAGCAAGGCTGCGCTGCCTCCAGAGGATCACGCCCCGGCGGAAATCGTGAAGCCCCCTGCGCCTAAGGTACGCCCGGATATTGAGGTGCCTGCGCCCGAGGTCAAGGCCAAGCCGGCCGTGGTCTCATCCGAACCGGGACTGGATGACGAAACACAAAGGTTCATCGCGCAGTCGCTCACCGATGTCGACCTTTTTGCCAGCTATGGTCTAACGCAGAAGGCGATCGGGTTGCTTGAAGCCATTCTTAGGCGCGCTCCGCGACACACACCGACGCTCGAGAAGTTGCTCGACTTCGTGCTCGGTGCCGGGGACGATCGCCGCACTGCCGAACTGGCTGCTCAGCTCGAGCAGATTCACAGCGAGCGCGGCGACCAGCGCAGTGCCGAGCGCTTCAGCGAGCTCCGCCGCCGATTCCAGCGTGCCGCAGGGATTTCCGACGAGGAGCTGGCCGCGCCGGCAGCTGAAGGACAAGCCCCGTCCGAATTCTCGCTGCCCGAAATAGCCGCTGAGCCCGCGGCAGAGGAATTTACCCTAGACCAGACAGAGGAGCCTGCGATCGTCGAGGCTTCCGAAGCTGCGGCTCCGGTCGAAGAGGTTCACGAAGTCGACCTTTCAAGTGAGTGGGCGTCGGTCAGCGCAGAAACACAAGCAGAGAATGCAACGCCTGGCGTGGGAGAATTTGAACTCCACCCTGTCGAAGAGCAGCATGGTCCGGAAGAATTCGTAGTTCCCGAAGGGACGGCGATTGAGTCGAGCGAAGAGCTTGCGGCGGATTCGGGATTCCATGTTCCTTTGGAGCCGTCGCAAGCCGCACCGCATCCGCCCCGGCAGGAGGCGGTGGAGGAAGTACACGAGGAAGTTCTCGAGCTTCCGTCGACCTTCGAACAGGAAACGCACGCGGCCGCTGCTGAAACGGCGCCTGCGCACAACCAAACCGTTCCGCAAGCTGTCGCGAGTGAGTCCAAGTTCCCGGCAATGGGAATTCCGGAAGTACAACCCTCCTCCGCGGAGTCGGAATTCGAGCTGGAACAAGACTACGAGTTGGTTCTTGAGCCCGAGGCGCTGGTGCCCGCATACGACCAGAAGCCCCCCACCGAACCAATCGTAGCTCCCGAACCCGAAGCCGTACCGCAGAATTCCGCCCCGGCATCGCCGACAACCGGATTTGCGTCCGATCAATTTCTGAGCGATCTGGCCGCGGAAATTGACCAGCTCGGAATCGGCGAGTTGTCGCCTGCATTTTCCGAACCCGCTCCAAACGATAATGCCGCACCTAATAAGACCGGTGCGAAGACTGAACCCGTCAGTCCTGCCGAGGTCGGCCCGCTCAAAGAGGTTTTCGAAGAATTCCGCGCCGAGCTGGGCGAAATGGGAGCGGAAGACGAGGATTTGGAAACGCACTACAACCTCGGAATCGCGTTCCGCGAAATGGGCCTTCTCGAGGAAGCCATCAGCGAGTTCCAGAAAGTTGCCAAAGCCAACGCGCGTGGACGCTCCTTCCGCTACGCGATGCAGTGCTGCACCCTGCTTGGTCTCGCATTCATGGACAAAGGGCAACCTTCCATTGCAGCCCTATGGTACGAACGTGCCCTGAATACCGCAGATATCGATCCGGAAAGCGCCCTCGCCTTGCGGTATGATTTGGGAGTAGCCCAGGAGTCGGCGGGAGAGTTCGACGCTGCCCTGAAGAGTTTCTTCCAGGTTTATGCGGTCAATATTGACTATCGTGATGTCGGCGAGCGGATCGCGGCTCTACAAAAACCTGCGCGTTGACGCGGGGTCCTCGTTGAATTTTAGAGATTCTTCTTAGGCATGAATCGAATTTCCAGTGCGCTGCTGGTTGTTGTTTGTTGCATTATGGGGGCGATTCTCTTCTATCTCCCGTGGACGGGCCTGTGGGAGCAGAATTATTTCCTGAGTCACTTTCCGTCTTTGATGCGGATATTGCTCCATCCCTCGGTCCGTGGTGCCGTGAGCGGCCTCGGTATCTTGGACATTTTTCTTGCTGTAAATATGATTAGCCCCGAGAGTGGGCCTTCGGCTCCCCCCCGTGCGCGCCCGCAGTAGACTCCTCGATTCCCCCCGCGCTCCAATCCTGTGCTACGTAACAGATCGACGAAGTCTAGATCTCCCGGCTGCGCAGGACGATCTCCAACGATTTGTACACAAAGTCGAAGCAGTTGCCTCAGCAGGCGTCGATTGGATTCAAATACGTGAAAAGGATCTTTCCGCTAGGGACTTGACCTGGCTTACGCGTCAGATCCTAAGCTTCGTCCGCCGTGGCCACGATCCTACGGACACCAACCATCGTTCGCGAATCATCGTCAACGATCGGCTGGACGTAGCGCTCGCGGAACGAGCCGATGGGGTGCATCTCGCAGAAAACAGCGTACCCGTTACCGATACAAAGCGCTTGGCAGCTATGCGCGGGGTGTCCGACGATTTTCTGGTGGGCGTCAGCTGCCACTCTTTGGAAGCTGCGAAATTGGCGGAACGCGAAGGCGCCGACTATCTCTTCTTCGGACCTATCTTCGCCACGCCTGCTAAGGTTCGTTTCGGTGAGCCACAGGGTCTTGAGCAACTCGCAGTTGTGTGCGATTCCGTTTCCGTTCCCCTGGTCGCTATCGGTGGCATCACGCTCGACACCGCCTCCGCTTGTGTCGCCGCCGGAGCCGCTGGCATCGCAGCCATCCGCTTGTTTCAAGAATCACGTGATTTGCACGCGACGATTGCAGCACTGCGCCGCGAAATTGGCACTTAACGCCATGATAGGCAGCAAGAATTTACAAGAAAACCCATGGCGATGATTTGTGGTTAGTAGTGTGACGGCTCAGCAGTTGTCGTCGCACATCACGATGATCTGCGGGTCAAACTTTTTGCCATCCACGGTGATCGAATAAGGGAATGTAGTATCCTGCGTCAAACCTGTCCTCGCCACGGGATCTTGATCGCCCTTGCTGATTTTCATGGGCTTGCCTTGAAATGGCGAATCGTTGCCCTTGAACTCAACTACCCAATTCTCTCCACCATCTGACCAATGCATCTTTCGACCCGGACACAACACGACCGTCATGTGCTTTACGCCGGTATTTTTATCGACATCCGTCTTACGGTCACGGCAGGAGATTTTAGCGGTTTGGGACTCTTCGTGCCCGCAGCCAGAAATCGTCAGCAACATGACGCCGCAAAGAGTAATCCTCGCAAGCGACATGAGCAAAATTCTCATCGTGACCTCCGTCTTAATGGGGGGAAAGAAGCTCTTGGAACCGTGATTGGTCGCGTAGCCTACCAAAATTGGGCAGTTGCTGCAATTGAGCAGGATCTAGGCCTGCGGCGACGGCTTTTTCGAGTGCATCCAATGCTTGTTGGTGCTCGCCGAGTTGCTCATAGACTATCGCAGAGTTAAGGAGCACATCCGGACGCTTAGGCTCGATCGTCATCGCGCGCCTCATAAATTCGAGCGCCGGAGCGCGCTCGCCGAGCATCGCGTGATAAACCGAAGTGCAGCTCAGTGCCAGCGTGTCGTTGGCATTCACGTGTAAAGCATTTTCCGCCAAGGCGATAGCCTTTCGATAGGCTGCGGCTGCTTGCTCGCGATGCCCCGGCGCCCAGTAGTACGCGTCGCCCCAATTGCCCCAGACAACGTAGTTTTTCGCGTCCAGCTGCGTAGCCTGTTCGTACGTGTCCGCCGCCTCAGCGTAACGATGTAACTGGAAATAAGCTGTCCCCAGGTTGGATGTAGCATCCGCCGTCTTGCGAATCTCGAGTGAGTGCTGCAGCAACGGGATGGCCTCAGCGTTACGCCCCTGATACATGCGCACATCGCCCAGGTTGTTGTAGCCCATGAAACTGTCCGGAGCGAGGGACACGACCTGGGAAAACATCTGCGCCGCGTGTTCGTATTTGCCACGCCGCAGGTAAAAGGTGCCGAGCCGGTTGTAGCCCACCCAATACTCTGGGCGCAAGGAAATCGCTTGCTGGTAAGCCTTTTCCGCGTCGTCCGGGCGCTTGAGCTTCACGTACGCGCTGGCAAGACCCGCATGGGCGGCATCTAGTGTGGGGTCGAGTAGCACCGCTTTTTGATACTCAGTCGCGGCTTGCTCCACTTGGCCAGTTCCGAGATAAACGCCGCCCAGGCAAACGTGTGCATCTGCCAGGGCCGCATCGTGATCGACCGCACTATTGCACGCCTTAATCGCTTCCTCGGTCCAATGTGCTTCGTGCGTCAGGCCAAATTTGCTCCAGTAGGCTTCTCCCAAGCCTGCAGAGGCCGCCGCAAAGCCCGCATCTTTTTCCAGGGCGCGTCGAAAAACCGTAACTGCATTCTCCACGTTCTCCAGTTTTCCGATGTCCTGTAGGTATCCTCGGCCCTGCAGATAAAAATCATATGCCGCTGGCTCCATCGTGCCGTGCGCTTCCATCGTGCGCTTCTCTTGCGGCTGTAACTGCAGCTCGAGTGCGCGCGCAATACTTTCCGCGACGCGATCCTGCAAGGCGAAGGGATCATCCATGGATGCGGTGATGGTTCCACCTCGGCGCTCCTCGTGGCTGCGTGCATCTACTAACGAATAGTTGACCCGCGCTTGTCCCGCGGCGTGCTGCACGTTAATGATCAATCCCAAATTGATGCCGAATTCCGCGCGCGCTGCATCGATTGTGGTCGCGTTCTTGGCGCGAACTTCGCTCGCGGGAATCACTGCCAACGGACGCGCTGTGGTGAGCTGTGTTAGGCGCGACGTCAGTGTTTCCACCAGGCCAGCATCGAATGCGGTTTCTTCCGGCTTAAGCCCAACATTCCCGGGCAGAACCGCAAGCTGCACGTGCTCCGAGCCTGAAAGACCAATCCCATTTGACTGCCGGCGTCCCTTCTCGTAACGCCAAGCGCCAGCGATGGCCAGGCCTGCCAAGATTGCTAGAACCACGAAGCCGGCCCAGCGAGGAAATTTCTTGCGAGCTGCCACCGGCGCGACTTTCGCCGGTATCGCTCCCGACGGCTCAAGTGTCTCCAGCGCCGCTCGCAGTTCGCCCGCGCGTTGATAGCGCAGCCCAGGATCCTTTTCCAGGCATCGCCGGATCACACTTGCGAGTCCTGTCGGAATGCGCTCGGGGAGCGCTGGCGGAGCGTCTTGCATGATGCTCATGCACAGCCGATACAGGCTATCGCCTCGGAATGGTCGAACTCCCGAAGCCATTTCGTAGAGCACTACTCCCAAAGACCAAATGTCACTCCTCGCGCTGGCCTCACTGCCTTCCAGTTGTTCCGGTGCCATGTAAGGTAGTGTGCCCGTCAGACCAGCGCTGGTCTCGGTCGGAGCCACATCCAATGTCTTTCGGTGGATTTCTTCGGCATCGGTGCGTTTTGCCAGCCCAAAATCCAAAATCTTCGCGTCGCCCCTTGGCGTCACGATGATATTCAGCGGTTTTAGGTCGCGGTGAATAATTCCGCGCTCGTGAGCATGTTCGAGTGCGCCGGCAAGCTGTCGTCCGTATCGCAAGATTGTGTCCACCGGCATGCCATCGCCGCGCAGAAACTCCGAGAGCGGCCGGCCCTCCACGTACTCCATTGCGATAAAGAGTTCGCCATCCTCCTCATCGACCTCGTAGATCGTGCAGATATTGGGATGGTTCAGAGAGGACGCGTTCCGCGCTTCATCGCGAAAGCGATCCACGCGCCTGGGGTCATGGACAATCTGCGGAGAAAGAAACTTCAGCGCAACCGTTCGGCCCAAAGCCGTGTCTTCGGCGCGGAAGACCACACCCATGCCCCCCGTGCCCAGCGGGTTCAGCAAACGGTAGTGGGACACAACGGTACTTGGCAAGACGCACCGCCGGGGACAACGCGGGTTAGCTAGCTAGAATACTGCTCACAGCGGCCGGAACCCTCTGCAGCCGCTGGTGTTACGAATGTTAGGCTGCGAGTACCCCGAAGTCAACGAAGAGCGGTCATGCGACGAGGAAAGCCGCCGTCCGATCAACTCTGCGGACCCATCAGCCTGCGTAGCAAACGGATCTGGCCGGCATGGTAGATGTCGTGAAACGTGACGCCATAGAGGTGAGGCATCAATTTATTCCCGCGTGGCGTTCCAAGCGCTCTCGCGATCGATTCACGAAGCTCCCTATGCTCGCGTTCCAGTAAGTCTTTGTCGGCTTGCCAGGCCACTTCGGTCTCTTTGTTTTCTTCCGGGCGTGGGAAGAAATTGCTGCCTTTCAGTGCAAACGAGCCGCGTTTGCCTCTCTCAATCCGTCGCCGCATTACGTACTTCCAGTACGCCGCGTGGATCGTTAACTCCCAGATGTTGTGACGACCAGATCCGGGCCGCCAAGCCGCTTGCTTGGCGGTCACGCCGCGAATCGATTGTCTGAGATTAGGCCCGTGCCAGGTGCGTTTTTCGTAGGCTTCATCCACAAGGGCGAGTATCAATTCCCTAGGTTTCATGCAGCTCGTCTCCGGTCAAGACATCACTACTCCGCAAGGATGGCCTCTCGCCGCGTCACTGTCAAAGCAAGCCGCTAGGACTCGCGTTGTGCACTGCGTCGCGCCCTGGCCTTAGGCCGCACGACGGCTCACGATAGTGCTTGCCAGTCTGCCGCCTCAACCCGTTCTGTGCAGTGGCCGACCCGGCCGGACAGAACCCACTCACAGCCTGGAAGACCGAAACACGGGCGCCTTAGTTGCAACCTACTTGCATTTTTATATAGGACTATTTTAGTCTCATTTGTCTTGATTAGTTGCAAATCACTTGCAAGGAGACTCGGTGCCGTCCTTTACCCCTCTCATCACTGTCACTGTTTTGTGCGTTCTTCTCTGCGCGCTTGCTTCTCCGATGCCCTCAACCGCCCAGGAGCGCCCCTACATCGTCACCTATGACCACTACCTGGAAGAACCAGGCAATCTGGAAATCGAGTACTTCTCTACTTTCGGTACTCAGCGTGGCGGCAATGACTTCCATGCTTTCTGGGTCGAATTCGAATACGGAGCAACCGCCTGGTGGACGACAGAGCTTTACCTGGATGGACAAACGACTTTTCACGATAGCACTCTCTTCACCGGCTTCCGCTGGGAGAATCGCCTGCGCCCTTTGAAACACGAGCACTTCATCAATCCTGTTCTTTACATGGAGTACGAAAACAAGAACGGCGCGGACAAGATACGGAAAGAAGTCGAGGGTCTCGACGTCGAATCGGATTTCCTCACGCCCAATTCCGAAGCCCGCAAGGAGCACGTTCATGAATTGGAGTTCAAGCTCATCCTCTCGAGCACGGTGAAAGGCTGGAACTTCGCGGAAAATATCATCGCCGCGAAAAATCTCTCCAACAATCCCTGGGAATTTGGCTATGCACTGGGAGCGAGCCGGCCGCTCGCCTTAAGAGCATCCGCTCACCGCTGCACTTTTTGCCGCGAGAACTTCAGTGCTGGAGTGGAGATGTACGGCGGTTTAGGCGATCGTTACAACTTCGGGCTGAGGAACACGTCGCAATACCTCGCGCCGGTAGCCGCCTGGTATCTGCCCTCCGGCTGGACCGTGCGGGTCTCGCCTGGATTCGGCCTGAACGACAATAGCCACCGCTTGCTTCTCCGCTGGGGAATTTCCCGTGAGTTCTCCGGATTCGGCGAGATGATTGCGCACTTCTTCCGGAGCGGCCGATGAGGCCCGACCTCATTGCCTTTTGCGCCAGCGTGGTCTTTCTTGGAATATCGCTTGCCGTGACCCAACAAAAAGAAGCAGCGGCAAAGGTCTCTAAATCAGATCCCTCTGTCTACGCTGAGCTCAACAAGGTTCCGGAAAAGGCTCGCGTCCGGCGGAACCCCATGGAAACCGATCCCGATGCCGTCGCTGCCGGAAGAAACTTGTTTGAGCGCCACTGCGCGGAGTGTCACGGCGATACTGCTGAGGGAGGCAGAAAAGCCCCAAGTCTCCGTGCTGAAGAAGTCCAAAACTCCACGGCTGGTGCGATTTTCTGGATTCTGTCAAATGGCGTTGTGCGGCGCGGAATGCCCGTTTGGTCCAAGCTGCCTGAGCCGCAGCGCTGGCAATTGGTCACATATATCAAGTCACTTGGCGTTCGGCTAACACAGCCTGCCAACCCCTCGCTGCCCAAGGCCGACTTAACTCCACTTACGGCGCCGGCTTCGCCGCCTCATTGAGGATCATTGCCAGCCTCACTCCGGCCTGAGCGATCCCCATTCCCACTGCTTTCGACGCTTTGGTCTGATAGGCATCTCCAACCGCCACATGCTTTTCCAGCATGCGCTTCGCGATGTGATTGTTATCAGCGCAGTTCCCCGGCCGGACATCAGGCTCCACCCCGATCTTCTGCTGCAAAGACGCGTAGACCGCTTCCGCTCTTTCGTGGACTTCCCATGCCCAATTTTCTATCTGAACGCCTGCGGCTTCCCACGCTGGACTTGCTGCACGAAACTTCTCGTCCAACTCGTCCGCATAGCGTTGTGGACTCGAAATCTCCATATCGCGCTCCAAGATTTCTGTATCCCAGATTTGGTGCAGATTCGGAGAGTAGTCCTCGTGCTCCGGGCGAAACGGATTGAGCAGAGGCCCATGACGGAAATATTTCACCGGTATACAGTTGCCGCCTTTATCGCCATTATTGGTGGCGTGAAGCGGTTGATGCAGATCGCCCACAAAGTGAATCAAATAGCGCAAGGCTTCCGCCCGCTGCGCGGCATCCGCGCTCTGATCTTTAAGGCTCTTACGCTGCTCATCGATCGCCCGAGTTATGCAGCCGCCCGGCCCGCAATATTCTTCGAGTGGCCCGCTGTGCTTGCCGCGTGGGATATCGATGTAATGCCACGGGCCATTCTTCCGTTCGTTGCGTATGTCGTCCGGCCAAGTCGAAGCATCCACCATCAGGTCGCTCGTCGCATTGCCGCAATAGCGCTTTAGACGCGGATCGATCGGATTGGTGCTCAGGAGCATTTGCACCATCTGCTTGGCCTCGGGGGTCAGATGCTTTTCCGCAATCAGCGCCACGGTCTGGTGTCCTTTGCAGCCCCACGCGCTTGCTGTCGGCGCGCTGGCGATACACACAAGTCCGCACGAGACTGCAGCGCCAAGATATGTCGCAATTCGACGGGTAGTTCTCATTTTTCGCTGCGCAATTCTACACACTCGTGCCGGTAGATTCTGTGCGTTTGCAAAAATTTAATCTTTCGCGAAGAGTTTGAAACCGCCGCTTTTACGCGCTCAGCCAGCGCCCGATCGGCCGCCAAGATTCGGTGTGATCGCAAATCACTCGCAGCGTTGCGGTGATCGGAATAGCCAGCACAAGTCCCATGCCGCCCCACACCCATCCCCAGAACAGCAGCGAAACCGTAATCGCTACCGCGTTGAGGCGGACCCGGCGCCCCACCAGTTGTGGCGCCACAAAGTTGAGCGCGAGCACATGAATCGCGCTCAGCACTCCCGCGGTCAAGAGGAATGGCCCAATGGCCTTCCACTTTGCCAGCGCAATCAGGAACGCCGGAAACCACGCCAGCACCGCGCCGATGTAAGGAACCATATTCAGCAAGCCCGAAGCGATTCCCGTCAGGATCGGATAGTCCAGATCCATCATGAAGAAAAACAGACTGCTCGCCGCCACTACCATGCCGGTCACCAAAGTCATTCCGGCCAAGTAATCGCGCAGCACTTCGCGCAGGTCTTCCAGCGTTTCTTTCACTTGCGTCCGACGACCAACGGGAAACAGTTGCAGAGTGCCGTGCCACACCTCACGTTTCCCCGCCAGCATAAAAAAGACTAAGAAGGGCACGAACGTAATTTCCAGGAACAGCGCGTAGAGCGAGCCCATGCCACGCAAGATCAGCGTGTGCAAAACCCCGGGCATCTGGCGAATCTCGCTGTCCTGAGATGCGCCCTGCTGCGGCGCGATTTCCGACACTCTCCCCACAATGCCGTTAATTTTTCCCTCAACGGTATCCGCGGCATTTCGCAGCACGCTTCCGTACTTCGGCCAGTTCTCCGCGAAGTCCGCTGTCCGTGTTCCCAAGCCGTACCCCACCGCGCCCAAAACCGCGATCAGGATCAGCACCATTACCATCGCGCCCACCGTTCGTGGCAGCCGCATTCTTTCCAGAAATTCCACCGCCGGATCGAGGAAATACGCCAACAAAATCGACAGCAATAGCGTTATAACCACGCCTTGCGCGTAGTAGCAGAATAAAAGGATGATCGCCGCCGCGATCACCCGCAGGCTGAACGTCGATCCGCTGATCCGCACAACGGCCGGAGTCGTTCTAGGTGGTGTTTCCGTCGTCGTCACAAGCTCTCCGCGTTCAAACACGGTAGCACAACCAAGCAAGCCACATGCCATGTCCCGAGCCACCGTTTCGTGTCTCGCAATTTGTTCCGGGCTGCCGCAGTCTTGCGCCGTGGGCGGTTCTTTGTGCCCTGAAACTTACGTTACCCGAGCGAACCCGCCTCCATCACCCGGAAACGTACTCCTTCAACGCTGTGCTAAGCTCGCCTGAGGTTCACATGCCCAAGGAACTATTCGGCACAGACGGAATTCGCGGCGTTCCCGGCACTCCGCCGCTCGACGACGCGACGCTTTTTGCCACCGGCCGTGCGCTCGGCGCATATCTGGCGCGCGAGCATTCTCCTGCTCGTGTGCTCATCGGAATGGACACGCGCGAATCTGGGCCTCATCTCGCTTCGCTGCTGGCGGCAGGACTCGAAAAAAGCCGCGCCTCGCTCGCTTTTGCCGGTGTAATTACCACGCCAGGCGTTGCTTGCCTGGTGCGCCAGAATGATTTTCAAGCCGGCGTGGTCATCTCCGCTTCTCACAATCCCTATCACGACAATGGCGTGAAGCTCTTTTCCCATGCAGGAATGAAATTTCCCGATTCGGTCGAGGAAGAGCTCGAACGAGACCTCTTCAAATACTGCTCGGAGACTCCGCCCAAGAATCCGCCTGTCCTCGTTGCGGACGAAAGCCTCGATGCCGAATATCTCGCGTTCCTTCGCAGCCGAGTGATCCCTGGAGCCAAATTATCCGGCCTTCGCATCGTTCTCGACTGTGCCAATGGCGCCGCCTACAAGCTCGGCCCTCAGCTGTTTCGCGCCCTCGGCGCTGAAGTCATCGCCATCGGCGATTCGCCGAACGGTCGCAACATTAATGACCGCTGCGGTTCGCTCTATCTTGGCGGGCTGCAGCGTAGCGTCGTCGAAGAACACGCGGCTCTCGGCGTGGCCTTTGATGGCGATGCCGATCGCGCCCTCTTTGTCTGCGAAAGCGGAAGAATCATCAATGGCGATGGCGTCCTCCTCGCCGCCGCTCGCTTTTTGAAATCACAAGGAAAGCTCAAGGGCAATCGAGTCGTCGCCACTTCTATGTCGAACCTCGGCCTGGAACGCGCCCTCGCTCGCGAAGATACCGGCTTGGCGCGTGCCGCCGTCGGCGACCGCTACGTTCTCGAAGAAATGCTCCGCAGCGGCAGCGTTTTGGGCGGGGAACAATCCGGCCATGTCATTTTTCTAGACGACTCTCCGGCCGGGGACGGCCTGCTCACTGCCGTCAAAATCGCCTCGCTTGTCTCCATGCGTGGCCGGTTAGAAACTCTGGTCGAAGGGCTCAAGGATTATCCGCAGACGATCGTCAATGTGAAGGTGCGCTCCAAACCTCCCTTGGAATCGATTCCCGAAGTTTCTCGTGCACTCGCCGAGGCCCAATCCGCCTTAGGCGAAAACGGTCGCGTCGTCCTCCGCTATTCCGGCACCGAACCCCTCGCTCGCGTCATGGTCGAAGCCGAGCACGACACCGACGTCCAGCGCTTCAGCGAATCGGTCGCCAACGCCCTCCGTTCCTCCATCGGCGCCTAGCGTTCGTTAGGGGAACGCACCCTATGCCCGTTTCTTCATACTCCTGATCTTAGAGCTCGCCTAACCGGCCGGTCTGGCGTTCGAATCCTCAAGCTTCTCTTCGTCCCCCGCTCCCTGGAACTTTTCGCCCGGTGGCGAAATTACCTTAGGTGAAGGGTTCACGTGAGGATATGCAAGCTCCCTTGCCCATGCCCGTTCTAAACTCAGAGGCCGTAACACCAACCGCTATGACCGACACCTCCGCAGGCCCGGCACCGCCTGAAACCGACGAGACCCTCATGCTCTCGTTCTCACACGGCTCATCAGAAGCCTTCACCGAACTCTTCCACCGATACCGTCAACCGATTCACGGTTTCTTTTACCGGCGCCTCTCCGATCCAACGCACGCCGAAGAACTTGCCCAAGAGGCCTTCCTCGCCCTCATTCGCTCCGTCAGCCGTTACGAGCCACGCGCATCATTCCGAACTTATCTGTACGCGATTGCCCTGAAAATTCTGCGTGCCTACCGCCGCAAAGCGGCGTTTCGCGCCACTTTCTTCGGCCGCTCTCTGTCTGATCCCGCCAAGCAGGACGCGACCGAGTCCGCTCTTCTGGTCCGGCGCGCCATCGCCAAGCTTGACCCGATCGAGCGCGAGATTCTCCTTCTCCGCGAATTTGAACAGCTCAGCTATTCCGAAATCGGCGGCGCCTTGCACTTGCCCGTGAACACCGTACGCTCCCGCCTCTTCCGCGCCCGCATGGCATTCCGCCAGATGCTCGAAGAGCGCGCGCCGCAGCCCGCCCCGCAAGACCTGCCTGCTTTGGGAGAGCAAACATGAACACCGCCGTCCATCTTGTCCATCGCGAGGAAGTCATGGGCCTCCTCGACGGCGAACTATCCCCAGAGCGTGCCGAATTCGTCGCGACGCACTTCGAGAACTGCCCGGAGTGCCGCCAGATCGCCGACTCTCTTCGTTCCAGTTCCCGCTCGCTGTCAGAGTGGGGCGCTCCGACCGCGGCCTCCAGTCCTCACTTCGAAAGCCGCCTGTCCGAAATAGCCTCCGCCACCTCGCGCAACACTTCCCGGAGCGGCTCGGTTCTGCTAGCCACCTTCTTCCGCAAGCACTGGTTGCTTAGCACCGGCGCTTCCACGTTGGCCGCTGCTATCGCCTTAAGCTTAGCGACGTCTCGCTCCGCGAAGTTATCTATTCCGAGTCAACGGACCGTCTCGCAGATGAGCGAGCGAATCCTGTCGCATGACGGTCAGCCAATTTCCGAGGGCCAAGCAAGAGTCTTCGGAGGCGCGAACCTTGCTAAGTCTCCCTCGAATTATGACGGCTCTCTCATTGAGCGTTCAAAGAATGGGCCCGCACCGTTCGCGCAAGGGTCTCTCGGAGCCGCCATTGGACGTGTTGGGGCCGACTCCCATGGCGCCTATCGTCGATGGCTGGAGAAAAAAGGCCCAACCTTGGGTAAGCTCGAATTAGAACAGGGTGCCGTCGGACCAGCAGATCGTTTCTCCTCGTCTGAGCCCACCCAAGCCCCAATGATTGCCCGTACCCTCTCGCTCTCGATTGTCGTTAAGGACTTCGACAAATCGCGCGCTTTCCTCGACTCCGCCTTGGCGCGTCATCATGGCTACGCTGCCAGCCTCACGGCGAATACACAGCAAGCCAGCGCTCGCTCTTTGCAAGCTTCGCTACGCATTCCCGCTAATGAGCTTTCCGCGGCGCTCGCAGAATTGAAAACATTGGGCCAGGTGGAGAACGAAACTCAGGGTGGCGAAGAAGTGACCCAGCAACACGCCGACCTCGTCGCTCGCCTCAAGAACTCCCGAGATACCGAACGCCGCCTTCAGGCCATCCTTCTCCAGCGCACTGGAAAAATCAGTGACGTGCTTGCCGTCGAGGAGCAAATCGCACGCGTACGCGGCGAGATCGAGCAGATGGAAGCCGAACAAAAGTCACTCGAGCATCGCGTCGACTTCGCCGCCATCGATCTAAGGCTCGCCGAAGAGTACAAAGCTCAACTCACTGCGCCATCGCCCTCACTCTCGATCCGTCTTCACAACGCGCTGGTCCGGGGTTACCGCGACACCTTCGAAACGGCCGTGGGCATCGTTCTATTCCTCCTGGAATTCGGCCCAACCATTCTCCTTTGGCTGGTCCTCGTTTCGCCCATAGTATTGTTTCTCCGCCGCCGTTGGCTCCGCGTACAAACCCTCGCTTCTTAGTCACGCTTGTCACGAGCCTGGTTCGACCGTTTCCCTTGATTTCGATGCGGCGGTCGGGAGGCGGACAGACATTCCCTGTCTGTCCCCAGCCGTCCTGTTTCCCAACAGTAATGGCCTCGCTGATGATAGTCCTGGGCCGTCGTCGCATAATCTCCAACCGCAGCAAGTCGCGAAACGGCGGCCAAAGTGCGCCGCCTTTCGGCCTTTCTCCCAAAGAATGGATGTAACAGGGTGTTGACCTGTGGGTTTTTGTAGTCTTTTGGAACGGAGAATTGCGTGCCGGCCGAGCGCAACTCTCATAACTCGCTTCTTTTCAGAGGCCTGATTCCCTTGCGTGGATCGAAACGTTCCTGGCATACCGCTTGCTCTCCCTTAAGCCAACATAAAAAGATTGGCTTCCCGGGGTGGCCGGAACCCAACCTCGACTGGGATTCCGGTTTAGGGGGGTCAGTTCAGAAAGAGGGGGCTTGCACCAGCCCCCTTTTTCATTTGTAACGTGGTTAGCGCAACGTCCCGCGAGTGGGGCTCTGAAATGTCACCCAGCCTTGGTGCGCATCCACAACCCCGCGCGTGTGCTGCTCAATTGTGGCCCGATCAATCCTGATTCGCCTGACTTTGCTTGCTTAGCTGGGTTTCACGTACTGGCGCTGCGGAACACAGGAGCAGAAGCGACAGAACAGAAGAAAAAAGATGAGCGGCCGGTGGGGGGACCGGCCGCTCGGGCGTGGGGGAATGGAGGGTACCGTGGCCTGAAGTCAGTTCGGCCCTTCGTTCGATCGCCCCGCTGCGCTCGCGAGCAGTAGGACGACGCACAGAAGCAAACAACCGACAATCATCGTTCGTTGCCCAAAGAGCAGAACTTACTCCCGATCACATGGCGATTCTGCGGTACAGGTTTGTTTGAGTCGATAGGCCGCTTGTTCCAATTCACCCAGTACTCTCTTCTAGCCACGCGGTTCCCTGTACCCGGTACTCTCGTACCGGAGCGCACTTAAATGGCTTTGCGCCTCAGCGTCGCAAGAACGACCATGTACCTACATTCTTCGCCGCGCCTCTCGCCCACAAGACCAGTAAAGCTTTCTCACAATCTGTCCGATAACCCTCTCGGCCGTTGCCACGGCCACCTTATGGGAGGCGTGCGTCGCAGCGGCCGCATCAAAAAACAACTTGGGGTTCTGCTCCTGGGCACCGATACCTCTGGACGGGTGTTTTCGGAGGAGACCGTCACAGTCGTGCTGTGCCGCCACGGCGCCGGAGTCATTTCCACGCCCCGGCTCGCTCCCGACGAGATCCTGACCATCCGCCTATTGAGCTCCAATAAAGAAGCCGAAGTGCGTTTGGTGGGCCAAATGGGGCAGGAAACCCGCGGTTACACCGACGGTGTGAAGTTTATGGACCCTGACCTCG
>Ga0070698_100002773_pt1 | contig 19264 bp, 19 predicted proteins | sample KBSK1502metaG_FD_65477 | JGI IMG/M metagenome (GOLD analysis project Ga0070698, IMG submission 65477) | Corn, switchgrass and miscanthus rhizosphere microbial communities from Kellogg Biological Station, Michigan, USA - KBS K1-50-2 metaG | ecosystem: Host-associated > Plants > Roots >...
CCGCCGCCAGCTTTTCACGCGGGGCGCGGTTCAGGGTATTGCAAGCCGGGCAGGCGACGATCAGGGTTTCAGTCATGGCGAACCTCGCTGATGATCTAGAAGAATGCAGCGAGGGCGACGACGTTGCACCGTCGTTTCATGGGGGAGGAAGAATATGGATGAGTTGATCGCCCAGGCCCCCACTGGCACCACCCTGATCCTGCGCGCCCTGGCGCGCTGTCCCGAGCGCATGGCCTTCGCGTGGGACGGCGGCAGCCTCACTTATCGCGCCACCCTCGACCTGATCGGCCGGCTCCAGGCGGCGATGGCCCCGGCCGGCCTCAAAAAGGGCCAGACCGCGGCGTTCCTCAGCGCCAACAGCGCCGAGACCTGGTGCGCGGGCGTGGCCGCAGCGGGGCTGGGACTGATCGCAACCTGGCTGCATCCGCTGGGCGCTTTGGACGATCACCTCGAGGTCATCGAGGATGCCGAGGCCACGGCCCTGATCGTCGATCCACGCACCCACGGCCAGCGCGGCGGCGAGCTCGCGGCCAAGGCGGCCGACAGGCTGAAAGTCGTGCTGACTATGGGCAAGGCCGATTTCGGCCGCGACGTCATGGCGGCGGCCGACAAGGTGGGCGCGGCGAGCCCGGTCGATCTCACCGACGCCGACGACTATGCCGTCATCAATTACACCGGCGGCACGACGGGCAAGTCCAAGGGCGCGATCCGCCGCCACCGCTCGACCGCCGCCATGTCGGTGGCGGTGGCCGCCGACTTCGAGTTGCCCGAGGTGCCGCGCTACCTGGCGGCGGCGCCGATCACCCACGTCTCCGGCACCAAGGTCCTGCCCGCGCTGCTCAAGGGCGGCACGGTGCATCTGTTGAAGGGTTTCGAGCCGGAGAAGTTCTTGGCCACCCTCTCACGCGAAAAGATCAACTGCACCCTGATGGTGCCGACCATGATCTACGTGCTGTTGGATCATCCCGGGCTGGACAAGACCGATCTCTCCTCGCTGGAACTGATCCTCTACGGCGCCTCGCCGATGTCGCCGACGCGGCTGGTCGAGGGGCTGCAGCGTATCGGGCCGGTCTTCAGCCAGCTCTACGGCCAGACCGAATGTTATCCGGTGAGCGTTCTGCGCAAGGCCGATCACGACGCCAGACGTCCCGAGCTGTTCGCCTCCTGCGGCTTTCCCATCGCCTCGTGCAGCGTGACCTTGCGCGACGAGGATAACAACGAAGTGAAAGCGGGCGAGGCGGGCGAGATCTGCGTGCGCGCTCCGCACGCCATGGAGCAGTACTGGAAGCAGCCGGAGCAGACGGCCGAGACCTTCAAGGGCGGCTGGTTGCATACCGGCGACATCGCCCGCGCCGACGAGCGGGGCTATCTCTACATCGTCGATCGCAAGAAGGACATGATCGTGTCGGGCGGCTTCAACATTTTTCCGCGCGAGGTCGAGGACGTGCTGTCATCGCATCCCGGCGTCGCCATGGCCGCCGTGATCGGCGTGCCGCACGCGAAGTGGGGCGAGGCGGTGACCGCCTTGATCGTGGCCAAGCCCGGCGCGCGGCCGGCGGCCGAGGCGCTGATGCAGCTCGTCAAGGACCGCAAGGGCGGCCCGCACGCGCCCAAGCAGGTCGAGTTCGTCGACAGCCTGCCGCTCACCGCCGTCGGCAAGGTCGACAAGAAGGTGCTGCGCGCCAAGTACTGGGCGGGACAGACGCGGCAGGTGGGTTGATCGCGTTCGCTGTCATCCTGAGCGCAGCGAAGGATCTCATCGCCAGCAGTGATCGACGACAGTATCGCCTTGGAAGCGGCGAACATGTTTGGCTTCCATGAGATGCTTCGCTTCGCTCAGCATGACAGAAGGCAGTACCTGACAGGGGCAAGCTGTCGCAGACAGTGGATGACTCGGCGGAAGTTCACGACGCGTTCCCGCTTCGGTCACCGTCATCGCCCCACAATCTTGGCCTGCAGGGTTTACCTCGGCCCCGGAGTCGTGGCAGCAGTGGCTGATGGCAGCACGACGAACAGCTTCCGGCGCCGCCCTCGCGGCCGCCGCCTTCCTCATCGCCGGATGCCAGCTCGGGGCACCACCGCCGCAGACCGCGTCGCTCGCACCCACGGTCGATGCCCGCCAGAAGGAAATCGATGACCGCAAGGACGAGATGATCCGCCAGCTCGCCCATTGTGAAAGCGGCGGCTGGGGCCCGTCGGATCGGCTGATCCATGGCGGCCGCGGCGCCTATCTTGGGCGGCTGCAGTTCACCGTGCAGACCGTCATCAGCTACCAGCTCAAGCGCGACGGCACCCGGCTCTCACGCCAGGAGGCGATCGACCTCGCCCACGACTACGACCGCGCGGCCTCGCTCGCCAAGTACATGATCTTCGAGCTCGAGGAGCCGTTTCACTGGCCGCTGTGCTCGCGCAAGATCGCCCTGCGCAACGAGATGGCCAACATCAAAGAATTGACGAATCAGGCGGCTTTGGTCCGCTGACTACCGCGCCGCTTGCGCGCCGATGCCCAGCGCGCCGCACTGTCGCACGCTGGTTGCCCTGAGCTACTTGAGCTCGCTACAGAATTCCTGAATGCGCCGGCAGCCCTCGCGCAAGCTCGCCATGTCGGTCGCGTAGGAGATGCGGAAGTAGGGACTCATGCCGTAGGCCGCGCCCTGCACGGTGGCGACATGCTTTTCCTCGAGAAGCGCCGTCACGAAATCGGTGTCGGTGGCGATCCGCCGACCACCCGGCGTCGTCTTGCCGATGCAGCCTGCGATGTTGGGGAAGACATAGAACGCGCCCTCGGGCTTGTGGCAGGTGATGCCCTTGGCCTGGCGCAGCATGCCGACGACCTCGTCGCGTCGCTTCTGGTAGTCGGCGACGCGTTCCTTGACTAGGTCCTGCGGACCGTTCAGCGCCGCCGTCGCCGCCGCCTGGCCGACGGTCGAGATGCCCGAGCCGATCTGGCCCTGCATGTTGGTCATCGCGGCGATCATCGGCTTGGGGCCGCCGGCGAAGCCGACGCGCCAGCCGGTCATGGCGTAGGCCTTGGAGGCGCCGTTCACCGTGAGGGTACGCTCCTTTAGCCGTGGCTCGACCTCGGCGGCGGTGCAGAAGCCGAAGTCGTCGTAGACCAGGTACTCGTAGATGTCGTCGGCCATCACCAGAACGTGCGGATGGGCGAGCAGCACGTCGGTGATGGCACGCATCTCGGCGCGCGAGCACACCGCGCCGGTCGGGTTGTTGGGGAAGTTCAGCACCACCCATTTGGTCCTGGGCGTGATGGCGGCGTCGAGATCGGCCGGACGCAGCTTGAAGTGGTTGTTTTCCGGGCACGACACGAACACCGGCCTGGCGCCCGCCACGACGGCCTGGTCGGCATAGGAGATCCAGCCGGGCGCGGGGATCACCACTTCGTCGCCCGGATTAACGCTCGCCATCAGCGCGTCGTACATGATCTGCTTGCTGCCGTTGGAGACCATGATCTCCTCCAGCGCATAGTCGAGGTGATTGTCGCGCTTGAACTTGCGCTGGATCGCCTCCTTCAAGGGCTTCACGCCATCGATCGGCGGATACTTGGTGTCGCCGGCGAGTGCCGCCTTGTGCGCGGCCTCGATGGCATGCGTCGGCGTGGGGAAATCGGGCTCGCCGGACGACAGGCCGACGATCTTCACGCCCTGGGCACGCAGCTCGCGCACCTTGCGGGTCATGGCGGCCGAGGCCGACACTTTTACGTTCCTGAGACGCTCGGCGACTTCGAACATGATCGTTATGAATCCTTCCTGTGTATCGTGAGCGCGATGCCGCCCAGGATCGCCACCGACGCCACCAGCAGCCGCGTGGTGATCGCCTCGCCGAGTAGCACTACGCCGCCGATCGCCGCAATGGCCGGCACGCTGAGCTGGATGGTCGCGGCCGAGGTCGCCCGGAGCGCCGGCAGGGCGGCGTACCACAGGACATAGCCTAGTCCCGAGGTCACCGCGCCCGACAGCACGGCATAGAGGGTGCCCGTAAGATCGGCTGTTTCCCGGCCGGCGGCCGACAGGGCGAGCAGCGCGGCGAAAGGGACGGAGCGCAGGAAATTGCCACCCGTCGCGGCGATGGGCTCGCCGGCGCTTCTTCCGAGCAGCGAATAGACGCCCCACGCCACGCCTGCGCCCAGCATCAGCAGCGCGGCGAGCGGCGGCGGCGCGGCAAGACCCGGCAGCAGCAGGCCGACCAGGCCGGCCAGCGTGATGGCAAGGCCGACCAGGCTCAGCCTGCGCAGGCGCTCGCCCGTCCATAGGCCGTAGCCCATCATGGTGAGCTGGATGGCGCCGAACAGCAGGACCGCGCCGGTTGCGGCCGTAAGGTCGCGGTAGGCGAAGGAGAAGAAGGCGGCATAGGCCGACAGCATGGCGGCCATCGGCCAGCTTCCGCCTGTCGAGGGCCGCACGCCGCGCGACCTCAGGATGACGACCAGGATCAGGGCGCCCGAGGCGAGACGGATCGCGGTGAACGTTGCCGCGTCGATCGCCGTATCCCGCAACGCGATCCTGCAGAGCAGGGAATTGCCGGCAAAGGCCAGCATGGCCAGCGAGATGAGAAGGGCCGTGCGCAGGCCTGTCGCGGGGACGATCATTCTGCAGCATGCCATATCACGCGCGGCGCCAGCAGTTCATGACGCGCTACCAGGCGCTGAACTACGACCACGTGCGCAACGCTGCGACAGAGGCGTAGCTCAAGCCGGACCGCGGGCCTCCAGGCCCGCATCATGATTCATGAGCGGGCCTGGAGGCCCGCGGTCCGGAAGATCAGTTGCTCAGCCGATAGAGCTTCATCGCGTTGTCGCGCGTTATCTCGCGGGATTCTCGATAACGATCGGTGCGTCGAAGTAGGTCACCTGCGGAGCGGCGCCATAAGTCGCGGTCGCCTTGGCTCGCCAGGCATCGCTGAACCAGGCCTGCGCCTCGGCGCGGCTATTCCAGAGGTAAATCCCGCCGAACTTGCCGTCGTCCGAAAGCGTGAAGTACTTGCGGGCCAATCCGGGCAGCGCCTGATATTGGGGAACCGCCTTCTGCATGCCAGCCACCGTCTGCTCACGCGAGACGCCGGGCGGTATCGGGATGCTGACAACCACCGCCACCGGACCCGAAGAGGCCGATGGCGTCGACTGAGCGAACGCCACCGAGGTCACGGCAGCGGTTGCGACCGCTGCGAGGATCATTGTTGCGATCATCGATTTCTCCTTGTTGGATCGCTCGATCGTGATCCGGACGGGATGGCGTCGTCCGTGCCGTTTCACGCCAAACTGCTTTGCGCCTTGCGCAATACCGGCGATACTTGGCCATGCAGATCGGCGACCTCGAATGGCTTCTGGCGATCGCCCGCGCCCGCTCGCTGAGCGCGGCAGCAAAAGCGCATGGCGTCGCGGTGTCGACGGCGGCACGCAGGCTCGACGCGCTTGAAGCCGAACTCAAGCTTCGTCTTGTCGACCGCCGTCCGGATGGCGTGCGTCTGACACCGGACGGCGCGCGGATTGCAGCGCTTGCCGAACCTGCCATCGACTCGGCCGAGCGGATCGCGCGCGCGGCAGCGGCGATGCGGGCGGGCGGCGACCATTTACCCGTGGTCGTGTCGGCGACCGAATTCGTGGTGTCCGCGATTCTGGCGCCGGCGCTGCCAAAGCTATGGGCGAGATATCCGGATCTGTCGATCACGCTGCGCTCGCAAGCCGGACTTGTGAGCTTGGCCGCTCGCGATGCCGACCTCGCGATACGCATGTCGCGGCCCGAGGGCGCGAGCCTCATGGCAAAAAAGCTGCCGACGTTCAAACTCGGGCTTTTTGCGAGTGCGGCCTATCTCGCCGGGCGCAATCCCGCCGACCTGCGGCTGTCCGAGGAGCGCCTCCTGATCTACGACGACAGCTACGGGCGCTTGCACGAACTCGATTGGGTGGATGCTGGCGGCTTCACCGCCGCCGTCGCGCTGCGCACCGGCTCGACCCGCGCTCTTCTGGCGGCGGCCGAAGCGGGCGCCGGCATCGCCCTGCTGCCGGCGATGTTCGCTCGACCGCGGCGGCTGATCGAGGTGCCGGCGCCGTCGGCGCTTGCCGGGCGAACGCCGTGGTTGGTTGCCCATCGCGATCTGCGCCGATTGCCACCCATCCGGGCGGTTCACGCCTGGGTCGTCGGAGCGTTCACGGCGTTGGCGCCGGCCAGCTGACGGAGTGACCTCAGTTGCTCAGCCGGTAGAGCTTCATCGCGTTGTCGCGCGTCACCTTGCGGCGTGCTTCGGCGCTGACGCCCGAAAGCTCGCGCGTCAGGAACTCCTGCGAATCGGGCCAGATGCCGTCGGGGTGCGGGTAGTCGGAACCCCACATGACGTTATCCTCGCCCAGGATGTCGAGCAGGCGGATGCCGACCGGATCGGTCTGGTAGGTGGCGTAGAACTGGCGGTACCAGTACTCGCTGGGCTTCATCTTGAGCTCGAGGTCCTTGAACTGGTCCTCCCATTCGAGGTCCATGTGCTGCAGCACATAGGGGATCCAGCCCAGCCCCGCCTCGCCGATCACCACCTTGAGGTTGGGGTAACGCTCGGGCGCGCCGCTATAGATCAGCGACATCAGCATGTAGCCCATGTGCATCTGGAAACTGGTGATGTGCGCGGCCTGCACACGACGCACGACATATTGCGGCATCTTCGAGGTATCGGGTGATCGCCCACCGATCGTGTGGAAGTGCACGGGGATTCCGGTTTCGTGCGCGCACTTCCACAGCGGCTCCCAGAACGGATCCCAAAGCGGCGTCATGTCCGGTCGGTTGGCGACATCGAAGCCGAGCACGCCACGCCGGGCGTTGCGCATCATCTCGGCCACCGACTCTTCCATGTTGTAGTTGGGAATGTTGGCGAGGCCGACCAGCCGATCGGGCGCGGCGCGGCAGAAATCGTGCAGCCAGTCATTGTAGATGCGCAGCATCTCGAGGGCGGCTTCGGGATCGTTCAGCCGGCCGCTCGATCCCAGCACGCCGTACAGGATCTCGGCCTGCACGCCGTCGCGCTCCTGGTCCTTCAGGCGGAGCGAGGGCTCGGTCAGGCGGCGGATGCCCTTCTTGCCGTCGTCGTAGAGACCGGTCGAGGCCATGCGGTCGGAGCGGTGGATGACGCCCGGCACGTATTCGCGGCCGGCCGAGCCCATGCCGTTCACCAGACCGAACTTGGCGCCCTTGGCGCTCACCCATTCCGGTCCCTTGGGCCCCTCGACCACATGGGGCATGCGCTCCTTCAGCGCCGAAGAGGCATTCCTCGTGAACAGGTCGGGCGGCAGCCAGATCAGGTCGACATGTCCATCAGCGGAGATGACATCGTATTTCATCAGCGCGTTCCTCCGGGGCCAGCGAGCGCTAGAGTGCGCCACGGCCGAAACGGCCGCAACCGTTTAGGCAGCGACACGCTCGCGGAACGGAAGGGGAGACGGCTCGCCGTTCTTGCGTATGATGGCGGGAGGGGAGACCACCGACGCATGATCGCCGCCTTCGCCCGCGCCGCCCTGGCCCTGACCGTCCTGCTCGCGGCGGGCTGCTCGTTCTATCTGGGCGAGCCTCGGGTGCCCAAGACCGACTTCCGCGCGGCGCTCAATGGCTCCAACGAGGTGCCGCCGACGCAGAGCCGCGGCAGCGGCTATTTCGAGGCGGTCTATCGGCCGTCGACCAAGGTGCTGGAATATCGCTTGAACCTGGTGGGCCTCAGCGGGCCGATCACCATGGGCTACCTGCATGGCCCGGCCGGGCCGGGCGAGAACGCCGACAAGGTCGCGCCCATCAACATCCCGATCTACTACTACAACAGCGGGATCTGGGACGGCGTGACCCTCACCGAGCAGCAGGCGGCCGAAGTGTTGGCCGGGCGCTGGTACGTCAATGTCATGACGATGCAGTATCCCGACGGCGAGATCCGCGGCCAGATCGTGCCGGCGACGAAGTAGACTTCACGTATTTCGTCGAAGCCACTTCACCAGCGAGTCGAAACGAAAGGCATTTCTTTCGTAAAGGCCGGCAATGAAGGCGTAGGTGTCATCGGCCGAAGCGCGCAGTTCAACGTTGTTGATGGCGAGAAACGTATAGGTCGCCGCGAATGCCGTACGTTTATTGCCGTCAATGAACGCGTGACTCTGAGCCAGGCTTTCCCAGAGGGCCGCCGCCTCTTCGACTATGTCCGCGTAGTAGCCCGTTTGCGGCCGAAACAGCGCCGCTTCCAGAAGGCCTGGGTCGCGAAGCCCCGGTGCTCCTCCGTATCGCTCCATCTGGTCGGCATGAATGGCAAGAACGTCGGCGACCGTAAGCCAGTCTCTCACTGCGCCAGCTTCTTGTAGAGCTCGCCATATCGGACAAGGCTACGTTGGTAGGCGTCCATGACATGCGGACGCGGCCTGCCCGACCGTCGCTTCTCGAGCAGGTCCGCCAGCGCCTCGTCGATCAGCGCCTGGAGCTGCCGTCCCTCCTTTTCGGCGAGGCGTCGCACGGCGGCAAGCGTCTTAGCGTTGACTTGCGTAGCGAACTTTTCGCGGTTGGCGGCCATGCTCGATGTTCCTTGTTTCTTCTTTTATCATGAAACGTCATGACACATCAAGGTTCAGCTGCTTCGCGGCTAGTCGAACTTGTAGTTCCAACCGATCCATTCACGCAGACCGCGACCCATGACCTGCTCGAGGTCGCGGCCTTTCAGCCACTGCAATTCCTCGGTGAACATAGTGACGCACTGCCTGTAGGTGCACGGCATGCGGGTGATGTCGGTGCCCCAGAAAAAACGCTTGGGTCCGTAGGCGTCGAAGATGCGCTGCAGGCCGTCATGCAGGTTCTTGAACGGGTAGGGCTGGGTCGAATAGCCGGGCGCGCCGGTCGCCTTGACGGCGACGTTGGGCAGCTTGGCGAGCGCACACAACGCGTCGAGGTTGCCGAAGGCCGCCGTGTCCTTTTCCAGCCGCAGCAGGCCGCAATGGTCGATGATCAGTTTAAGGCGCGGATGCGCTTCGGCGATTTTCCTGAACGTCGGCAGGAACAGGCCGGCCATGGTGGCGACCGGGATGCCTTCCTTTTCGGCGGCCGGCCACACCCAGTCGAGCTTGCCCTCGTGCAGCGCCTTCTGCTGGTCGGGATAGAGCAGCGCCCAGCGCAGGCCCATCATGCCGGGCTGGTTGCGCCAGCCGTGGATGCGCTGGCGGCTCTCTGGATCGTCGAGCGGGAACTGGCCCATCACGGCGAAGCGGTCGGGATATCTCTTGGCCGCATCGATCGCGAGCTGGTTGGAGGTCGGATCCCAGCTATAGGGCGGATGGATCAGGGCGGCGTCGACGCCCGCCTCGTCCATCTCCTTCAGCGCCTGCTCGGCGGTGAACTTCGACACCTTGCGGTGCAGGCCCGAAGGCGGCACCACGGTCTGCGACCAGATATGGATCTGCGCGTCGATGATCTTCATGGCGTTCTCCCTATTTCGTCCCGGCGATTGTAGACTGATCCAAAGGCCGGCCGGAGTTTCAGATGCGCATGAAACGACTGCGATTTGTGCCTTGCCTGGTGTCCGCCGTGACGGCAGCAGCCCCGGTCACCGCCCAACCCATACCGGCAGCCACGCCGGAGGGGATCTTTTGCACCGGCACATATGCGGCGACTGGCCGTGTGCTCGCCGCCGTGACCGGGTGCCGAAACGAAAACCAGGGCTGTTCCTCCGACTACTTCCTTGATCTCAAGGTCGAGATCACCGAGGTCATCGGCGCAAGAAGTCCGACCTCTTCCTATCCGGTAGGCCGAAGCTTGCACCGGGGCGATATCCTGCCGATTCGCATCCGCCCCTTCGCCAGCCTTGTCATTACGGCCATTCCTCCGCCGCCCAGGCCTCCGCTCTCCGATGCGCAGATTCGCGATACCTTTGTGAACAAGGAGTTCGTCTTTTCCGTCGTGATCATGGACCATGACGTCAAGGACCACCCGGCCTTCCCGGCCAATATCTGGCCGATATCCGAGAAGGCCTGGGCGCTCGACACGATGATCAGCGACCCGACCGGCAATTGTCCCAGGCGGTTGTGACGTCTACGGCGGCACCGGCGCCGCGGGTTCGAGCAGTTTTTCGCGCTTGAGCTCGGCCCACAGGTCGGCCGGGATCTTCACCTGCATGCGGGCCACGTTCTGCTCGACCTCGGCGACGCTCAGCGCCCCGGGGATCACCGAGCACAAGGCGGGATGCGCCAGCGGGAACTGCATGGCCGCGGCCCCGAGCTCCACGCCATGGCGCTTGCACACCGCCTCGATCTTCTGCGCCTTGTCGATCAGCGCCGAGGGTGCGGCCACATAGTCGTGGGTGGCGCCGGGCTTCACGGGGCCGGCCAGGATGCCGGAATTGTACGGCCCGCCCAGGATCACCGAGACGCGGCGCTTCTCGCACTCCGGCAGGAATGCCTCGAGCGCGCCCTGTTCGAGCAGGGTGTAGCGGCCGGCGAGCAGCATGCAGTCGAAGTCGCCGGCCTGGATGAAGCGCAGGCTGGTGTCGGCCTCGTTGATGCCGACGCCAATGGCGCCGATGACGCCCGCCTTGCGCAGCTCGTCGAGCGCCCTGAAACCCGAGTCCATCACCGTCTTGAAGCGCTGGTCGAGAATGGCGCGGTCCTTGATGGTCCAGAAATCGACGTCGTGGACCAGCACGATGTCGATGCGCGCGATGCCGAGTCTCAGGTGCGAGTGCTCGAGCGAGCGCATGACGCCGTCATAGGTGTAGTCGAACACCGGCGCGAAGCCCGGCAGGCCGCCGTCGCGGAAGTCGGCCGGCGGTTTCTCGCCCGGCTTCATGGCGTGCAGGATGCGGCCGATCTTGGTCGACAGCAGGTAGCTCTCGCGCGGCTTCTCGCGCAAGGCCGCGCCCATGCGCAGTTCGCTGCGGCCGTAGCCGTAGAAGGGCGAGGTGTCGAAGTAGCGGACGCCGGCATCGTAGGCCGCGTTGGTGAGCGTCACCGCCTCGGCATCGGAAATGTTGGCGCGGAAGCCGCCCATCGGCGCGCCGCCGAGCCCGAGTTCGGTGACTTCGAGCTTGGTCTTGCCGACCTTGCGGCGCTTGAGCGCTGTCATGTCATCTCCTTCGTTACGGCAGAGTACGGATTGCGCGCGCGCGGAAAATCCACGCCGTGTTGTGAGCGGGCCGTTTGTTGGCGTCGAAGCCTGCGAAGTAGACGGAGTCGGCATCATTCGGGAAGGGCGATGCCGCGATTGCCCGTGTTGCGACCAGCGGAGCGCCGGTGAGCGGATGACTGGAGCCGATCTTGCGCAAGTCATAGCGCCGGTCGCTCCCTCGCACGAAATACCATCCGCCGCCGTCGAGACCATCGACGCGCACATGGCCGTCCGGCACCGGTGACGCCGCCGGCAGGAAGGCCTCGATGCCGATGAGAATGTTTGCTGCACCCCGCGACGTTGAAACGACGGTCATGTCATTGTAGGCGGCAATCACGTAGCCGACCTTGGTCGTCCACGCGCCGTTGAGAAAGGCCGGGATGTCGAGTTCTGTCGTCTCTCCCCCGCTTGCGGGATCGATGCGGATGATCCGCGCGGCGTTGCCTTCGACCGCGACCAGCAACACCTGCCCGGAGCCTGACGGATTAGGTACCGCCGTCAGGCCGCGGAGCCCGGTTTCGGAATAGCCTGGCCTGGGATTGGTATAGAAGAGCTCCCAGCGCGGCGGTGCGCCGTCGAGCCGCCGATAGATCTGCTGGCCGACCGTCGCGTAGAGGATGCCGTTGCATTCGGCGAAGGAGGCGACCCGAAGAAGAGAAAGTCCCGGAAACGAAGGCGCCGAGAGTCGCGAGATGTCGAGCTCGGGGGCGGCGCCCCAGCGTATGCCGCCGACGGCCGCGTCGTCATAGCCGCCGCTGAATATCCCGTGGCGATCGTTGCCGGCGAAGATGTGATCAACCCCCGTCCGCTGGTCGCGGTGCAGGGCGATGGCGCGAACCTGCTGGATGCCCGAGGTCACGCGCGGCACCGGCAACGACATGGCCGTCCAGGCGCCGGTCGCGTCGTTTCGGCTCATGACCTGGCTCGCGCCGCTCAAATCCCAGGTGCCGGCGAACAGCATCGAGACAGCACGCAAGAGCGGCTGGCCGGTGTGATCGGTTGAAAAGGTCATCCCGATCAAGGCCGAGACGGCAAGATGGCGGGGGCGACCGTTGGCCATTCGCTCGTCGAGGCTGCGTTCGACGCGCCACTGTGCGGCCGGGTTGTCGAGCACGAGGATCTGTGCCGGTTGCCGGCCCTCGGGGCCGGGCCGATCCATCCAATAGCCGTTGCCGGCATAGAGCCTGCCGCCGTGGGCGCTGAGATTTCGCAGCTCCGTGCCGCCCATGAAGCGGCCGGCCGCGTCGTGTTCCCCCGCCGTATACGAGACTTCGAACCCTCGATCGGTCTCCTTCGGCGATCCGTCCTTTGCGAACGCAGCGGCGGTCGGCAGCAGCGCGACGATCAGAAGACCGGCGGCACAGACCGCCACCGCCGTTGGGGTTCGCCGATCACTCCGCGGCGCCGTCAGCACTACGCCGCCTGTTGCGCGACGGTCGGGCCGTCGCTCCGGGTGGTGGTGCGGCGCACGTCGCGCACGACGTTGAGATCGTCGAAGCGGCGGACGCGGTGCATGGTGGTGCGGTTGTCCCAGATCACGAGGTCGTGCTGCATCCAGCCATGGCAATAGACGAACTCGGGCTGAGTGGCGTGCTCCATCAGGTCGCGGATGAAGGCCATCGCCTCGGGTTGCGGCCAACCGATGATGGTTCCGATGTGAGCCGACAGGAAAAGCGACTTGCGCTTCGAGCTTGGGTGCGTGCGCACCAGCCGGTGGCGCACGGGCTTCATCGCCACGCGTTCGTCAGGCAGGAATTCGGTGAAACCGAGCTGGCCGCGCGAATAGATCAGCGAATGCTCGCAGACCAGATCCTCGATCTCGGCCTTGGTCGCGGCGTCGAGTGCGTCGTAGGCCGCGCGCATGTCGGCGAACTCGGTATTGCCGCCGTCGGTCGTCACGATGCGCCCGCTCAGGATCGAGTACTTGGCCGGCACGGCGCGAAACGACGCGTCGGAGTGCCAGAGACGGTTGCCCAGCGCCGCCATCCGCCGCTTGTTGTCGCGGGCGAGCTTCTGGCCTTCCTTGTCGAGGTTGGAGACGTCGGCGAAGGCCGGGTCGAGGCGCAGCTCGGAACTGCGCACTGTCGAATTGGCGCCCTCCTCGAGCGGGCCGAAATTGCGGGTGAAGGCGAGCTGCTGCTCGTCGCTGATGTCCTGGCCGGGCAGTACCAGCACGGCGTACTTGTCCATGCCGGCATCGATCGCGTCGACCTCGGCGGCCGTGAGCGGCTTGCGCGCCTCGATGCCCGTCAGGCGGGCGGCGATATGGGTCGTGAGCGGATGGATCTCGATTGGCATGGCGACATCATATTCCGCTGGGGGCGCGCCACTCCAGTGGCGCCCCCCAGCGTTAACGCAACGCAGCCGCGATGTTGCCGCCGTCAACGGTGATCACCGCGCCGGTCGTCTTGGATGCCTTGGCGAGCGAGACGAAGGCCTGGGCCACGTCGTCGGCCGTCACTTCGAGGCCCAACAGATTGCCGCCCATATAGTCGGCTTCGCTCAGCCCGCGCGCCTTGGAACGCTGGGCGATCATCTCGTCGGTCAGCAGACCCGAGCGGATGCGGTCGGCGTTGACGGCGTTGGAGCGGATGCCGTCGGCGCCGTGATCGAGGGTGTATTGGCGCATCAGGAAGAGCGTCGCCGCTTTGGGCAGGCCGTAGGGGCCGAAATCGGGCCCGGGATTGACCGCCTGCTTCGACGTGTTGAACAGCAGGCAGCCGCCCAGCCCCTGCGCGCGCATCACCCGCACGGCATTCTGCGCCACGCTCTGATGGGCCCAGAAGTTGAGCTCGAAGCTCTTGCGCAGCGTGGCCTCGTCGACGTCGCCGATCTTGCCTTGCCAGGCCGCGCCGGCATTGGAGACGACGATGTCGACGCCGCCATAGGTCGCGGCGATCTTGTCGAAAGCGGCACGCACCTGCTTTGGGTCCGTGACGTCGCAGGCGATGGCAAAGCCTTTGACCTTGGCGACATCGCGATCGATGACCACGACCTCGGCACCCTCGCGCGTAAAAGCCTGCGCGGTCGCGGCGCCAATGCCCGAGCCGCCGCCGGTGATGACGACGATCCGGCGCGCCAGCGGCTTCTCGGCCTCGGCGCCGAGCTTGGCCTGCTCGAGCGACCAGTACTCGATATCGAAAATGTCGGGCTCGGCAATGCACTCGTAGGTGCCGAGCCGCTCGGCATCGGCCACGACCTCGACCGTGGTCTCGGCGAGGTCGGCGGCGATCTTGGCATCCTTCGAGGATTTGCCCAGGGCGAACAAGCCGAGGCCCGGCGCCAGCACGACACGCGGCATCGGATCGAGCTCGGTCTTGCTCGGCATCTGCCGCACATTGTGGCGCGCGAAATAGGCGTGATAGTCGGCGACATAGGCGTCGAGGGCAGCCTTTGCCTTCGTCTTGAAAACGTCGAGCTTGCCCGCTTCGGGCGCCGGCAGGATGAGCGGCACGTTCTTGGTGCGGATGGCGTGGTCGGGCGTCACCGGCCCCTGCTGGCTGTAGCGGCCGATCTCCCTGCCGCCGACATAGGCCAGGATCGCGGGCCCGGTGCGGAACTCGAACACGAAGCGCTGGGCGGCTTCACGCCCGCCCGACTTTGCCGGCAGCGATATCAGTCCGCGCAGGATCGGCGCCACGTCGGCCACCGCCGCGATCTTTTCCGGCAACGCAGCGCCCGGGAAGATCTTGCGCGTGGCCTTGGCGAGGCGCTTCTCCGCCAAGGTCACCAGGTCGATCATGCGGACATAGGCCTCCTGGGCGGTGGCGCCCATCGAGAAGATGCCGTGCTTCAGCAGGATCAGTCCCTCGGCGTCGGGATGGGCGCGCGAGACTTCGCTCGCCTTCTTGGCCAGCGCAAAGCCCGGCATGATGTAGGGCACCAGCGCCGCACGCTTGCCGAACACGTCGCGCGCCAGGTCCTCGCCGTCGGGCTGGTCGGTCAGCGCCAGCACGGCGTTGGAATGGGTGTGGTCGATGAATTTGTGCGGCAGGAGGGCATGCAGCAGGGTCTCGACCGAGGGGTTGGGCGCCTTGCTGTCCAAAAGATTGCAGCGCTGGATATTGACCATGTCCTCGTCGCTGAGCGCCTGCAGGCCGAGCAGGCCGCCCAGCGGCGCCAGCCGCACGGCCGGCAGGCCGGGCGCCTCGATGGTGCCCATGTCCCAGCCGCTGCCTTTTACACACAGGACCTCGACCGGCTCGCCGGTGACGTCGGCCACGCGGGTCTTCACCGAGGTGTTGCCGCCGCCATGCAGCACCAGCTTGGGCTCGCCGCCCAGCAGGCGGGTCGTGTAGACGCGCAGCGCCAGATCCTCGCCGATGCCCTGGCCGGCGTGACGGGCGATCGCGGCCTTGGCGTCGGCATCGGACCACAGGTTCTGCATCACGGACTGCCTTTCAGCTCGACGATGGTCTTGGCCATGACCGCTTCCTGGTCCCATGGGAACAGGATCCAGGTGTCCTGGCTCACCTCGGTGATGTAGCTGTCGACGCTCGGCCGGCCGGCCGGCTTGGCATAGACGGTGGCGAAATGCGCCTGCGGCAGCAAGGCCCGCACGGCGCGGGCCGTGACGCCGGTATCGACCAGGTCGTCGACGATCAGCCAGTCCTTGCCCTGCTCCTGTTCGGCCGAGCTGCCTTTCAGGAGCTCGACCTTGGCGCCGCGCTCCATGCGGTCGTAGGTCGAGCAGCACACGGTGTCGATCAGCCGCAGATTGAGCTCGCGGGCGACGATGGCGGCGGGCACCAGCCCGCCGCGCGTGATCGCCACCAGCCCCTTGAACGGCCCGAGGTCGGCCAGCCGCCATGCCAGCGCCCGCGCGTCGCGGTGCAGCTCCGTCCACGAGACGGGAAACATCTTGTTGTAGCCGGCACTGATCGCCATTCGCTGCGTTCCCTCCGCCGGGCGGGGATAGCACCCGTCGTGCCCTTCGGAAAGCGTCAGGGTTTACAGCGTCGGACGGGCGGCTATGGTGCCGACGCCAGGCGGTGGGCCGGCCAACGGGAGGATGTGAATGGTATTCGTGGTGCCGGACCTGTCATCGGCTGTGTTCTGGGCGGCGCTCTGGAAGATCATCATCGCCAACATCATCCTGTCGGGCGACAACGCCGTGGTCATCGCCATGGCCAGCCATAACCTGTCGGACAAGTACCGCCGGCCGGCGATCTTCTTCGGCAGCGCCGGCGCTATCGTGCTGCGCATCATCTTTTGCGCCGTGATCGGCTTTTTGCTGAGCGTGCCCTACCTCAAGCTGGTGGGCGGCGCGCTGCTGTTCTGGATCGGCATCAAGCTGGTGGTCGAGGAGGAAGAGAGCGCCGACATCAAGGCGCACGACAACATCTGGGCGGCGATCTGGACCATCATCGTGGCCGATGCGGTGATGAGCCTCGACAACGCCATTGCCATCGCCGCCGCGGCCAAGGGCGATTTCACCCTGATCGTGATCGGTCTCGTCATCTCGATCCCCATCATCATCGTCGGCGCCACGATGATCGCCAAGGTCCTCGATCGCTTCCCCTGGCTCGGCCTGGTCGGCGCCGCCCTGATCGGCTGGATCGCCGGCGAGGTGATGGCGGGCGACGGGCGCTTCGACGAGGTCGATGCCGGCGGCAAGCTGGTCGAAGTGGTGAAGCCCGGCACTATCGCCGCCTGGCTGGACGCCACGATTCCGCATGCTGAGATGGTGTGTGGCGCCTTGGGCGCCGGGCTGGTGGTCGTGGTCGGGCTTTATCTCGCGCGACGCAATGCCCGGCATGCCGAACGGAGCTGAACGTCGTAGACGGATGGGTTGTTGAGGAGGTTCGCGGATCGTGGCCGAGCAGTTGTGGCGACGCGAGGCGCTGGCGGCCTATGCCACCCTGCCGTGGCAGAGCCGCGGCCGCCTGTTCGCCGAGCCGGAAGCGCCGAGCCGCAGCCCGTTCCAGCGCGACCGCGACCGCATCATCCATTCGACGGCGTTCCGGCGGCTGAAGCACAAGACGCAGGTCTTCGTCTATCACGAGGGCGACCATTACCGCACCCGGCTGACCCATTCGCTCGAAGTGGCCCAGATCGCCCGCGCCATCTGCCGCACCCTCAGGCTGGACGAGGATCTCGGCGAGGCGGTGGCGCTGGCCCACGATCTCGGCCACACGCCGTTCGGCCACGCCGGCGAGGAGGCGTTGCACGCGGCGATGAAGCCCTATGGCGGCTTCGACCACAACGCCCAGACGCTGCGCATCCTCACCAAGCTCGAGGAGCGCTATGCCGAATTCAACGGCCTCAACCTCACCTGGGAGACGCTCGAAGGCGCGGTCAAGCATAACGGGCCGCTCTTGAAGGACGGCCGCAGGCTCGCCGACCTGCCGGCCGCCATCGTCGAATATTGCCAGGACCATGACCTGGAACTTGGCGGCCATGCCGGGGCCGAGGCCCAGGTCGCGGCCTTGAGCGACGACATCGCCTACAACAACCACGATATCGACGACGGGCTGCGCGCCGGCCTGTTCGAGATCGCCGACCTCCGCGAGCTGCCGCTGGTCGGCGAGATGTTCTCCGTCGTGAGCCAGAAATATCCCGGTATCGGCCAGGCGCGGCTGATCCACGAGGCGGTGCGCCGGGTGATCAACGCCATGGTCGAGGACGTGCTGGGCGAGACGCGGCGGCGGCTCGCCGAGGCCAAGCCGGAATCGGTCGCCGACATCCGCGCGCTGGGTCGGCCGGTGGCGGCCTTCTCCGAGCACATGGCGGCGACCGACCGCACGGTGAAGACCTTCCTCTACAAGCGCATGTACGAGCACTGGCGGCTCAACCGCTCGCATTCCAAGGCGCGTCGCGTCGTGGCCGACCTGTTCAACTTGCTGTTCGCCGAGCCCAATTGCCTGCCCTCGCCGTGGCGCGAGCGCGCCGAGCAGGCCGAGACCCAGGCCCGCGCCCGCCTGGTGGCCGACTACATTGCCGGCATGACCGACCGTTTCGCCCTCGACGAGCACAAGCGGTTGTTCGACCTCTATGAATAAGCTAATTCGCCTCCCCCGTCTTACGGGGGAGGTGGCCCGCAGGGCCGGAGGGGGAGAGCCACAGTCGAGGCGACTATAAATTTGAGATCATGGCGTTTTCGAAAACGTCTCTGTGGCCCTCCCCCTCCGCCCTGTATGACAGGGCACCTCCCCCGTATGACGGGGGAGGCATGACTCCGTTCGGATGACAAAATTGCCTGAATAGGCAATACCCGCGCGCATGAATCCCTACCGCCATTTCATCGGCGAGATCGAAGGCGCGCTCAAAGCCATGCAGGCGGCCGGCGAATTGCCGGAAAAGCTCGATTTTTCCGCCATCACCGCCGAGCCGCCGCGCGATCCGGCGCACGGCGATATCGCCACCAACGCCGCCATGGTGCTGGCCAAGGCCGCCGGCAAGAAACCGCGCGACATCGCCGAGCCGCTGCTCGCCCGCCTAAGGGCCAATCCCGATGTGGTCGACGGCGCGGTCGCCGGGCCGGGCTTCATCAACCTCAAAGTTGCCGACTCCTTCTGGCGCGAGCGGCTGCGCGATTGCCTGAAGCAGGGCATCGCCTATGGCGATTCGGCGATCGGCGGGGCCAGGAAGGTCAACGTCGAATACGTCTCGGCCAATCCCACCGGCCCGTTGCACGTGGCCCACGCCCGCGGCGCCATCGTGGGCGATGCGCTCGCCAATCTGCTGCTGAAAGCAGGCCATGTCGTCACCAAGGAGTATTACATCAACGATGCCGGCGCGCAGGTCGACAAGCTCGGCCAGTCGACCTACCTGCGCTATCGCGAGGCGCTCGGCGAGCGCATCGACGCGATTCCCGAGGGCCTCTATCCCGGCGAGTACCTGAAGGAGATCGGCGCCGCCATCGCCCAGCGCGACGGCGCGCGCTGGATCGACAAGCCCGAGGCCGACTGGCTAACCGAGATGCGCGCTTTCGCCGTCTCCAGCCTGATGGCGGAAATCAAGACCGACCTCGCCACGCTGGGCGTCGAGATCGACGTCTATTCGTCCGAGCGCGCGCTGGTCGATTCAGGTGCGGTCGAGCGGGCCTTCCAGGAGCTCAGCCGCCAGGGCCTGGTCTATCAGGGCCGGCTTGAGCCGCCCAAGGGCAAGACGCCCGACGATTGGGAGGATCGCGAGCAGACGCTGTT
>Ga0070698_100002774_pt1 | contig 19264 bp, 10 predicted proteins | sample KBSK1502metaG_FD_65477 | JGI IMG/M metagenome (GOLD analysis project Ga0070698, IMG submission 65477) | Corn, switchgrass and miscanthus rhizosphere microbial communities from Kellogg Biological Station, Michigan, USA - KBS K1-50-2 metaG | ecosystem: Host-associated > Plants > Roots >...
TTTGCCGTCGGGCGAGATGGCTACGACAACATCATAGTCGGTGGCGATGAGCGCAGGTTCTTTATGAGCCGGCAACGCCGCCTTGAGGTCATAAACCGTGCCTTCCGCATTCAGGGCGGTCCACACCATAATGGTGTGGAAGCCGTTCGTCACCATCGTCCTGCCGTCGGGCGTGAACGCCATTGACCGGATGAACGGCTTCTTATCCGCCTCGACGTTCAGCTTGATCTTTGTAGGCTGTCGTGTTTCGACATTCCAGCGAGTGAGTTCGTCCCCGTCGCAGGTGACGAGCGTCTTGCCGTCTTGTGCAAAAGCCACTGACGGGTATCCCTCATCGCCATCCACCAGCGTGAGATCTTGACCCGCGTTAACATCCGACAGGATAAACGTCCCGCCGTTGCCAACGGCAAGATACTTAGCGTCGGGCGAGATGCTCAGGGCCGTATGATTACTATTGCCCTTCAATTTGATCGTGTGCACGACATCAGAAATCAGGAAAAATCCGGCGGGGTTGGCACCGGCACCTCGAATCTCAACCTTTGTCTTCCCGCCTACGGCGAGGACGAGGCCACGGGTCATCGGAGCAAGCGCAACTGCCGTGATCGGCTCGTCGTTCGGGGGGAGTGTGTACAGCAGTTGAGTTTTGTCCCACAGCCTTGCGATTTTGTCAGTGCCGCCGGTCAGGAAGCCCGAACCGACAGCGGCGACCGGCGTGACGGATTGATCGTTGGCAGTCGTCGCCGCAGCTTTCATCGCCGATGTCTCGTCACCTAACTTCAACGTGGCGAGTTTCCGGTTCGCCAGTCCCCAAAGGTAGTACCACTCGTAGCCGCGCAAATCTCCCGTGTTATCCCTGAGCACCGCATCGCCGACTTTGATTTGAAAGTTTTTGGCTGGGTCGTAAATCAAGCCGCTCAGCAACTTCTGCGCGCGTTCGTCGTTATTCTCATCAATGGCTTCCTGCGCGACTCCGATGTTTGAGGCGTAAAGAAACCTGCGGTTCTCTCCGATCTGTTTGACAGCTTCATTGGCAGCGTTGAGCGCATCCCTTTCTCTATCCTGAGCAACCTTCTCACTCTGCCTGGCTTTGTTCCTCGCTTGTTCTGCAGCGTCGGCGCTCCTCTTCGCTTCTTCGGCGCGTTGATTGGCTTCGACTGCACGTTCCGCGGCAAGTCTGCGGCCTCTTGCAGCCTCGCCTACCGCAGCCTGAGCGATGGCCGATTGCTTCTCTGCTTCGTTTTTGGCTAGTTCAGCTTCGGCCCCTTGCCTCAGTGCTTCGTTTTTGGCTATTTCAGCTTGGGCCAACGCGCTTTGGACCTTATTTTTTTGAGCGTAGGCATAGACACCCATCGCCAGCGAAAAAATGAAAGCCACCGCGAAAATCAACGCGGTCAGGCGCGTGCGTTTAATCTCTTTCCGGCGGCGCGCTTCTTCGCCGGCGATCTGGGCATCGCGCGCGGTGACGCTCTGATCCAGAAAACTCATCGCCAATGGAAACTCGGGATGATAGCGTTTCGCCCAAACGGGACTTGGATTGCTCTGTTCGCGCCACGTCAACGCGACCCCCAGGTCGGGGTCGCGCCAAAGACCGGCGCCGCCTTCTTTATGAAGCACGGCGGTTTCAGCCAGGCGGCGGTAGATGCGCGCCGAACGCGACTCTTCCTCCACCCAGGTCTTCAAACGATCCCAGTTGCGGATGAGACTTTCGTGCGAGATGTCGATCAGCGACTCGCGGTTCAAGTGAACGGGCGCGCCGGTCAGCGCGTCGGTGGGCGGCGGCATCAGAAACGATCGGCCCTCGCGCCGGAACACTTCGACGACTGCGATCACTGCTGCTTCGTTCGCGCCGGTCAGTTCGCAAATCTCCCCGACTTCCATCGGGTGGCGTATCTCGCGGTTATCTGTGCCCTTCTCCGTTAGTCCCTTGAACAGTTTTTCCGCGATCACTTTCTGCTTGTCATCTAGTTCCGCGTAGGCTTCATCGGCATGTCGGGAGAGCGCTTCAGCCATGCCGCCGATGGCGTTGTAATCTGGAATGTCTATTGGGTTACCGTTGCGGTGACCCAGCCAGTGGTCCCAGGTGCGCATCAACGCATGCTGAAGAATCGGCAGTTGATCGGGGTTGTCGCCGACGTCATTGAGCAGTTGATTGACGAGTGGTTCGCTGATCGCGCCTTGCCCGACCGCGACCGGACCGCTGATGGCTTCGCGCCGTTCGTCGCGCGTCATGCGCGGGATCAGGTACTGGCCGTTATTGATCGCCTCAGGCAATTCGAAGAACTGAGAGCAATCACCGAGGAAGTCAGAGCGCATCGTCAGCACAACGTAGATTTTCTTTTCGTCTTTCTGCCCCACTCCTTCGAGCAACAACTTAACGAAAGCCGCCGCGTCCTCTTTCGAGTTTTCCTCTTCGATGAGTTGCTTGAAACGAAACAACTCCTCGAACTGATCGACGACGACGAGCAAATTTTCGTAATCCGGAAAGAGCGGCTGCCCGCCATCGTCGAGCTTCGTGCGCGCTCGACTAACCAGTTCGACCAGGCCAAGACTGCTGCGCCTGAGAGTGGTCTCGGCCATGACAGCCTGCATGTCAGCGCCCTTTTCCTCGCGCGCACCGAGCACGGCCGGAGATGCCAGGGCCCGCGCGAGATTACCGATGGGATCGCCGCCGGGACGCAGGATAGCAATGCGCCAGTCTGAACCCGCGCTCGCCATTAACCCGCCTTGAAGCGCGGGGAGCAGTCCGGCCCGCACGAGCGAAGACTTGCCGCTGCCCGAAGTGCCCACGACCGCCAGAAAGCGGGTCCGCTTCAGTCGCCGGAGTAGTTCCTCGCTCTGGCCGTCGCGCCCAAAAAAGAGGTGCGTTTCAGTGGATTCAAAGGGTCGCAGGCCGGGGAAAGGATTGGCCGTGTGATCAATTTCCTGCATCGTTTGCTCCTTTCGCGGCAGTTTGGACGCGAGCCAGGAAGGAGTCCAAAGCTGCCGGCGAGAAGTCTTCGAAGTTTTTTATGACCAGGGTGTCGGGGCTGTTAAATAGTTGCTTGTGCGCCGTCCTGGGCGAGGCCACATAGACGGCTTCCGCCGCCAGCAGGCTCTTGCGGTCAAGGCCCACGATCTTTTTCAGATCGCGCCGCTTGTACTCAAACCAGACTTGATTGGCGTTGCCGTAGTAGATCAGAACCGCGTCACACTGGGCGAGATTTTCCTTGTGAATGTCGAATCCTTCGGTATCGTCTGTGCCTTCGTCGTCCAGGAGCGGCAACAGCACTTGATAGTGCTTTTCGACGGAGAGGTAATCGTTCAACGGCATGATGCCTTCCAAATCGCGCTTGTCGAAAATCAGATAAATCTTTGGAGGCGTCTCTCCGGTGGGCTCATCCTTGATCGAATGGCCGTTGCTGCTCAGGCGTAGTTGGATGACGTTCTTGAGCTCTTCCAGCGGTGTCTGTAGCAGTTCCGCCCCCTCTTGCGTAGTGGCATCAGTTCGCAGATGTTCGATAAACTGAGCCTGCACTTCTTCCTGCGGCGTCAGTCCGACGGGCATCCACAACAATCTTGAGAAGGCCTCATCGCGGTTGCGCTCCGCGGCAATTTCATTTTGCAGGCGCACGATCGAGCGGTTGCCTGCGCCTTCGGGAACGATGCCGTAAATCCCGCCAATGAGATGAACCGAAAGCTTGGCGCGGGCGACACACTCGCGCACGGCCTCCTCGTAGCTGGGAGAGATGAAAGGAAGCTCTCTTTCGGGCAGAATGTCGTAGCCGCGATTCTGCAACTCACGCTTGATCTGATCGCGCTCCCCGCTCAAGTCTCTGGTCGTTTGCGCAAGGTAGACCGTCCCTTGCGCGCGGGCGAAGACCGAACCATGGGCCGGGATTCTGGCGCGCGGGTTGATGAGGGAGAGAACTTGTTTGACATCCCAGGCGAGGTCGTCCAGCTTGCTCCAGTACCGCTGGTCGCGGCTGCGTCCCAACTCTTGCCCAAACGCGACCGGCCGCTGCGTCATCTTGTCGATTTCGTAAAACTCGTAGCCGAGTTGCTTCTGAAACTCCGGCGGGTGTAGCTCGCGCTCGATGTGAGTCTTGACGACTTTGAAGACGCGCATTCGGTCACCCACGCGCAGACCGCCAGTTTGATCTGCGAGACGACAAAACTCCCTCAACTCACCGAGGCACCAATCGGACTGGAGGTAGCCGGGTGAAAGAATGGAGATTACGACTGCCGTCTGCTGGATTCGTTCCTCCAACACGTCGGCAAAGTAGGCGTTGCCGGGCAATCTGGGATCGCGCCAGATCCTGGGCTCGTAACCAAGGGCCTCGCCCAGCACGCTCTCGAACCGCTCGTGGAAGTTATCTATCCAACCCTTCCCTTGTTCATCGAGTAGTTCGTTGTCGAGATGGCGGTAGCTGATAAAAACATCATCGATGAAGGTTTGAGTGGAAGACATTACGATCTCCAGTATGAGGGACTACTTGGACGATAACCGACGTAGAAACGCGCCCAGAATGAGTTTCAATTGCCAGACCGTTTGGTGTCTACGGGAGCGCGAAGACGAACCAGCTTTCGCCGGAAAACTATTACTGTCGGTTGCAAATGTCAAGAATGCCTGCGAGTAGGGCTGGCTCCGTTTGATTGGGGCCCGCGCATCTTGCCCTGATTCACGGGCAAGGGACGTCCGTGCCACTTTCAAACACCCCACTGTACGTCGGGCAGTGATTTCCCCGCGCTGCTCAGGTTTTATTCCTAGGCTACGGGCCGAAACGGATTTATAGTTGCTCGCGATCCAAACAGATTCGAATCGAAAGGTAGCTGTCATGCTTCGCAGACTGACTTCAACTTCTTCTATCTGGATGACCGTCCCGCTACGCCTCGCACTGGGTGCTATTTTCATTGGGCACGGGGCTCAGAAGGTCTTCGGTTCATTCAACGGACCGGGCTGGGCCAAGTGGACAGGAATGTCACAGGCCGTGCCGTTTTCATTCATGCAGCCAACCCGGGTGTGGTTAGCTGCGGCGGCGTTGAGTGAACTAATCGGCGGCGCGCTGGTCCTGGTAGGATTGCTGACGCGCGTGGGGGCGTTTCTGCTTATCTGCACCATGCTGACGGCGATCAAACTGCTTTGGCCGGCCTTTTTTGCGCCGGCAGGAATCGAGCTTCCGGTCGCTTTGCTCGGCGGCGCGCTCGCGCTTTTGATTGGCGGCGGCGGACAAGCCTCTATAGATCAAAAGATCAGTAGGCGCCGTTAGAAATAATTTGGAGTGCGGTGGCAAGCGCAGCGCGCCACCGCTTTGCATCAGTTCGATTTATCAATCCGAGACTTGTGACCGAAATCCAAAGCGCCGTCGCCGCATCGCTCTGCCGGCGCACTCCATATTGTTGAGTCGTTTCCGAATGTTTGGAGTTTAGCCTTTAGGCGGCGCCATCAGGAGGAAACAAATCCCGCCTGAAGGCGGAACTCCAAACTAGCATCATGAAGCGCTCGCCTTTACTCGTCATCTTCATTACGGTCTTTATCGATCTCATCGGTTTTGGGATCGTGATTCCGGTGCTGCCTTACTATGCGGAAGGCACACGCTTTGGCGCGACGCCACGTGAAGTCGGCCTGTTGTTCGCTTCGTATTCGGTAATGCAGCTCATTTTCTCTCCGGTGCTGGGCCGGCTGTCCGACAAATACGGCCGCCGTCCGATTCTCCTGATCAGCCTGCTGGGAACTTGTCTTGGCTTTTTGACTCTTGGTTTTGCGACGACGCTCACGATGTTGTTCATCGGTCGCATCATCGATGGAATCTCGGGCGGCAACATCTCAACTGCCCAGGCCTACATCGCTGATGTCACCACCAAAGAAAATCGCGCCAAAGGAATGGGATTGATCGGCGCAGCTTTCGGATTGGGCTTTGTCTTCGGTCCGGCCATCGGCGGGATACTCAGCCGCTGGGGCATCAACGTGCCATTCCTGTTCGCCGGCGGCCTGGCGTTCGCAAACGCGATCCTGCTCTATTTTACTTTGCCTGAAACAGTCACGCGCGATCATCCGGCGCGGGTTTCGGCGGCCAGCGGCCGCGGCTGGAAACAAGTGATCGAGGCCCTGCGACAACCGCAACTCGCCTTCGTGCTGGCTATTTATTTTTTGTCGATCGTCGCTTTCTCGATCATGACCGCGGTGTTCGCATTGTTCATGATGTTCCGCCTGGGTTACGACCCATGGCACAGCGGGTGGATTTTCGCCTTCGTCGGAATCGTCTCAGCGATAATCCAGGGCGGGCTGATCGGAAAGCTGGTGAAGCGTTTTGGCGAGCCCTTGCTGGTAATCGCCGGCGGGCTTCTGTTTACGGTGAGCTTGTTCGCCAGTCCGTTTGTGGGGCCGGCCATTGGCGTTATCGGAATTCTTGCGGTCGGCGCGTTGTCTTCAATCGGCAATGCGCTCTCCGCTCCGTCGCTAACCAGTCTGGCTTCGAAAAGCGCCGGCGCCGGTGAGCAAGGCAGCGTGCTCGGCGTAATGCAATCCGTGGCCAGCCTGGCGCGCGCCGTCGGTCCCACGATTGCGGCCGTGATTATCTATAGCGCAGTCGCCCACATGGGATTCGATCAGAAACCCCAGAATATGAGCGACGCTTCGATTCTCAGAACCTTCTGGACCGCCGCCGCGATTCAGTTCGTAGCGTTTCTCCTGGCCGTGTATTTTGCGCGGGCTTATCGTAGAAAATATGCAGCGGGTGAAGTTGCGGAAGCGGTGTGAAGTCAGTACCACCCGCGTAAGCGGGGTCCTCAACTCGCAATGCCCGAATTGAGTCATTAGCCCACCCGCTCACGAGGGTATTTGTATATTTGAGTCACCGAGAATCCAGTTCGCCAGCAAATCAGGTTTGAGAATCCCGAAGGGATTCAGTCCTCCAGCCCAGGGTTGGCGTTGTTCAGCCAACCCTGGGTAAATAACGAAATCAGTCCTCCAATTGAATTCTGCAAGTTGCGGTTAGTGAGTCAAATATATAGTGACTCTCACGAGGGTGTTACTGACCTCATTATCCGGCCCCGCTTACTGCCCGAAACGTTTGCGGTATTCATCCGACGTGATGAACGCCTTCACCATGTCTGCATTCATGAAATTGCCGTTGAATGCATTCAGCTTATTCAACCAGAAGTTGTAGCCGGCAAAGTTTGAATCGGGTGCTGCGTCAGGGTTTCTTCGCAGATAGCCAAAGTACTCCATCAGCACAAATGCCCGGTTGAATTGCTGCTGCTTCAGCAGTGAGTTCTCGGCAATCGTCATTAACACATTCGCCCGCGCTGCCGGGTCGGACGGGTTAGACGACAGTCCATTGATCAGTGAAGTGCGTTCTGGTCCGGTTAGCACGTTTCCGGCATTCGCATTCAACGCGTCGACGAAAGCCGTGGCAGTGGTCGAGCCCGGATAACGCGTCAGGAAGGCAGACCGCGAAACGAAGGCCAGAGCAAAAGCCTGCTTATTAGCATCCAACTGCGCCTGCCAATTGCCCACACCTACGATCACACCACGCTGCAGCTCCTGACTGTCGCGCGTCAACTCCAGGTATCGAACGGGAACCGGCACCGTGGGAGGATTGATATCTCCAAACGCGGTCTTGTAGGTTAAGTAGACGAAGTAGCCCGTCTGTTGAAACTCAATCGACAAGTAGAACGCCGCTGACACGTTCTGCCGCTTGATGCTCCGGCAGTTCTGATCGGCGCCGCAGCTCTCAATCTGGTTCGTCCAGAAAGTGAGACCAGCGGCATCCGGCTCGCGATTCAGGAAATCATGATAGTGCTGCCGCACAAAGTTCGTTGAATCATCTATCGGATTGGCCGCCGGCTCGGTGACGTCATCGGCAATTGTCAGAGTAGCCGTCGACTGCGAACCAAGCGCCGCCCCGTTGCTCGGATTGGAAAGAGTCAGCGGAATACTCTCGTTGCCTTCCACATAGTTGTCTTGCGAAATTAACACATCGAAGGTCTTGGTTAACTCGTTTGCCCCAAACCTCAAAGTACCTGTGGTGCTGGTGAAATCACAGCGCGAGGAGACAAAACCCGGAGTCGAACACGGCAATATCGTCGGCGTCGTCGCGCTGTCGTCCGGCGTCGCAAAGTCTACCGATGCCGCCGGCGCAGGATCACCAGTTCGCTGTACCGTGATCGTCGCTTTGAATGAGCTTTCGGTCGTGTTGTAAACGGACGCGCTGAACTGGAAAATCACGCCTACGGTTTGGCCACCGGACAACGTCCCTGAGCTCGGATTGAAGTTCCCGTCGCCGTTGTAGTTGGCAGCGACTGTATGGATGCCGGCAGACAACGCTGAAGTGGTAAAAGTGGCAACGCCGCTGCCGTTCAAAGTCTGCGGCGATCCGACGTTCGTGCCGTCAACCTTGAACTGCACCGTTCCTGTGGGCGTACCCGACGCCGACGTGACCGTCGCGGTGAAGGTCACACTCTGACTAAAGTTCGAAGGATTTGGGGAAGAAGTAACCGCGGTAGTCGTCGCTGCCGGGGTATTGGTTAAAGCGAATGATGCGGTAGGCAGACTTGTGCCGATGCCGGCTACTACGTTATACGACCCGGCAATTCCGTTTGCGGTAAAAGTCGGAGCAGTCGCCACGCCGCTGCCGTCTGTGTTGACGGTTGCAGATGAACTGAAGGTGCCGCTGGCACCGCTGCCGGGCGCCGTGAAGGTCACCGGAACACCGCTCTGGTTAACGCCGGATTCTTTGACGTTGGACTTCAGCGCCGTTGCGAACGCACTGTTAATAATCGCGCTCTGCGGCGTGCCGGCCGTTGCGGTGATCGTGTAGTTGGTTTCAACTGCGCCGATGTCAACGTTGGCGCCGACGATACGGTTGAAGCCGCGCTGATCGACGGGCAGCGGCTCAGCAATGTTGCTGTCGCCATCCAGGTCAAACGTATCGGCCGGCAGGCTGGCATTGTTGCCGGCATTGATGGCCGGACTGCCTGGCCTTAAGAGATGCGTCTTGGTCGGACCACCGTTATTCTTTAAGACAAGGTTCCCGAGTCCATCTTTTTCCAACAGCGGGTCGGCATTAATATTGTTCGATCCGCTGATCGTGAAACCCGTATTCGTCTTAATCAGGTTGTTGTTGCCGGAAATAGTGCCCGCGGCATTTAAAATGTCGGGACCGTTCGCAGCGTTCGGTCCGGTGTTGTCTGAGACGATCGTATTGTTTAGATTGACCACAGCGGTGCCTGTATTTCCATTGTTGAAAATGCCTCCACCAGACGAGGCCGCAGTGTTGCCGGCGATCGTGCTGTTAGTAATGTTAAGCGTTGCCGAGCCGCTACTGGCTTCATTGTAAATACCACCGCCGGAGGAAGGGTTCCCGTTACCGCTGATCGTGCTGTTAATGATGTTAGCAGTGGCGTTGCCGTTAAAGCCGTTATTTAAGAGGCCGGCGCCAAATGATGGTGCGATGTTGCCGCTGATCGTGCTATTGATGATCGTGAGCGTAGCTGTGCTGCTCTGGCCATCGTTGACGATGCCGCCACCACCATTCGCTGCGTTATTGCCGCTGATCGTGCAACTTATGAGCGTCAGCGTATCTTTGTTGAGCACGCCGCCCGCACTATTTCCGCTAGTTACTTTGCCCCCGGTGATCGTCAAACCTGAGATAGTGACCGTGCCGGATTGAATATTGAAGACCCGGCTGGCGCTATTGCCGTTGATGGTCAGGGAATTCGCGCCCGGCCCCTGAATCGTCAGGTTCTTGTTGATTACCAACTCGCCGCTGCTCAGCGTAACGGGACTGGTAACCGCGCCACTGAAAGTGATCATGCTGCCGACGCAAGCATCCTTGATCGCCTGACGCAAAGAACCCGCACCACTGTCGGCATTGTTTGTGACGATTGGATCGGTTATGCAGCCAACCGTAGTGTCCGCGATCGAAGTATTGTTTTCAGAAGTCGGGTCTGTCGCAGTCGTGGTCACCGTTGCCATGTTTGAGTAGACAGTATCGTTGGCTGCTCCTGGGGGAATGTGGCCAACCAGAGAGAAGACCTGCGAGCCGCTGCCGTTGGGAAGATCCCTCGAGCACGTCAGCGTACCTCCCGAACCTGGGGTCAGAGAGTTGCAGCTCCAGCCCGCGGGCTGAGAGAGCGAGACGAAGGTCATGTCCAGCGGCAGCGTGTCGGTTAACGTCGCACTGGTCGCCGAATCGGGTCCGTTATTTCTCACCGTAATGGTATAGGTGACATCGGAATCGGCGGCGATCGTGTCAGCCGAGGCCGTCTTTACCACCATCATGTCGGCATTTGTCCCGGCCGCGCCCACGTCGAAGTTAACTGTATTCGTATTAGCGCTCGCTTCGTTGGTGCCGTTGCCGTCCGCGTCGTAGCTGATCGCGCCCGTATTTGAAACTGTGTGACCGGTGGTTCCAGGCTTGATAGTGGCGGTGATGGTGATGGTTACCGAGTCAGCCGCCGGAACAACGCCGTTCCAGGTAACTGTATTGGCGCCGGTATTGGCCGTGGCGGTGCCGGCACTGGCGTCCGCCGAGACCAGTGTCAGATCTGCCGAGAGTACGTCGGTAAATTCGTTACCAGGATTGTCCTGCTGATCCGATCCGCTGGAGTTGGAAAGAATAATTAGATAGCTCACGGTTGCGCCGGGGGTGTTGCCTCCGGACACTGATTTGTTGCCGGTTAGAGTCGCCGGCGAGCGCACCGTAGTCGTCGCGGTGCCGGTGTTGTTGCCCGTGTTGCTGTCGAAAGTGGTCGACGCGGCCGTAGCAGAATTGCTCAGGACCGACCCGGCCGTCACGTTCGGAGCCACGGCTACGGTCAAAGTAAAGACTGCACTGCCTACTGCAAACGAAGCGTTTGAGCAGGAAACAGTGCCATTGTCGCCAGCGTCGGGCGCGGTACACGACCATCCGCCGACGTTAGATATGGATACGAAAGTTGTTCCTGAAGGCAGCGCGTCGCTCCACGACGCATTGGCGGCTGCATCCGGTCCGTTATTGGTTACCGTGATGGTATAGGTCAAGTTCGACCCCGTATTCACCGGATCCGGCGTGTCCACTTTGGAGACGGACAGGTCCGCAATCGCGGCAAACGGACTACCGGTTCTTTTGGTCTCAGCAGACGAGACAAATATCAAAACACTTGATACGAGCAAGAGACTGATCGATATGATTTTTTTCATAAGCGTTTTTCTATTGCAAAGACGTCTGGGGCGGGCCGGGGACGAGGCAGGTTTATACCCTCGAACGATTTATTTTTTCAACTTCAGCGCGACTTTACCACGGGTTTTCGACATTCTCCAACCGGGCTCGCCCCATGAATTCATTCAATTCATCCAACGTCGGCAATGCGGCGCGTCCACCTAACGAGCGACATTTCAACGCCGCGACTGCGTTTCCCAGCTTCATGCATGTCTCCAGCTCTTCCTGGTTAAGCAATCCGTAGATGAAACCGGCGTGAAAGGCATCACCGGCGCCGGTCGTGTCGCGACAACCTCCGGGGACGGCGAAGGACGGCGATTCGATAAATTGTCCTTCGCAATAAATTCGTGCGCCGCGCGCTCCCAGCGTCGTGCCGATTACCGCACAACCATACCGTGCTTTAAGCTCAACCAGGGCAGCGCGTTCGTCGCTGATGCCGGTCAATCGATCCGGAAGCTCCGCGGAGGTGATCAGCACATCGATCAAAGGCAAAAGGTCCGGCAGCCCGTCATAAATATTATCGATGTCCGCGGTGATAGCGGCACCGGCTGCGCGCGCGGCGCCGGCCATGAGCGCACACGCCGGCGGATCGTGCCCGTCGATGTGTAGTACTCGGCCCAGCGCCGCCAGTTCAAGCGGTGCTTCATCGGCACGATAAGAAAGTCGCTCGTCGCGATCCCATATGATCGTGCGCTCGCCCGTGCGTGAATCAATCATGATGAAGGCAATCTGGTTATCGGCGCCGTCAATCATCTCGGTAAAGTCAAGATTCACTCCTTCATACTCAATCGCGCGCAGGCCGAAGCGGCCGTCCTCATCTGAACCAAAGCGCCCGGCGTACGCGGTTTTCAGACCGAGGCGCTGCAAAGCCACCATCGCGCTCGCGGTCTGCCCACCGGCAGCTTTTTCGTATTCGGTGAATCTGACCTTGGTGTCGAACGCCGGATATTCGGGAACCACGATCAGGTGATCGACCGCGTTCAGGCCAAAGCCGACGGCAGCGAATCGTTTATTCCCGGGAATAGGCAAAGGAAAGTGCATGGCGCTCAACCAGCATCAACTCATGGTTGGGAAGCGGGCTTGCCCCCGCTGACTTCGTTACAGAACCGGGAGCGGTAGCGACCGGATGCTATGATCAAATGTGCTTTCGTAGTCTGTCCGTCCCAATTCTCTCGTTGAGTATTGCATCCGGTCGCTACCGCTCCCGGTTCTGTAACTTTGTCTAATCAGGAAAGCCGTCAACTGTCTATGCCACGGCGTTTTCCTACTTGAGCTTTACAAGGCTAAAATGAATTGAACTCAACTTCTAATAAGGCAGTGACGCTCGACGAAAAACTCAAAGAAATTCCCAGGTCGCCCGGAGTGTATCTGTACAAGGACACGGCGGGCAAGATCATCTATATCGGCAAGGCCAAGAACCTGCGCAATCGTGTGCGCTCGTATTTTCATGCCGGACGAACGGGCGATTTCAGCTATGGCATCAAGACTGCTGAGCTGGTCCGGCAGATTGCCGACGTCGAAATCATTGTCACTGATAACGAAGTCGAGGCCTTTATCCTGGAAGCTACGCTGGTCAAACAGCACCAGCCTTACTTTAATTACAAACTGAAAGACGACAAGTCTTATCCGCACCTAAAGCTCACCGTGAACGAGCCTTTTCCGAAGTGCGTGATCACGCGCCGGATTCAAAACGACGGCGCGCTTTACTTCGGACCGTTCCTGCCGGCATCGATGGCCCGCCGGACTATTGACTTAATCAACCGCACGTTTCAGTTGCGCACCTGCGACATTGAGATCGACGGCAAGGCGCCGCGGCCATGTCTCGAGTATCACATCAAACGCTGTCTGGGTCCGTGCGTCAAAGGCCTGTGCACGCCGGAGGAGTATCAGGAAGCTGTGCGCGATGTGCGCATGCTGCTTGAGGGCCGCAATACAGAGTTGGCCGATCAGTTGGCTGAACGCATGGAGCAAGCTTCCGCCGGCCTGCGTTACGAGCTGGCCGCCAGGTACCGCGACCTGCGCAGAACCGTAATCAAACTTTCCGAGCAGCAGAAGATGGCGACGACCGGCGAAAGCGACCTGGACATCTTTGGCTACTATCGGGAAGGCAAGCGCCTGGCGCTGCAACTCTTCACCATGCGCGAAGGCGACATCGTGGGGCGGCGCGAATTCTTTTGGGAAGATTTGCCGGAAGCTGATTTCAACCCGGCGGAATTTTTGAGCGAGGTGCTGGCGCAGTACTACTCGAGTGATTATGTCCCGCGCGCGATTCACGTTCCGACAGAGTTTGACGATCGCGAACTGTTGGAAAAGGCGCTCAGCGAACGCAAAGGCAGACGCGTTCATATCACCGCCCCCCAGCGCGGCGAAAAGCGCGACATGATCGATCTGGTTGAGAAGAATGCCAAGCTCGCCTTCGAACAACGTTTTCGCGTGCTGAAGCCGGACATGAAACGCGTGCTCGAGGAAATGCAGGAAACCCTCGAGCTGCCGCGCTTCCCGGCGCGTATCGAATCGTTCGACATCTCGCATATTCAGGGCGCCGAAAATGTTGCGGGCATGGTCGTTAACGAGAACGGTAAGATGAACCGCAACGAGTATCGCAAGTTCAAAATCCGATCAGTCGAAGGCGCGAACGATTTTGCTTCGATGCACGAAGCTGTGCTGCGTCGTTATCGCCGGGTCCGTGACGAATCAAAGGCTCTGCCTGATTTGATCATGATCGATGGCGGCAAGGGGCAGCTCAGCGCCGCGGCCGCAGCTATGCGCGAACTGGATCTGGAAGCCGTGCCGATGATAGGCGTGGTGAAACCTCCGCTGCAACACAACCAGGTCGCGTACCTTTTGGTCAAAGGCCGCGAAGACACGCCTCTCTATCTCGATCCGCATTCACAGATCCTGCGCTTGATCCAAATGATCCGGGACGAGACGCATCGCTATTCCGTCACCTATCATCGCAAGCGGCGCGAGCTGCGCGACTTCACTTCTGAATTGTCGGCGATTCCCGGCGTGGGAGATAAAAGAAAGACGCGCCTGCTGCGCCAGTTCGGCTCGATCCAAAAGATCTCACAAGCGAGCGTCGAAGAACTCGCGCCTTTTGTCGGCCGCAAGACGGCGGCCGAGATCGTCGATCACTTCGCGCGCCAACGGGCGTTGGCGGAAGGCGCGAATGCGGCTTGACTGAGTTCGCCAATCGCACGGCACGAACATGGCGAGCGCGGATCAATTTGAATGGCCACACAACCAACAACCTCTTCCGACCTCTTAACCGTGATTGCGATTGGGATACTGGCTTATGTGGGTGCAAACATCACCCACGAAATCATCGGTCACTGTGGGACCGGAGCCCTTTTGGGAGCTAAATGCAGTTACATTTCGACCACAGAAATTCGCTTCACTCCGGAGTTACCCATTGATTGGCGATTTCGCATAGGCGCCTTCGCCGGCAGCGGGGCGAACTGGTTGGTGGCGCTAATTTTTCTGTGCTTACTGCGGGCCTGGCGGAGCGCTTCACAGGCACTACGTTTCTTGTTATGGCTCTCGATCTGCGTCAATCTGTTTCTTCCTTCCACATACCTGCTCGTATCGCCGGTTATCAGGTTCGGTGACTGGTACAGCATCACCATCGGGCTAAGTCATTCGTTCTTTTGGCGGATCGGAATGGTTGTGGCGGGCGCCCTGTTGTGTTGCCTGTCGTTCCGGCTTTGCAGTGGTGAGCTGATCAAGCTGATTGGCGTTGGGGCGAAGCATGCACAATCCACAGCCTGGTCCCTGATCGTTCCCGCTTATCTCGCCGGTGGGATCGTTTCAATCGCCGCAGCCCTTTTCGGTCCACTTGCTTTGAAGTGGGCACTGTTCATTTCCGGCAGCATGTTTGGCGTCACCTTTTTGCTCTTACTCTTACCACTGAGGATTCGGATAAGAACGATTCCCACTCAGGATGCCTTCGTGATTCCACGCAGCGTCGGGTGGCTCATCGTTGGGACGCTCGTAGCCTTGGCGTTTGTCTTCGTAGTGGGTCCGGGATTTTCTCTCTGAAGTTGAACGGGTGAGATGCCCATAATCTCGCGCTAAGTCTCACCCCGCTGTTTTGGAAGGAATCCGAGAATCGTTTCGTCTAATCCAGTGAACACCTGGAAGAAGCGTCGTCTAGTTCTAAGTCCTGGAGTCTTTTCTTATTAGCACTGCGGCTTTAGCCCGGTGATATGGGTTAGGTTCGGGATTGGAAACCGTTTTAAACGGTTTCCAGTTTGTGTCGCCCTCTAAAGTCACCGCGCTAAAGCGACGGTGCTAATGAGATTGATCCGGCAAAATCGATCTACTACCCGGCGTAAAGAGTTTTCTCAAAATCCTTACAACGAAAAAACCGACCGAAGTCGGCACTCAAAACCTATTCCGTCTTATGGAGACAAACAGATGAACGTTCTCATTCAACCCCTCTTTCTAAAACTGAAAACCTGTGCCTTGCTGCTCGCGCTTGCTCTAGCAATCACCGGGACGAACCCAGGGATCGTCGCCCAAGTCTCCCAGGAGCAGATTGACCTGTCAGTACTCAACCGGATCAAACAGGAAGAACTGAACCACTCCCAGACTATGGACACAGTCGGTTACCTGACGGACGTGATCGGTCCGCGCCTCACCGGTTCACCCGGCCTCAAGAAGGCGCAGGCGTACGCGCTGGATAGATTGCGTGAGTTTGGCGCCGTGAATGCTCATCTCGAAGCATGGGGACCGTTTGGTCGCGGCTGGTCTTTGGAAGGCTTCACCGCCAACATGTTGTCACCGCAGTTCAGTCCTCTCATTGCTTACCCAAAGGCATGGAGTCCCGGTACGAACGGCACGGTCCGCGGCCAGGTAGTCTTTCTCGATGTCAGGACTGCGGCTGACTTAGCCAAATACAAAGGCAAGTTGGCGGGCAAGATCGTGCTGCTAACATCTGTGCGCAGAGTTGAGCCGAACTTCACGCCGCTGGCGCAACGCACTACGGACGAAGAGTTGCTGAGACTCGCCAATGCCAAGCCGACAACTGCGCCGCCACAAAGATTTCAAATGAGCCCGGAGGTGCGCGCGCGGCAGGAACTCAATTACCAGAAATGGCAGTTGCTATATTCAGAAGGCGCCGCAGTTGTTTTGGAACCGGGCGCCGGCGATGGCGGAGTCGTTTACGTCACGCGCGCTTCGATCCCTGCCCCAGTCGACACGCCTCCTGAACAGCGGCCGCAGCCGTGGGACCAAAACAAGCCGCGAGTGATTCCCCAGGTCGTGGTCGCGGCTGAGCAATACAATCGCATGATTCGTGTTCTGGGCCGCGGTGTTCCGGTTGAGTTGGAAGTGAACATCAACTCGCGTTTCGATGATCAGGATCCGATGAGCGCCAACGTCATCGCCGAGATCCCCGGGACGGATTTGAAGGACGAAGTCGTGATGTTCGGCGGCTGTCTCGACTCATGGACCGCCGGTACGGGAGCCACCGATAATGCGGCGGGCGCCGCCGTTGCGCTCGAAGTGATCAGACTTTTCAAAACGCTCAACCTGAAACCAAGACGCACGATCAGAATTGGTTTGTGGAGCGCGGAAGAGCAGGGCTCGTTCGGCTCGCGCGCTTATGTCGCCGCGCATTTTGCGAAGCCAGTGACAGGTCAGAACGATACGCTGCAATTCACTCCTGAATATGAAAAGTTTTCCGGCTACTTTAATCTCGACTATGGGACGGGCAAGATTCGGGGTGTCTACCTCCAGGGAAACGAAGGCGTTCGATCAATTTTCGGCGCGTGGCTCGGGCCGTTCAAAGACCTGGGTGCTGCGACGGTAACCATCGAAGGCATCGGCGCGACCGATCACAACTCATTTGACGCGGTGGGTCTGCCTGGTTTTCAATTCATCCGGGATTTCATGGAGAACAACACTCGGACAGCGCATACGAACATGGACGTCTACGAACACGTCTTGGAAGATGATCTGAAGCAGTCGGCGATCATAGCGACGTCATTTGTTTACAACGCGGCGATGCGCGATGACAAGCTGCCGCGAAAACCGCTGACTAATAAAAGGTGATTCTGCAATATTGAGACAGTAATAGCGGATCAGGGATCAAGAAAAGTTGGGAGATTTGGCCTGTGGACACCAGGGAGTATGAGTTGGTGGGCCTATTAGTTGTTCGTCGTCAATGAAGGCGCCCGGCCTGGATCTTTACCGACGTTCGACTCCTAACGTCACAGCCAGCCGGGCCACGCAGGCAGCTGCACCTGTGCGCGAAAAGTCGGTCGACAATTGAGCGCATTTCAGGTAGCGTTCCTGATTATTTTCTAACGCTTGATTTCCACGAGAGAGGGAGCAACGTGCTGTGAAAATGTACGTCCTTAAGAACAACCAGCAGCTAGGCCCGTTCGAGGAAGCCGAGGTCGAGGCGGGCTTGATAAACAAAACGTACTCGCCTACAGATACAGGTTGTCGCGAGGGCATGAAGGTGTGGCAACCCCTGGAAAAGCTCTTCCCCCAATATGAACTTAAGCGGCGAGTTTCTTATGCAATCAAAATCATTTCCATAAGCACGGTCGCAGTGACGCTAGGTCTCATATTTGTTGCCTGGGGTTATGACGGTACGGGCGAGGCTGCCTTCCAACTGGCTCAAATGATCATTATTGTGGTTCTTCATTTTCTCTGCCTCGTCTATTTGTTTAATGCGGGACACAATGTGAATCGGGCAATAATCGGGATGTTGCCGGGATCAGTCTGGAACTTGTTAATAACCTTCTACGGCCTGGTGAACCTTGGCAATCCGCATGCTCGGTCGGTCAGCCTGGGCGCCGCTATCCTGCTTGATTATTGGTGGCTCTCTAATCTGATAAGATTCTTAAAAGTGCGCAAGCTGCTGGCAGCTCAGAAAGAACGAAAAGCATTAGCAACCGCGACCCCTAATACTCTTCAATAAAGTAGGTGAATAGCCCCTGGGTTAGGAGTTAGATAGCCAAGATCAACCGCCCGCTACCGCGGCGGTTCTGACCTCACTGCGGCCCTGTCCTAATTTTGCTGTTGGAGCTAAGCTCGTAGGCACTTCGTATTTGGATGGGCGATGAGCTTCGTCCCTGGGAAAGGAAAAACGTCATGGGATCACTCAAAGACGCAGTTAAGGCGGTCGTCAAAGAAGGGGAAAAGGTCGTTGAAGCGATCGGAGATGCCGCCCAGGAAGGTAAGGACGCGGTTGTTGACACGGCTCATGATGCGGCCGATAAGGTCGCAGACAAAGGACGCAAGGCCGAGGGAGCAATAGCGGGCGATCTGACCAAAGCCCGTGGGATCATCTCGGGCGCTGTTGATGGATTCACTCATCCCGGTCCGGCCTATGAAGAGAGACATTTGACCGACGCAGAAAAAGATCTGGCCCGTACCGTCTTTGAAGAGACAGTGCCTTATGGCGCGGTCTACCTTTCGAATGGGCTGGGCCTGGGCCGCAGGGCTTACACGATTCCTCATCCGCTGCACCTGGGTTCGTACGTGATCCATATTGGCCCGGAAATTTTTGCAGACGCCACCGACTCGTCAAAACTCATGTTCAATCAGACCGGCGATTCCGTTTTCATTCATGAGTTGACGCATGTCTGGCAGGGAGTGAATCGCCGCACTCCGTTAAACTACATCTTCGATTCCGTCTATCATCAGATCCACGAAGGCAGTCATGCCTATGATCTAAACAATGCGGACATCGGGACGAAGAGCTGGGGCAAGTTCAACGCGGAACAGCAGGCGATGATCGTCCAGAATTGGTATGCCGGTGGCAGGTCCGAGAGCGACGCCGCCTTTCCCTACATCAGGGACAACATCAGGACGCGGACGCCGTGACTCTTCGTCCAAAACTGATCAAGACCTTCGTAGAGCCGGGATGATTGGTCGCCGATTTGATTTTGACGATGCCGGCAGCGGGCCTGCGGTTGTGCTGCTGCATGGTTATCCTTTCGATCGCTCGATGTGGCGCGAACAAATCGATTTCATAAGCGCGCATGGTTGTCGCGTCGTGGCTCCAGATCTGCGCGGTTTCGGTGAAACAGTGGCACAGACTTCAGTCTGTGAATCTGCGGAGTTAGATC
>Ga0070698_100002775_pt1 | contig 19263 bp, 15 predicted proteins | sample KBSK1502metaG_FD_65477 | JGI IMG/M metagenome (GOLD analysis project Ga0070698, IMG submission 65477) | Corn, switchgrass and miscanthus rhizosphere microbial communities from Kellogg Biological Station, Michigan, USA - KBS K1-50-2 metaG | ecosystem: Host-associated > Plants > Roots >...
GCCCGACGCTTTGCCTATCACACTCACTTCCTGCGCCAGGTAGCGAATTCGAGTCCGCAGATTGACGTTACCTGGGACCTGTCTGAGGTGAAGCGCTCGCTGCAGTTCATCGCGGATCATGCTCTGGAAGCCGATTCTAAGAGCGCCAGCGCAGCGGCGACTATATTCCTGCGCACGCAGGACGACGAAACGCGTCGCTTTTGCCTCGAGACTCTAACGCACATGGCTAATCCAAAAGCGAAAACTGAGTTACTGCGCCTTTCGCTGAAGAAGGATCTCGATCAGGCCGGGCGTGACCTGCTCCTCTCTTACCAAAAGGCTCCGCGCCAACCAACCGGGCCCATTGCTGTTTCCGGCGAAAAATCCACCAGCAGCACCAGAGTCGAGCAATAATCAATAACCATGTCCCGACTCGGCACGACCAGGTTCCTCGCAAAACTGCCTGAGGCGATTTGCGCTCGCAGAGTAATCCCACTCGGTGTACTCCTCCTTCTGTTGACGCCGGCGCTTACCTTTGGACAAACAAAACGCGTGGTCGCTATCCAATGCGATGGCTTACCTTATGACGTTGTCGACCGTTTTGTGAGGGAGCGTGACCCGCGGACCGGCAAGAGCCAGCTGCCGTGGTTTGACTACATTTTCTACCAGCGTGGCGCGCGCCTGGCCAATTTTTATGTTCGCGGTATGAGTCTTTCAGGGCCTTCATGGTCTCTGCTTGATACGGGTCAACACCTGCAGATTAAGGGAAACGTGGAATTTGATCGCTACACGCTGCAAACCTACGACTACCTCAATTTTGTTCCCTTCTACGTAAACGCAACCGTAGGCAGGCGTCTCGACATGCCGGGTGTTGAGGTCCTTGACTCGCTCGGGGTTCCTCTGCTGACTGACGCTTTTCCGCATAGTGAACGTCACGCAACCTTTTCTCTTTTTCAGCGTGGTCCCAGATACGTGACGTTTCAGAAGGCCCTGGAAAACAGGTTCAAGAAGGGACCAAAGGAATTGTTTGACGAGTGGACAATGGGAGGACTGGCTCTGAAAGGCTCGGTGCCGGACCAGTTAACTCGCGAACTCGTCGAAAGTATTGCCGATCCACGCTTCCGCTATCTGGAGGTTGTGACTACGGATTTTGATCACGCTGCGCACCATAACAACGATCGCGAGACACACCTCTTTGCGTTGAAGGAACTCGATGCAATGTTGGGACGAATCTGGACTGCGATACAAAAGACTCCTCTTGCTTCGGAGACAACACTTATTGTTGTTTCCGATCACGGTTTCAACACAGACGAACGCGTCTACAGCCAGGGCTTTAACCTCGTTAAGTTGCTCGGGAGCCCAGCCGGTGGCGGCCACCACGTGGTGACGAAGCGACGATTGCTGATGGATTACGCTATTAAAGGTATCAACCCTTTTGTCCCGGACATCACTACGACCACGAGCGATTCCTATTACCTCAGGAAACAGAGCAACGAATACCCGACCGCGATGCTCGATTTCGACGGCAATGAGCGCGCTTCGGTACAGTTGAGAGATTCGGACCTTAATCTCCTCCACATCATTCTGCAGCAGCTTCAGGATGCAGACCTGTCCCCTCCGCTGAGGAAAGCGCTGACTGATCAATTCTTCAAGACGCTTGATGCGAGACGGACGGGCTGGCAACAGACTGTTTCCAACGTGAATGAAGAGTTAACTGCGCTCCACCGCGCGATTGAGCGGCAGCAAAGCTTATGCGCCGCACAGCCAAAAAAATTTACGAAGGAGCAAACCGCGGCAGGATTGGACGATGAAGCCAAACGTGTTTGCGTTTGGGAGGATATCTGGCTGGCGCGAGAGAAAAGCTATTACGAGTACACACGGACAGTTGCTAACCTGCTCGCCTTGCCGAAAGAAACTTTCGATCCCTCGGCGGTGAAAATAGACGATCTGATTGCACGCCATTCCATGGGCGCACCTAACACCATTCATCAACTTCAGAATTATATTGCCGGCATCGCTCCCGGCGGCCTCGTCCTGACACCCGATGGCAGTCTCGATGTGGACAAAAGCTTCGTACATATCGATTACTTCTCGCTGTTGCACAACCTTACGGTACGCAATAACGTTCAGGCTGGTGTTTCGAATCACCCGGTGGATCTGCTGGCCGTCAGAATACCTGCCGAGCTGGTTAAACCATTGATCACTGATACTGGAATTGCACCGGATGTAGTCTGGGTAAGCGCCGGACCGGCGCAACAAGCTCTCATTCTTGCGCGTGAAGACCGCGAGGGTCAGTTGAGTTTTCGTTACCTGCCAATAAAGAACCTGACCGAGGATGAGGACGGCCATTTACATTTTGAGTCTTCAACGTGGCAACCCGGGTTCCCGTTGCAGATCTTCGAGGACCCGCACTTGAAATTGCCAGCCGCCGCGCAGGGGCAGAGTCGCGAGGCCTGGCTCAGCGGCTGGCACACCGATGTCGAGTGGCTCCAAGCACTCCACCAAACGAGGTACTCGAATGGCCTTATCGGATTGCAGGAACAACTGGCGCGACATATGGTGGGCCGACTCGTGGACGAGCCTGAAATCTCTCCAGACGAACGCCTGCTGCGACGTCTGTTGCGCCGGCAACGCGAGAACATCGAGGCTGACATCCTGGTTGTGGCAAGTGATCATTGGAATTTTGATGTGCGTGGCTTTAATCCCGGCGGTAATCACGGTTCCTTGCTCCGCATCTCGACCCACTCGACCCTCATGTTAGCCGGCGGCGACAAGACGGGCGTTCCGCGCGGCGCGGTCGTTGAAGAGCCTTACGACAGCCTTAGCTTTGTCCCTACCGTGCTGGCGTTAACCGGAAATTTACGCGATGATAACAACCCAGTACCAATTCTTTGGGATAAAGGTTTTCGACACTTTCCCGGCCGCCCGATAAAAGAAGTTCTGGCGCCGCGGTAAAACCAAAAAGTCGCCGTTACTGGAGCAACTGCAACTCATTGACCACCTCCGAAAATCAGTTACCTGAACAGTGGCAAGGAGAAGAAGTTCGCGAACTGGATGAACTCGTCGACGTAGGCGAGCCTACCGGTCCCAGCAATTCACGCCGTTCGTTCATCTGGCTGCAGGCCATCGCTTTTTTGCTCGGCCTGGGCTTGCTCATCTACGTCATCAATCTGGTTGGCCTGCAACCACTCTTTGACGCACTCCTCCGAATTGGTTTCTTTGGGTTTTTGATCTTGCTGGTGATCAGCGGTTCGAGACATGTCTTCCGCACTATTGCGATGTCCGCCGCGGTTCCCAAGGAACATCGCCGGTTCAATTTCTTTCAAGCCTTTGCCGCACGACTTGGCGGCGAAGCTATAAGCTTTCTCACCTTCACCGGACCACTCCTTGGAGAAGCAACCAAGGTTGCGCTGCTACGTAAGCGCGTACCGCTGACCTATGGCGTGCCTGCCCTGGTGGTTGATAACCTTCTCTACAATCTCTCAGTTGTCTTCTTCATTCTGAGTGGCGCCTGCGTGATGCTGTTTACGTATAGCTTGCCGCCACTCGTTTATTACTCTCTGGTTGCGATTGCGGTTGTTGCGGCGCTGGGGATAGCTGCCGCGGGTTTGGCGGCGAAGCGCCGGATCATGTTGGTCACCTGGTCACTCGATCAGATGGCCAGGTTGCGTTTGAGTCCCAGGGTCATTCTTAAGCGCCGCCAGCACATTTATCACATCGAATCGAAAGTCTATGATTTCTACAAACATCATCCCGGCGTTTTCTTCGGCATGATCCTCTGCGACCTACTGGGTCATGTCTTGAGCGTTCTTGAAGTTTACGTGACCTTAAACATGTTGGGTTACCGGCCCAGCGTCGCCCAGGCTTACATAATCGAATCGCTCACTAAAGTAATCAATTTTCTGTTTGCCTTTGTTCCCGGCACTATCGGCGTTTATGAAACGGGTACCTATGTGGTACTGCAAACTCTCGGCTTCGCTAAGGCGACCGGTGTCGCGCTGGCATTGGTTCGCAAAGCAGGGACAGTTTTCTGGACCTCAATCGGCTTGTTAATCTTAACCTGGCGCGCGCTGCCAAATGCGTGGCGCCGTCTTCTGGATCGTAGTCCACACCTACAAAGACTTATGGATAGCCTCGTACTTTCAAACATTGCACATCGACCCGCGCGCACTGCCGTCAGCATCATGGGAACAGCAATTGGCGTCGTGCTCATCGTATTCACTGTCGGGCTGGCTCATGGGGTCCTGCGCGAGCGCGGCCGCCGTGAGTCAAACATTGGCGCCGAGATAATGCTGCGCCCGTCCGGCTCCCTCAGCTTTACCGGAACCAGCTCCTTACTCTTACCAGTATCGCGAGCGAGCGAGATTAACCGGATTAATGGAGTTCGCGCGGCTACTCCGATTGGCCAGGCGCTCGATCGCAGTGACTCTGGTTTTGGAACGCGTTTGATCGACGGAATTGAGTTTGACGACTACGCCAGAGTCACCGGGATTGCAATTAGAGAGGGCAACAAACTAACTGGCGGCGATCAAGCCATTGTCGATCCGGTCTGGCAGCAACAGCGCAATGCCGCGATCGGTTCCACTGTTCAATTGTTTGAACGGCCCTTCACCATTGTCGGCACTTATGAACCGCCGGGCGGGGGCCGTATCAAGATTCCGCTGTCGACCTGGCAAAATCAGGAAGGCGCCGAAGACCGCGCCTCCGCTATTCTGGTGGCAGTCAACGATCCACTCAAACAAGACGACGTTGCGGCCCTGATTCGGCAACAGTTTCCGGACGATCAGATCATATTCACGCGCGATTTGCCCGAGATCTATGCTTCCGGCGTGCCCGCATTAAATGTCTTCATAAAAGTTGTCGTGGGTGTGGCCACCGCGATTAGCATGTTGGTGATTCTGTTGGCGATGTACACCACCGTCACTGAACGCACGCGACAGATCGGAATTCTGAAGGCGTTGGGAATGTCAAAAGCCGGCATCGCCTGGGTCATCGAACAAGAGGCGATACTCGTTAGCTTGCTCGGCGTTTCAGTCGGGATAGCTTTAACTTTTGCTGCGCGGCTGGGTGTGATGCGCATGACGACTCTGGTAGTCGACGTAGAAGTGCGCTGGGTCCTAATCGCGTTACTGGTGGGACTCGTCGGCGGCAGCGTTGGTGCGCTGTATCCGGCGCTGCGCGCGGCGCGACAGGATGCAGTAGATGCGCTTAGCTACGAGTAGTAGTTCTCATCTGGACGCTTGAGGCAAGCGGAGCATCTTAAAGAGACTCGTCGAGCTGCCACCTGCCGATCAACGAGGTACTTTGCTCAACTCATCGGCGCGTTTCCTTAACTCGTCAGCTTTTACCTTGTTTCCCATATCTCCGTAGGCGGTAGCCATAGCTCTAATAACGGATATCTCTTGCGAGGTTAAGCGGATCGCATGATAAGCAGCGACGGCCCGCTCGTAGTAATCGATTGCCTTTTGGCCCTCTTTCGTTTCCCGATAAAGACCAGCGGTCGCTTCGAGGGCGACTGCTTGCGAGAACGGATCTCTGGACCGCTCGGCTGATTCAACTTGACGCAGGTAATAATCCAAAACTGTGGTTTGTGGGTTGTCCCGAACCTCAAGATCCCCAAGTCTCTTAAGTAGACTAACTAATTGGTAAGTGTTCTTGCCGGCGACGTAAACCGCTCGTAAGCGTTCGAAGTAGTTGCCGGCCTCCTCCACTTGACCGGCATCCGCGTACAGATTGGCGGCAGCAGAGAGCGTCGTAGTTTCGGATTCCTTGTTCTTCTTGTTCTGGTAGAAGGCGATTATTTTTTCGAATAGCTGTTTAGCTTTGGAATTCCCTTCGGCCGTCTTCAATCCAAGAAGGATACCGCCTTCCGCCTGCAGTATTTGCTGGATCACGTACGAATTCGTTTGCAACATTTCTACTTCGAGCGCTTCTTCATAAGTCGAAACGGCCTTTTGCTTATCCCGCTCCGAATAGAATGAGGCAATAGCCATTAGACTTTGACTCAAATTATATCGCCTGTTCCCTTTAGCTTCTTTCTCACTTCTCTGATCGATACGGCGGTAGGCGTCCCGGGCCGCCTCGAACGAACTTACCGCCGCCTGTTCGTCGTGAGCCTCCTTCTGCATGTTAGCGATAGTTACAAGCGTATTGCCTTCCTCGAGGAAGTCGCCGGCAGCATGCCACGTTTCTCGCTTTTGCCTAAAGTACTTGATTGCCTCGGTGTCGTCTTTTCCCTTATAAAACCCACCAATCGTCGTGAGCAAGCGCGTCCTCGCCTCAGCATCGGCAGTTTTACTAAGCGCTTGATCAAAGAACCGGTTGACTTCTGTTTTTCCACCTGACTCAAACCGAAACTCTGCCACTTTCTTGAGCATCTTTTCTGCCCCAGCAAAGTTGTCCGACTTCTTTTTCGGATCGAGAGAAGCTTTCTGATACGCGGTAAAACCCTCCTCGTAGTAATGAAGCGCCTTGTCCTTGTCTTTCAAATTTTCATAGAAACCAGCCAGCTTGTCGTCAAGAATTGCCTCTTGCCGAAAGCCTTGCGCCCCCCGGTAAATCTCGCGCGCTTTTTCGTAATAGCGGACTGCGTCATATCCCTTTTCCGGACTATCTTCAGAAATCGCCAGGTAGATATCGCCGGCGCGGTTTAAGACACCAGCCTGGAGGAGGGGCTTCCTGGCTAATTCAAAAGCCTCGCTCGCCTGATCATAGTAGTCGATAATAGAATCGACCTCCGCGAGGAACACCGAATCAGTGAGTGAGAGAGTCTGGGCTGTATCGCTAGACTTCTTCCCTGTCTTGAATGCACTCCTAAGAAGTACGTCGCCCGTTTTTTTCAGGACATCTCCTTCTTTCTCATGCAGTCCAGCCGCTTTGTACGCCACTCGCGCATCCCGGTAGTATTGAACGCCTTTCTGAATATCGACTGCGGCTTGCTGTTCAACTGCACCCTTGTCAGTTTCAGCCATCTCAAGGCTCATTGCCGCCATGCCGATCTGAAGTTCGCCGAGGTTCTGCAGAATATTCCCTTCCTTCAAAAAGCGGTCTTTGTCTCTATTATCTTTATTGGCATCAAGCGCAAGTTTGTAAAGATCAACCGCCTTGGTTGCCTCTTTCACTAACTCTTCCTTCGCTGCGTCGTCGCCGCCCTCACTTGCAAACGATTGCAGCGTCAGGATTGCCTGATAGTACTGCTTTACATATTGAGACTCGTCTTCATCGATGTCAGGCAGAGGATCAGAACTCCCCTGGCTCATCTTTGCAAAAATGTTGATCGGAGCCCTGTCCCTATGGATGTCTGCAATACTGGAACGCGCATAGGCCACGCCACCCGGACTTTTCTGTTGCTGGTAGAGTTTCTCCAGATCCTTAAAGAGTTCAATCGCAGTATCCTGATCCTGTTCTTTCAATGCCCCCAGCGCCTGGCCTTTTAAAGCTTCGGCCGTTGCCAAATCCTTTTGGGCGATTGCATCGTTCTTTGCGTCATCAGCCGCCTTCTTCTGGGCAAGCGCGTCATTCCTCGCCTGGTCGGCAGCTATCTTTTGAGCTAACGCATCGTCCTTCGCGTCGTCAGCCGCCTTTTTCCGATTGTCAGCAACCTTCTTTTGCGCGAGGGCATCATTCTTGGCCTCGTCAGCACTCTTCTTCTGAGCGAGCGCGTCATCCTTCGCCTCATCAGCAGCTACCCTAAGCGCGACCGCTTCATCTTTTGCTTTGTCCGCCTTCTTCTTCGCGCCATAAGCGTAAACACCCATCGCCAGCGAGAAAACAAAGGCCACGCCAAAAATCATAGCAGTCAAACGCGTGCGGTTGATTTCTTTGCGCCGCTGCGCTTCGTCTTTAAGCACCTGAGCATCACGGGCGGCAACACTTTCGTTCAGGAAATGCTCAGCCAATGCAAACTCCGGATGGTAGCGCCGTGCCCAGACTTCATTCGGTTTGCCTCGCTCGCGCCAGGTCAAGGCGATCTGCAGATCCGGATCACGCCAGAGTCCAGCGCCGCCTTCCTTGTGGAGAACCGCGGTTTCGGCAAGGCGACGATAGATGCGCGCTGAGCGTGCTTCTTCGTCAACCCACTCTTTCAGACGCGACCAACCTCGAATCAAGCTTTCATGAGAGATGTCCACCAGCGATTCGGAATTCAAAGCGATAGGAGCGGGCGGCATTAGAAAGGAGCGCCCCGGTTGGCGAAAGGTTTCTATAACAGTAATGACTTCACTGGCCCGGGCGCCAGTTATCGAAGTGATCTCACCCAACGTTATGGGACGACGAATCTCTCGATTGTCGGTCCCCTTCTCGGTGAGGGCCTTGAAAAGATTGGCTGCCACTTCGCGATGATGATCGTCCGGCAACTCAAAATATGCCTCATCCGCGTGTTGCGAAAGGGCCTCGCCCATTCCGCCCACGGCCTCGGCGCAACACAGATCAATAGCGTCGCCCTGATGCACATCTTTATGCTGCCGGCGGACTACTTTCTCCTCGCTTTTTACATCCAGGTTGAGCCGCTTCTCTTTCCACTCATGCCAGCTGCGCATCAATAAGTGTTGCAAAACCGGTAACTGATCTTGATTGTCGCCAACCTCATTCAAGAGACGGTTGACGAGACGCGGCGTAATCTTCCCGCCGCCAACCGCCACCGGTCCGGTGATAGCTTCGCGCAGCTGATCGCGCGTCAAGCGCGGAATCAAGTATTGGCTTTCGTTGATTGCTTCGGGCAGGCCCCAGAACTGCGAACAATCGCCCAGGTAGTCGGACCGCATCGTCAAGACGACGTAGATTGGAACCTCGCGCTGGCTCGCAGCTGCAAGCAGCAACTTGATGAAAGCGGCGGCTTCATTTCCATACTGCTCGCCTTCGGTGACTCTGGCAAAACGAAAGATTTCCTCGAACTGGTCTACGACGATCAGGAGGTTCTCACCCTCAACCACTACAGCCTGCCGCAAAGTGTCAACCAGCCCAAGACTACCGCGCCGCAGCGTTGATTCCGCGATCGCAGTCTGGATGGCCACGTTTTCTTCTACTTCCGAACCGAACACGTCGGGCGCGTTTAGGGCCCGGGCCAAATTGCCAATAGGATCATTACCAGGACGCATTATCGCCACGCGCCAGGTGGAGCCGGCACTGGTCATGAATCCGCCCCATAACGCCGGAAGAAACCCAGCGCGCACCAGCGATGATTTGCCGCTGCCAGACGTGCCTACCACGGCCAGAAAGTGTGTGCGGCTAAGTTTGGCGATCAACTGTTCGCTTTGCCCGTCGCGCCCAAAAAAGAGGTGACTCTCGTCAAACTCAAAAGGACGCAGGCCAGGAAAAGGATTATTTGCCACGCGAATTTCGGCGAGGCTCTCAGAGGTTTGGGTGCTCATACCGTCCCTCCCTTTGTCTTACTAATGCGCGCGATGAACTCAGCGAATGGCGAGGGGTCAAACTTCTCATAGTTCTTGATGACCAAAGCTTCCTGGGTTTTGAAACGCTCTTTGGGCGGGGATGCCGGCCCGGCTACGTAGACTGCCCTGCCGAGTAGCGGTGTAGTTCGTCCATAGCCGGGCAGCTTGAGTAACTCGCGGAGTTTCATCCGCAGCCAGCCCTCACTGGCGCGACCCTGAAAGATCAAAACGGCGTCGCACAACAAAAGGTTGTCCTTATGATCCTGGAAGATCTCCGCTTCGGTTCCTTCCTCCAACGGTAAAATCACTTCATAGCCCTGGGCGAAGAGATAGTCTTGCAGCGGTCCGACCTCATCAACGTCAGTCTGATCGCAAATCAAATAGATTCGACTCGCCTCGCCCTGTGCGCCCACCAATATTTGCGCTTTAGGCTTTTGCGTAAGCTTTGTTTGAATGATGGTTTTCAGGTCTTCAAGCTTGACTTGCAGTAACTCCGAGCCGTTGTGAGACGAAAAGCTATTCTGAAGGTCGAGGATAAATTTCTCCTGCCGCGGTTCCTTCGCCTCTAATCCCGGAGGCATCCAGATCAATCTTGAAAACAGCGCATCGTCGCCACGCTCGACGGCAAGTTCCTCCTGCAGGCGAACAACGGAGCGTTCCGTCTCCATTTCCGGAATGGTGCCGTAATAGTCACCGATCAGGTGTACCGATAGCCGGCTGCGCTTAAGGTACTCGCGAACCACTTGCAGCAATGAGGGCGCATCCTGCGGTAGCGCTTTATCCGGCAATACCTGATGACCGTGCTGTAACAACTCTCGCTTGACCTTATCGCGTTCCTCCTGGAGATCGAGCGTAGTTTCGGCCAGGTAGATCGTTGACCCCTCGCTAAGGACCCCAGGCTGCGGGCCCTTCTGGTCGCCCATTCGCTTCAGTAAAAGGCAGATGTCCTGTGCCAGGTCCTCGAATTTCTCCCAATATCGTTTGTCCTTTTCGCCCTTGGGACCAATCTCATTGTCATATTCGCGGAAACGGCCCGATGCTTTATCGACAGCGTAGAATTCATAACCGAGCATGTCCTGCAATTCCGTAGGGTGCTGCTCCAGCGGAACATAAGTTTTGGAAACTTTAAAGATGCGGTGCTTATCGTCAACTCGAAGGCCGCCGCTTTGAGGTGCAGCACGTAAGAATCCGTCGAGCTCCTCACGGCAGGATGAGGATGACAGGTAACGCGGCGAAATAACGCAAAGCAGGATCGCGGAGTGCCCCACCTCTATAACGATGGTGTCGTTGAAGACGTCGTTTCCACCGAGTTTGCGATCGCGCCAAATCTTGACCGGCCCGCCCATCAGTTGCGGCAGCCGCCAGTCCAAAGCTTCGTGCAGCAAATCGATCCAACCCTTTTCGATTTCAGTGAAACGAGCGTTGTCAATGTGCGCGTAACTGATGAAGAGGTCGTTTTTGTAATCGAGCTTAGCACTCATGTTTGGCCTCCCGAGGGAAAAAGGCGCCGACTCCGTTGAGGAATTCAGGACTCAGGACTCAGAATTCAGGAGTCAGAAAAGTCTGACGAGGTAGCGCACGTTATTATATCTGTTCGAGTTGAGTCAACACAGTCCTTCCTCGTAAATAATGATTCCCAGGAAGAAACTATTTCAACGAGCCGCGAAGCAGCCTCGTTTGGCGTTTACTCTCCAGCCGGCGAATCACAGTTCCGGTATACTGCTGACGTGACAAATGCAAACGTCCGTGAAAGGTCAATTCTGAAGGTGTTATCCCGCTCCCTGCGTTTGCGCTGTCCCGCCTGCGGCGAGGCGTCCATCGCCCGAAGTCCCTTCCGGCTACGACACCACTGTCCCAACTGTCGTTCCTTATTCAAGCGCGAGGAAGGGTTTTTCGTCGGCGCTATTCTGGCAAATATCCTGACAACCGAGTTCGTTATCCTGGTGGTCTGCTTTGTTTGGTTGATTCTAATCGGCTCCAGCTATGAGACAGTGCTGGCAGGTCTCATTATTGTTGGTCTGCTATTCCCCGTCGCCTTCTATCACCACAGTTGGAGTTTCTGGCTGGGCTTTGACTACCTGGTGGAAGGACTGCCGAAGTATGACAAGGCTTGACTGAAAGGCTCCCAAAAGCAGTATGCCAGACAAAGATTCAACGTGGCTCAGGCAAAATCAGAACTGGGAGCGTAGCGACCAGCCAAAGGATTCATTTCAAAAAGTTGGCGTTGAACCTAATTAGGCAACATTTCATCAGTTGCTTTACCTGGTCGCTACGCTCCCAGTTCTGATTTTGTCCCACCATGGTCGAGTGTTCAATTGCACTTACGCACTAAAGAGCGTCACCTGAATTCGAGCTTGGCCAGTAACGGAAAGTGATCCGAGGCGCTGCTAGCTGCCGGCAACCCCGCTAACACCTCACACTCAAGCAATCGATCAGCAAATGCCCCGGGAACGAATACGTAGTCGAGGCGCAAGTGGGGATCCCACACCGGAAAGGTGTAGCCCTTCTCGTTTGGGTGAAGATGGCGATACGCATCGAGATATTCTGAGTCTCGAAGAATCTGAATGGTCTCACGTTGAATGTCGCGGCCGCTTAACCAGACCAGCCCCCGTATCCACGCAGGCATGCGCCGGACATCGAGAGTTTCACCAACAGCAAGCGTGTTGAAGTCTCCGACCAGAGCGTGAAAGCCATGCTGGTGTCGTTCAATGCTCTTAAGTAGGGCGCGAATTTCTTTTACTCGCCTGCGTTCGCCCCACTTTGAAAACATCGAACTCAAATGCAACCCGAAGATGCGCGCCTCGCTGCCGCTAATCACAATTTCGAGAAAGGAGTGTTTCGCGCCGGCCGGGTAATGCCATTCATGATGGCTTGTCTCAAAACGGCTGATGTAACCGATGGAGTGTTCGCGGCGTGCTGCCCAGAAGGGTAACCCGGTTAAGGTTGCCAGATGCTTGATGACGTTGGGATCCGTGGCTTCCTGAAAAACGACAAGGTCCGGCGCGGCGGCGCGAATCACCTCGGCTAGTTCGCTTTCGCGCCGGCGCCCACCGAAGCGGATGTTGTAACTAAGCAGCTTAACAATCACGCGGCTGGCGCCTCTATCACGACGCAGTAGGGCTCATCAAATAGTACGTCGCGCGCATAGAGCACCAGGTTTGAGGTGGCCTGGAAGTTTACCGGTCTGCCGGTCAGGCTTTGGAGTTCCTCACGCAGAGGATTTAGCGCCGGCGCAATCCCCACGTCATTGTCGCAAAGCGGTTTGGTATGCAGACCGGGAATATAGAAAGCGTCTTCGTTCCAAAACTCCATCACCTTGTCGCCAATGAGAGTCACATCAAGATCGCTGGTACCGCGGCCATCAGCGTCAAAAGGCTTGCCGTCTTTCCAGCGCTTATTGGTAACCACACTGCCTCGAAGCGCCACCGCCGTTCCTTCCGGCAACCCGGCTTTAAGCTTCACACAAAACTCCCGATACCTAAGTTCGTCTCCATCAAATGCCAGCCTTACGATTCGCTCCTCAACCTGGTCATCCCCCACGTGATTTACCTCAACCTCAAACGTGTGCTGTTGCCTCTAATCTGGTTTCCGCTCTACTTTATACCGCCTTCATTAGTTCCTCGTCGAGCGATGGAGTTTTCATGAACATAAAACTGCGGCAGGCAACGATGACGGACATTCCAGCGCTGGGGGAACTGATTCGCGTATCGGTTACGGCGTTGAGCGCGGAACACTACACCTCCGATCAGATCAGGAGCGCCCTGACACATGTTTTTGGCGTTGACACTCAACTGATAGCTGACGGAACTTATTTTGTCGCTGAGGTTGAAGGCCAACTAGCTGGGAGCGGCGGATGGAGCAAAAGAACAACTTTGTTCGGCGGCGACCAATCGAAGGCGGACACTCTCGATTCACTGCTTGACCCCGCCGTCGAAGCCGCGCGCGTACGCGCTTTTTATGTTCACCCACAATGGTCGCGAAGAGGCGTCGGCAGCAGAATACTGGCGGCCTGTGAAGACGCAGCCCGCGCGGCCGGTTTCAGCAGGATCGAGCTCGTAGCGACGCTTCCCGGTGAGCCACTGTACGCAGCCCGTGGTTATGAAAAGGCCGAAGCGATGCAACTTGAGACGCCGGACGGAGAGTCGCTACCAGCGTTTCGCATGACCAAAGTTTTGTGAATTGACGAGGAGGAGGTGGCCGCAGATTAACGCGGGGAAACGCGGATCTGAAAAAGAGATGATTATCGGTTAAGAGGTTCGGATAGGAATCAGTTTGCGACTCACGACTTGATTGCCGATTCGATTTTTCAAATCTGCGTTTCCCCGCGTTAATCCGCGGCAAAATCTCTTAGGTCTTCACAGCGGCGGCCAAAGATCGCCACGACCGATGAAGCAGCTCGTCAATCCTGGCCCAGTCGGCTTCAGTGACGCCGCCTGCGTCAGCCTTTGTATCGCGAATTGTCATCGCTTCAGCGCGCAAACGACCGTGCTCAAGCAATCGTTCGATTGGAACTCTATAAATCTCCGCCTGCAATTCCGCCAGCGCGTGCTCGAGATCGCCGGGTGGATGGTTTGCGCGTTCGCGATGGATGATCCACCACTCAAGTTCCAGATGCGCTGCACGATCAACATCGAAGGGAATGTCGCTCATGTTCCGCAAAGACTGATAAAACTTAACAAGATCCGGCAGCGCTTCTTCATAGTCGGAACGTTTCTTACCTTTCTGGAAGACGAAAGCCGCATTGGCCGCGTAGTAGGCGACCTGGTTTGACCTAACGAGGGGCATGTCAAATTGAGTGCGCAGCAACTTTGATAGTTGGTTGAACAGTTGCACGCGCTCTTTCTCATAGTAAGAACGCCACATCGCTGTTTCCAGCCGCGCTACTTCGTCTGCATCGAATTCTCGAAGATGAGCGGTACGGGGAGCGTAGAGGTCATAGAGCACCCAGGCTGATAACGCGAGCAGCACCAGGACGCAGACCATTAGAAAGCGTTTCTTGCGCGATTTCTTTTTAGCTCCCATATCCGAAGGCTCCGCTTGGAGGTTCACATCTCAGATGCGTTATTATCATAGCGATCCGCTTTTCACAATTCCGTCGGTCAGCAATACCAAGCTTTTGGGTTTCAGCGCCGACTTTGTTTAGAGGAATAACATGGAAGACTTTCTCAACAATTTTCGCCAGACGATCGACGCAGCTTCTGAACAACTGCTCAAAATCCCGACCGAACAAAATCAAACTCCCAGAGCCGCAGGCAAATGGTCGCCGAAGGAGATCGTCGGACACCTAATAGATTCCGCTTCAAACAATCATCAACGATTTGTGCGGGCGCAGTTTACCGACGATCTGGTGTTCGCCGGCTATGAGCAGGAGGGTTGGGTTCGCGCCCAAAACTACCAGAGCGAGGATTGGGGTGGGCTGGTTCAGCTCTGGAAGCTATACAATCAGCACATCCTGCACTTGATGGCAAGTATTCCTGAAGAGACGCGGATGAAGTTGCGTCATAAACACAATCTTCATCAGATTGCCTCCGACAGCCTCAGTGAGAATGAGCCTGTCACGCTGGATTGGTTCATGCGCGACTACGTTGACCACATGAAGAAGCATCTGGGACAGATACTGGGAGTCGACTGGCAGAGAAGCGAGTGAGATAAAAGGTAAATTCAAATCAAGTGGAATTGGCTTTCGCTCCAGAGGAGCGAGATGTTTATAGCTATGAGCGCATATCCACCGCTCTCGCTCCGCTAGGAGCGAAACCAGCCGCAGAACGGAATGGCAAGGAAAAGATAATTGCGCGCTCCTACGGAGCTTTTAAGAGTAAGAAACGGCCGTCGGGCTATAAACATCTCGCCCCGCTGGGGCGAAATCACATCCAAACCCACCGATCAAGCCTTCTTCTTCTGATTCGCCAGCACGCCAGAGTCCACTGTTTCACCAGTGCGAGAGATCACTTGAAAGTGCATGTCGCCCTTCACGATTTCGACGAGCATGAACGACATGTCGCTATCGAAAAACTTGTCGGTCAAAGGCGAGCGCTCATTGACGTCACCCTCTCGTAGCTTGCCGCCCGCGCCCGAGATGAAATAGTAAATACCCTGTTGCGGTTTGATCCGTTCGTAAAAGTGTTCGTGGCCGGCGAGCACTACGTTCACTCCATACTTAACGAATATAGGCTCGACTACCTGGCGCAGCTGCTTATCAGAACCGTGCTTGCCGCCCGAAGAATATGGTGGGTGGTGGAAGAAAGCGATTTTCCAGTCCGAAGTGTCTTTCGCCAGTTCGCCCTCGAGCCATTGCAGTTGCTTCTTATCCATGTAGTTGCTGTTCAGCGCATAGAAAGCCACGTTGCCCTTCGAGAATCGGTAGTACTCCTTTCCGTTCATGTTGAAGTATTCATAGAAGCGTTCGTTGGGTTGGTCGTGGTTTCCCAGACTGGCGTAAAACTTAACCTTCTCATCGAGCAGTTTTTGATAAACGTCCTGGAATTTCTTCTTGTAGTCCGCCGGCGTTTCACTGCCGTAAAGGTTGTCGCCCATCATCAGGACAAACTCAAAAGGAAATTCTTCCCGATACTGCTTCATTAGATCAGCCAATTGCTGCTGCTGTTTGCTGCCGGTTCCCGTGTCTCCGATGATCGCAAAGCGAACCGAACCTTCCCTTAAGGGCAGACTCAAAGGCAGGGCCGGCTTCGCGGGTTGGCTGACCTTATTGCCCACCGCACCTTTGGAAATACTCTGGCAGTAGCTCGGGCTAAGAGAGCTAAAGAGAACCAGGACAAAGACTGTTAGAACTGCTTGAGCAATACGTCTCATTTCTTCCTCCTTAACCTATCGCGAGTGCTTACGGAAGGGCGTGAATCATGTAGTCGACTATCATGTTGTTGTCGGTGTCTACCAGCAGGAGGTTGCGGCCAACGTAACGATATTTGACTTCCTTAGGCAGCGGCGGAAGCTTCAACAGCAAGGTCGCGGGCATTTCCACAAACTCCTTCGGATCAGGGTATGGATAATTCACCTTCAGTAGAACCGGAATATTCGTTTCCTTATCATCCGCCACAACCTTGCGAATTTCCTTTTTTTCAGCTGGCTTGAATTCGCGCTTTAGCGTCGTGCGGATGTATTGAGCAATGTCCGGAGCAAATATGTCGCCGGCTTTGGCGCTCGCCCTGCTAGTGCGCAATGACTGGGCCAGCGCACTCTCCGCGGCCTGAATTTGTTCCGGCGTGCTGTCCTTGGAAAGTTTCGGGGCTTTCGCTTTTAGTTCCGAGCGCAAACTTACATACCGCTTAAGACGCTCGTCGAATCTCTTGATCGTTTCTTTGTCGGCCGGGGAAATAACCGGTTCTTCAGCAGCTGCAATTTGCTTTACGACCTTCTTCTCCTGGGCGCTCGTGATTCCCGCCAGTGTCGCAATGAACACCATCACCAAGACAGCTGTCTGGGCTGTGCGTAACTTAGATTTGTGTTTCATGCCCAGCAAAAACTGCAAACACAATGCCAGCGAGTGTGCCGGATCCAACAGCGTTTGTTTGGAGTCTCGGCAAAGCGTCCGACACTTTATAAGAAGCGCGATGTATTCATTTTGAGACGAGATGTACGGCGACCATACGCGTCCGCAACGCGGCCTTTTAGCAGGCGTGCCTACCCTTGTCACTGTGCCTGAGAAAGTTTTATCCTACCGTCCTCCAGCAAAGCAGTTTCAGTTTTCCCATGAGGTGAAAGAGGACTTCATTCTAATGGACTACACCTACGAACAACTCAAACACAAGACCGTCGCCGAGTTGCGTGAAATTGCCAAAGGTAATGAGCACGAAGCGTTGCAAGGCTACACGCAACTTAACAAAGAGCATTTGCTCGTCGCTCTATCAAAGGCCCTCGGAATCAAGCACGAGCATCATGAGGTCGTTGGCGTCGACAAAGCTTCGATCAAGGCGCGCATTCGTGAAATGAAGCAGAAGCGCGACGAAGCCATTGCCGCCCACGATCACGTCCAACTGAAGGTGGCGCGCAGAACGATCCATCGTCTCAAGCGACAGATACACAAAGCCACAGTTTGAGACTTTTTGGAGTGCGGTGACCTGTCACCGCTTTCTTCGGTCGCGACCTGTCGCGACCATGGTTGGTTGAAACTCCAGAAGGACTTGGGCGTCAAGCCGCCCAAAGCAAAAGCGGTGACAGGTCACCGCACTCCAAAAAAAGTGAGGTAGCCATGAAAAGAGCTATCAGCGTCAGTGTCAACGGCATCGCTCATCAACACGAGGTGGAACCGCGGCTGTTGCTGGTTCACTACCTGCGGGATGTGCTTGGTCTGACCGGTACGCACATCGGCTGTGAGACTTCGCTTTGCGGAGCCTGCACAACGATGCTGGACGGTCAGGCAGTTAAGTCGTGCACCATGCTCGCCGTCCAGGCAGATGGCGCCGAGGTCACAACGATTGAAGGCCTCATGAAAGACGGCGAGCTTCATCCGATGCAGCAGGGGTTCTGGGAATGCCATGGACTGCAATGTGGCTATTGCACTCCCGGCATGATTATGGCGGCTTCGCAGATTATTGATCGCAATGCCAACCCGTCGCGAGAAGAGATACGCCACGGTCTTGAGGGCAATCTCTGCCGCTGCACCGGCTACCAACATATTGTTGAAGCCGTCGAGCACGCTGCAAAAAAATCTGTCGTCTGAAGTCTGGAGTCTGAAGTCAAGCATGCCCAGCTTCAGAAGAATTGAAGATATTCAAGCTTGGCAGAAAGCGCGCGAGGTCAGCGTTTCGATCATGTCAAGTCGAAGCTTCAAGGGTGCGTGCAAGAATCGAGTAACGCTGAAAGCGTTGGCTAATATCAGCCCAGGGTTTGCTTTGAAACGCTGGGTGCAAAAATGCCCGCTGAGATTGTTCGCAACCCTGAAGGGGTTGCGGGGCTTTGCGGTTAACAAGCGCGAGCGCAACTCTTTCAGAGTTGTGCCTTCGAGAAATTGAATGCGTTTTCCCCAGGGTTGCCAAAGAGCAACCCTGGGCTGGAATTGGCGAACGCTTTCAGCGTTATGAATTTCCGATAAGTCTTCTCAAGAGTGGATATCGATTCTACTTTTTGTGCCAATCGCTCGCGAGGTTCCAAGCTATGAATGACGAACACAGACTTCAGACTTCAGACTCCAGACCTAAGACCCGTGCTAACTACGTTGGACAACGATTAAAGCGAACTGAAGACCCGCGGCTGATTAAGGGCCTGGCGCACTACGTCGACGACATTCGCCTGCCTGACACGCTGCACGTTGCCTTCGTCCGTTCCGTCTACGCGCATGCGCGGATCAACAGCATTGATACCAGCGAAGCTCTGAAGGCGCCGGGGGTCGTAGCGGTCTATACCGGAAAAGATGTTGCGAAGGTTGGTCCGGTTCCCTGCGCGAGCGCTCTGCCGGGATTGAAGGTGCCGGACTATCGTGTATTGGCACAGGGCAAGGTCTACTTTGTCGGACAACCGATTGCGGCGGTGGTAGCACGCGATGCTTACGCGGCTCGCGACGCACTCGATCTTGTAATGGTCGATTACGACGACCTTCCAGCGGTCGTCGATGTTGAAGCCGCTGCTAAAGGTGGCCCGGTGCTCTACGAAGATTTTGGCGACAACATCGCCTACAAGTTGACTGCCGGCGAAGGCGACATCGATGCGGCATTAGCCGCGTCGGACCACGTTCTTAAACAGCGCATCGTTCACCAGCGGCTGGCGCCGATTGCGATGGAAGGTCGCGGCGTGCTGGCGCGATATTTTCCCGGTGAAGAAGAGCTGACTATCTGGTCGTCAACACAAATTCCACATTTGCTCCGGACTCAACTCGCCTTGATGATCGGAATTCCGGAGAACAAGCTACGAGTGATCACCCCAGAGGTGGGCGGAGGTTTTG
>Ga0070698_100002777_pt1 | contig 19261 bp, 17 predicted proteins | sample KBSK1502metaG_FD_65477 | JGI IMG/M metagenome (GOLD analysis project Ga0070698, IMG submission 65477) | Corn, switchgrass and miscanthus rhizosphere microbial communities from Kellogg Biological Station, Michigan, USA - KBS K1-50-2 metaG | ecosystem: Host-associated > Plants > Roots >...
GTTTTCGTCAACGGCCCGATTTGATCGAGCGACGACGCAAACGCGACGAGACCAAAGCGAGAGACCCGGCCGTAAGTCGGTTTGAAACCGACGACTCCGGAAAGTGCAGCCGGTTGCCGAATGGAGCCGCCGGTATCGCTGGCCAATGCACCAAAGGCTGCGTCCGCCGCGACCGCTGCTGCCGAACCACCGCTGGATCCACCCGGCACGCGTGTTAAGTCCCACGGATTACGCGTCAATTTCATGGCGGAATTCTCCGTGGACGAACCCATGGCAAACTCATCCAGGTTGGTTTTGCCGAATGGAATTGCGCCCGCGGCGCGCAATTTTCGAATGACCGTGGCATCGTAGGTCGCCCGATAACCATGCAAAATCTTGGACCCGCAGGTACACGGCTGACCCATCACATTGATGATGTCTTTGATCGCAAGCGGCACGCCGCCCAGCATAAGATTGACATTCGCCTTCTCGGCCTCTTTGGCGGCAGCATCCATGTCGAGAGAGAGATAAGCGCCGATTTCTCCATCCACTGCTTCAATGCGGACTCGCAACGCATCGACGACTTCGCGCGCGGAAACTTCCCGGCGACGCAATAACGATTGCAGGTCGGCGATGCTTAGCGCCGGCAGATCCTTCTCCGTCATTCTACGACTTTAGGGACGATAAAAAGATCGTTTGCCTTTCGGGGCGCATTGCTCAGCGCTTGTCCCGCCGTAAACCATTCGCTCGCCGTGTCCTCGCGGAAAACGTTAAAAATCGGTAGCGCGTGCGCGGCTGCTTCGACGTGACTTACATCCGCCTGGCGAAGTTTCTCAACGTACGTCAGCACATCGTCCAGCTGCTTCTGAAAGGCGTTTGCTTCCTCTTCGCTGAGATTGATTCGCGCCAGCCTGGCGACGTACCCAACGTCGAGCTCCGAAGTCCCGGCCATGATTGTTGCTTACGAATGCAGGTTGCTGATCAGCCAGATGACTGCGACGGCAAGCGCCACCACAAGAAGGAGGAAAATGATTTGGCCGTCCCGTCGCTCTTTCCGCATCGAACGAGGGCGCCGGGAATTCCTGCTTTCGCCCACGGAGCCTCCGGCCTGCGCCGCAACTGAGACGCGGAATCGTTTGTCGGTTCGATTATCTTTTGGGCCTTGGTCCGCCCTGTTTCTCTCGATCAACGGCACTTTCGCAACAAGCCGTTCGAGTTTTTCGAGCCTCTCGCGCAGTTCCGCTTCCTGCCGGGCAATTTCTTCCTGCCGGCGGCGAATCGGCGGGCTCGATTTGGACGAACGACGAAACATCGCTATCACCGGCCCGTGCTCGCCATCCAAACGAAAAGGACAAGGGCAATAGCGCCAAAGATAATCAGCGGCAAAGTGAGCGCGATGCCAATCTGGAACCACTGAAAAAATGAACGCCCGTCGCTGCTCTGGTAACCCTCCGTGGCGACGTCAGGCAGTGACGCTTCGCCTTCATTTCCACCCGCCGCCTGCAACCGGCTGCGTTGCTCGTTGTACACTGTGCGCGCCTCGTCCACTGTGCTTAAAGCCCTGCTCAGTTCCTTGTGTAGATCGGAGGGATTCCAACTTTTTGAGTCGATCGCTTCAATCAACTCCAAATGCTGACCAAAACTCTCGCGGGCTGCGCGAATCTGTTCGAGTCGGCTTTGTGCGTTGTACCCCTCGCGCTCAAGCACAACGAGCGAGCGAGTCAATTTATCGGCCATTTCCGCACGACCGTGCTCCAATTCGTCCTGGCGACGGCTTAGTTCTTCCAGTTCGCGCTTTTGTTTTTCGATCTGCTCCTGCTGGCGCTTGAGCTGGAGCAGTTGCTCCTGCGCCTTCTGCACCTGTGAATCCAGGTGCTCGGGAGAATTGGCTTCGTCCTCGCTCAATTCGAGCATTTGTTCAACCTGTCGAAGTTTTTCTGCCATGACAAATCGGGACTCGCCGACCGGGCTCGCTGTACCGCCATATTAAATGGCTCAATAGAGAATTCCAGATATTTCTCGCTGTCATCGCAACTAATTAGCGTCATCGTCCCGGCATCATTTCCAGAAGGAAACCTTTGAAGTATTCTGTTTCGGGAATTGTCGGCAGAACAGGGTGATCGGGGGCCTGCTCGAACCGTTGCAAGCGCCGCGCAGAACGCCGGGCATCGACAAGCGCATCGGCAATTGTCTGCGAAAATGCCGTGTCGCTTACGTGATGCGAGCATGAAAAAGTCGCCAGGATACCTTCTTTCGACAAGAGCTTAAACGAGCGCATGTGCAATTCGCGATAACCGCGCAGCGCGTCGCGTAATCCGCTCCTGGTTTTGGTAAAGGACGGCGGATCGAGAACGATCAAATCGTACTGCGCCCCGGCTTTTTCGGCCGCGCGCAGGAACTGAAAGACATCCTGCTCGATCCATCGCACGTTCAAATCGTTCTGCGCCGCATTTCGTTTCGCGGCTGCGATATTCTCGGAATTTTCCTCAACGCCGGTCACGTCCGAGGCGCCTGCGCGCACGCAGGTCAGCGCAAATGCTCCCTGATTTGTGAAACAGTCCAGCACGCGCCGGTCGCGCGCGAATCCGGCAACGATCCCATAGTTGCGTTTTTGATCGAGATAGAAGCCGGTCTTTTGTCCGCGCAGGAGATCGAGTTCGAAGTTTACGCCTTCGATTTCGATCTCGATTCGCGCCGGGGCGTCTCCGCGCAAAACGTTCGTGCGCAGCTCCAATCCTTCCGCCTTGCGAACCGGCGCGTCATTTCGCTCGATGACTGTGATCTCCCCAAAAAGATCGGGGATCGCATTAGCGATTAAATCTTTTCGCATGTCCATCGCCAGCGTGAGCGTTTGCATCACAAAACAGTCGCCGTATCTGTCGATGATTAGCCCGGGAAGTCCGTCGCTTTCGCTCCAAACAACGCGGCAAAGCCTTGGGTCCATCCTTCGCCGCGTTCGGTATTCTGCCGCTTGGTTGATTCGGCGTTTGAAGAAATCCAGGTCCAAGTCCTGTTTCCGACGCGAGAAACGGCGCGCCACAATTTGCGACCTGGAATTGTAAATCCCGCTACCGATCAAATGATCCTTACCGTCCTTGAGCGAGATGACGTCGCCGTCTGCCGGTTTCCCAAAGACCTTCAGGACTTCGCTCGAAAACACCCAATCGTGTCCGTGCAAAATTCGCGCCCGCGGTTTGACAACAATTCCGGCCATGAGTTGAAGTGAGATGTGAGAAGTGAATAGTGAGAAGTAGTTATACTGACAACTTCTCGCGTCTCACTAATCATTACGGCACATGCAAACTCCACCTCAAACTTCCATCGAACTACCCGGAATCAAAAAACTGCGCAGCGGCAAGGTGCGCGAAGTCTTTGATCTTGGCGACACGCTACTGTTTGTTGTAACCGATCGGATCTCCGCTTTTGACGTCATCCTGCCTGATCCAATTCCTCACAAGGGCGCCGTCCTCAATCAAATTTCGGCGTTTTGGTTTAAGCATTTCAGCAACATCAAGAATCACCTTGTGACGGCGAATTTCGAAGAGTTTCCCAAGGATTTGCAACCGTTCCGGGAGCAGCTTGCCGGACGGTCGATGATCGTGAGGAAAACGAAGCCGCTCGCCGTGGAATGCGTGGTGCGCGGTTACCTTGCTGGTTCCGGTTGGAAAGAATATCAGGAATCCCAGAACGTTTGTGGAATCGAGCTTCCGCCCGGACTGAAACAAGCCTCGCAATTGCCAAAGCCAATCTTCACGCCAGCAACAAAGGCGGAGGAGGGTCATGACGAGAACATAAACATGAAGCGATGTGCTCAGATTCTCGGCGACGAAATCGCCAATCGCGTGAAAACGCTCAGTCTCGAAATCTATTCACGCGGCTGCGAGTACGCCGCGCAAAAAGGAATTATCGTTGCAGACACGAAATTCGAGTTTGGTACCGTCGATGGAGAATTGCTCTTGATTGACGAGTGTCTGACGCCGGACTCGTCGCGCTTCTGGCCAAAAGGTGAATACGCGGTCGGACAGAGCCCGCCCAGCTTCGATAAACAGTTTGTGCGCGATTATCTGGAGACGCTTGATTGGGACAAAGCTCCCCCTGCGCCATCTCTGCCGAAGGACGTGATTGAGAAGACATCGGCGAAATACGTCGAAGCATTCCGTCGCCTGACGGGTAGCGAGCTCGCGGTCGCATAGACCCATCCCATAGGGTGACGCTGTCATGTTGAGCGAAGCGAAACATCTCTGTTTTATGGCATGCAGGATCGTTCCGTGAATAATCGGAGATTCTTCTCCCGCGACTGCGGGATCGGAATGACATTTAAGGGACGCCTTGTAGACTAATCCCACCAGCACTCCAGTCCTGCGCGCGGCACTTCCGCTTGAAACGAAAATGTCTGTAACGCGGCCCGATATCTTGTTTATCATGACGGATCAGCAGCGATTCGATACCATCGCTGCGCTCGGCAACTCGCACATCTATACCCCTAACCTCGACCGACTGGTGCGCCGGGGAATCAGCTTTTCCAATGTATACGCTACTTGTCCGATTTGCATTCCAGCGCGCTACACGATCCGCACAGGATGCGAACCGCTCACCACGCGCGTCTTTAGCAATGCTAAGCCAAAGCCGGCAGCGGGACAGGCGGCTGAAATGGAAGCGCGTTGCGGGCCGTATCTGGGACGGAGAATGTCGGCCCTGGGGTATCGGACTTTTGGCGTCGGAAAGTTCCATACGTATCCGTGGAATGAAGATGTCGGTTACGAAACGCTGTGGCGTTGCGAAGAGACTTACCACCCGCCGGCCCGCGAAGGTGACGACTACGGGTCATGGCTGACGCGCGAACATCCGGCGTTTGATTTCCTGGAGCAACCGTTTGGGGAACGCACCGAGATGTATTACCTGCCACAGCGCAGTCCGCTTCCCGCGCAGCTGGGCGCAGAAGCGTGGACGGCCGATCGCGCGGTGCAGGAGATTACAAAGCCGGATAATTCACGGCCTTTTTTTGGGTTCATATCATTTGTCGGCCCGCATCCGCCGCTGGCCCCGCCAATTCCCTTCAATCGGATGTACGATCCCGATCGAATGCCCGATCTCGTTCTCGGCAGGGTCGAGGAAGATCATCTGGATGAAGAGATTCCGTTCATGCGATATGCCATCTGGGCGGATGCAATCAATCCGGCCCTGGCGCGAGTCGTCAAGGCACGATATTACGGCGAAATCAGTTATCTGGATCATTGTGTTGGACGAATCCTCGACGCGATCGAAGCGCGACCGGAATCGGAAAACGTTCTTGTCTGCTTTTTTTCCGACCACGGCGACCTTTTGGGTGATCATCACGGGTGGCAGAAACAAAACTTCTTCGAGGCCGCATGCCACGTTCCGTTGCTGCTTAGTTGGCCGGCGATGCTGCCGAACGGAACTATTCGGAATGAATTGATCAGCCTCGCAGACTTATTCGGAATCGCGACTGAGGCGGGTGGCGAGTGTGACCTGCGAGAAGGAGTGAATGTTCTGAAAATGCTGCGAGGCGAGTGCGCGCCGCGTGAATATCTTGTCGGTATGGTTGAACCTCCCGGCTCACACGATTTCAAACTCATGGTGGTTACCGATGAGTGGAAATATATTTTTATGGCAAACGGCAACCGCGAACAGCTCTTCAATCTCAGGCAGGATCCCGACGAACTGTCGAACTGCATCGGATCTGCTTCTCGGGTCAGGAACGAGCTGCATGCTTTAGGTCTGCAAGCGTGTCGCGCTCCGGGCGCGGCAGACGCTGTCGACGGCGACAAGCTGCGCGCGTTCCCTTTCCGCGAACGCCCACGGACGCGCATCTATCAATTCGACCGGTCGCGCGGCGTCGTCGGTTTTCCCGATCATCCACAGGGCGCGTTGAAAGGTTTCGACTGGTAGTGTTGGTAAATGGTTATTTGGTGTTCGGCCGGATAGTTGCGCCTGAGAACTTCGGACCCCTCGCTTCGATTCTCTCCCCTTGCCCAAAGGGAAAGGCGAAACAAACGCCGTGGAACTGATAATCGACCAACGCTACTGTTTTGATCGCTTCCAGTTGAAGCACGTGAACTAATATGGACCTACCTCAGGAAAGTCTGGGCGTTGGCCTCAAGCCCGGGGATGCGCATTACCGCGCATATGTCGGTCCTCCGGAAGATTACGATTTGATCGCGGCGATGACGTTCAATCTTCTGACCACGCTTGGTCTGCGGCAGCACCACTCATTGCTCGACGTTGGATGCGGCTCCCTTCGAATCGGACGATTGTTAATTCCGTACCTGAATCGTGGAAAATATTTTGGTGTTGAGCCGAATGAATGGCTGGTGAAGGAAGGAATTAAGCAGGAGCTCGGAGAAGGATTGTTGCGAATCAAACACCCGACCTTCTTTTTTTCCGATTCACCTGGGACAATTGAGCAGGCGAAAGTCTCATTCGATTTCGTGCTGGCCCAATCGATTTTTAGTCACTGTGGACTGGATCTGATTAAAAATTGGCTGGCCGCAATTTCGCGCTCGCTTGCTGAAGACGGAGCTTTGGTTGCCACATTTTTGCCTGGCGAGCAGGACTCGCCAACCAGGGGTTGGGTCTATCCTGAATGTGTGAATTACAGGCCGACGACAATCAGACAGGTGGCAGCAGAAGCCGGTTTGCGGTTCGAAATTCTGGACTGGAAACATCCCAGGCAGACCTGGGCGCTTTTTGCTGCGCCAAAGTTTGATTCGGGATGGTTGAAAAACAGACCTCTCACCTGGAATGCAGGACTGGAAAAAGCTCTCGCGAAAAGCAAAGGCGGGAGTGTCGCTCCGGCCGCGCCGGCGGCTGCCGCCGATTTTTCGCATTTGGAAGGCCACGTCTACGATCAGGACGGACTGCGGTCGATTCACAATCACGAATTCATGGACGATCCGGCTTTTCGAAAAGCTTATGAGCGCGGTGTTCGGGCGGCAGGCGACGATTATCGATGGCACTGGCGGGTTCACACCGGTCTGTGGGCCGCCGTTTGTGCTGCTCGACTCGACGGCGACTTCATCGAGTGCGGAGTAAACCGCGGTTTTCTCTCGTCGGCGATTATGGATTATCTGAACTGGGATTCTTTGGGAAAACACTTTTATCTGCTGGATACTTTTCGTGGCCTGGATGAACGGTTTGTCTCAGCTGCGGACAGGGCCTCAGGCGCCGTGGAGAAAAACCGGAAGAGCCTGGGTTCGGGATTTTATGTCCAGGCGATCGAGGAAGTGCGGGCGAACTTTTCTCAGTGGAAAAATGTCTCTCTCATCGAAGGATCGATTCCGGAAACCTTGCCGCAGATTCGCGCGAGGAAGATCGCCTATCTGCATCTCGATATGAATTGTTCGATGCCCGAGATCGCAGCGATCCAGTTTCTTTGGGAGCGCCTCGTCCCGGGCGCGCTCGTCCTTCTCGATGATTACGCGTATTACGGCTATCTTTCGCAGAAAATTGCGATGGATCAGTTCGCGCAGGAAAAAGGGATCAAAATTTTGTCGTTGCCTACTGGTCAGGGGCTCCTAGTGAAACCGGTCAATGGGTGAGCCGTCCCCGAGTTTGGAAATTTGCCCGGTATGCGGCGGCGACCGGTTCACGAACGAACCAGTGCTTTGGCCTGAACTGATCGAGCAATGGGAGTTGTCACCGGACGAAGCCACTTACATCAATTTACAGCAAGGATTTTGTTGTGCGGACTGCAAAAACAACCTGAGAACGATGACGCTGGCCGCGGCGATGACCGGAGCGTTCGGGTTCGCCGGCAACTTCAAGGATTTCTGTCGCAATGATCCTGGGATTCGGCAACTCACTGTGATTGAAATCAATCCTGCCAAAAATTTGTCGCCTTTTCTTCAGGCACTTCCCAAACATACGCTCCATTCCTTTCCCCAGGTCGACATGCAACGAATGCGCTTCGCGGATTCATCGATCGACATCATCATTCATTCCGACACGTTGGAGCACGTTCCAGACTCAAAGGCCGCTTTGAAAGAGTCCATGCGCGTTCTGAAACCGGGCGGCCATTTGTTTTATACTGTGCCGATTGTTATTGGGCGTTTGACCCGGACACGGCGCGGTTTGCCTCCCAGTTATCACGGAAAACCGGGGGCGAACCGGAACGATTGCATCGTGCAAACGGAATACGGCGCCGATTTCTGGTGCCAGATTTTCGAGGCCGGATTTCGCCAGGTAAGCCTGACGAGCCTGATCTTCCCAGCATCCGTGGCAATCCACGCAATCAAACCCTAAGACCAAGGCGCGCGCTGTGCATCGCGCTCGGATATTACGAAATCAATTCGCCAACCAGCGATTTTTCTTCTCTTAATTCCGCTATCGACGCATCGATTTTTGCGCGGCTGAAATCGTTGATCGGAAGTCCCCGCACGATTTCCCATTTGCCGCTGCGCACACGTACTGGGAATGACGAGATCAATCCCTTCTCGACATCATAACTTCCATCGGAACAAACCGCCACGCTATGCCAGTCATTATCCGGGGTGTCGTTGGTGAGCGAAAAGACCGTGTCGACGACCGCGTTCGCCGCCGAACCAGCGGACGAAAATCCCCGCGCTTTGATCACCGCGGCGCCGCGTTGTTGGACAATGGCGATGAATTCTTCCTTCAACCATTTTTCGTCTCCGATAACCTCGTTCGCCGGACGATTGTCGATCCTGGCATTGTAGAAATCCGGATACTGCGTCGAGGAATGATTGCCCCAGATGGTCATGTTTGTGACCGAGCCAATGCCTACCACGGCCTTATGTGCCAGTTGCGCGCGGGCACGGTTTTCGTCCAGTCGGGTCATGGCAAACCAGCGATCGGTTGGAATCTTTTTGGCGTTATTCATCGCAATCAGACAATTCGTATTGCAAGGGTTTCCGACTACGAGCACGCGCACATCGGAGGCAGCATTTTTTTCAATCGCCTGACCTTGTCCGATGAAAATCTTGCCGTTGATCCCAAGCAAATCCTTCCGTTCCATACCGGCCTTGCGCGGAACACTTCCCACCAGCAACGCCCAATTCACGTCCCCGAAGCCTTCATTGAGATCCGCTGTGGGCACAACTGATTCGAGCAACGGAAAGGCGCAATCGTGCAGTTCCATTACCACGCCATCCAACGCGCCAAGCGCATCCGGAATTTCGATCAAGTGAAGTGTGAGCGGTTGGTCCGGCCCGAACATCTGTCCAGAAGCGATGCGAAACAGAAGCGCGTAACCAATTTGCCCGGCAGCGCCTGTTACAGCGACTTTAATCGGAGGTTTCATGACGCAATTAGCCACAAACACCTTGCTGAGCAAAGCGCGAAGCCATGATAGATTACGGATTGTCCATGTATCCGACCAAGCTAAATAAAATCATCAACCTCTTCGAGTCGCTTCCCGAAGATGAGCGGCGTGAGACACTTGTTTCCTACGCAGACAGCGCAAAGAAGCAGGAGCCGCGCGAAGGCGAGAACTTTGACCTTGTCGATGTGCGAAAAGACGAGGAATGCACGGACACGGTGGGCGTTTATCTGCATGTGGATGAGAACGGCAGGGCGCACATTCGCATGACGCTGGGTCCGGAAGTGCAAACACTTACCCGCTCCATGGCTGCGATCCTTTGCAAAGGACTCGAAGGCTCGACACCGCAGGAAATTCTCGATCTCCCGAGCGATTTCGTAACCCGCATCGTCGGAACGGAGCTGGTACGAATCCGCAGCCAGACTGTCTATTACGTGCTCACGCGCATCAAGAGTATCTGCAAAGTGTGGCTGGATCGGCAGCGCATGGCACAGGTGGCGTAGCCACGTCTCGTCGTTGCTCACGTTCGAAGATTTACTCGCACCACGTTCGATTCGTGAATTTTTCGGCCTGTGCGAGGTCTCTCGCTTTGCTCGGGATGACGGTATGGGAGTTCTCGCGTGAACTTCTCGCGATTTCGTTTACTGTCCGCGCTGCGCAGATGCCGCGAAATAACGAGCTCAAAAAAATTCTGCTGATCGGCTCCGGTCCAATCGTGATTGGGCAGGGCTGCGAATTTGATTATTCCGGCGTGCAGGCGTGCAAGGCACTCCGAGAGGAAGGCTACGAGGTCGTGCTGGTGAATTCTAACCCGGCAACCATCATGACCGATCCAGAATTCGCCGATCGCACTTATATCGAACCGATCACGCCCGAGGTGATCGAGGCAATCATGGAGCGCGAAAAACCGGACGCTATCTTGCCTACCCTCGGCGGACAAACGGCACTGAACGCTGCGATGGAATTGAATCGCAACGGCGCGCTGGCGCGACACGGGGTGAAGTTGATTGGTGCAAACGCTCAAGCCATCGCGAAAGGCGAAGATCGGCAACTGTTCAAGGAAGCGATGTTGCGCATCGGCTTGGAAGTGCCGCGCTCCGGCGTGGCGCGTTCACTCGCGGATATCGATCTCATCGTTGGTGAGATCGGAACGTTCCCGCTCATCATTCGGCCGGCGTTCACTCTGGGCGGGACCGGTGGCGGCATCGCCTATAATCGCGAGGAGCTCGACGCGATCACTGCGCGCGGTCTCGATCTCTCGCCAGTCCACGAAGTGTTAATCGAAGAATCGCTGGTTGGCTGGAAGGAATTCGAGATGGAAGTGATGCGCGACCGCATGGACAACTGCGTGGTTGTCTGTTCCATCGAGAATTTCGATCCGATGGGCGTGCATACCGGCGATTCCATCACTGTCGCGCCGGTGCAGACCCTCACGGACAAGGAATACCAGATGATGCGCGACGCCTCGTTCGCGGTCATTCGCGAGATCGGCGTGGAGACCGGCGGGTCGAACATTCAGTTTGCCGTGCACCCGGACAACGGTCGGATGGTCGTAATTGAAATGAATCCGCGCGTCTCGCGTTCCAGTGCGCTGGCATCGAAGGCAACGGGTTTTCCGATTGCGAAAATTGCGGCAAAACTGGCAGTCGGTTACACGCTCGATGAAATCAAAAACGATATCACACGCGAAACCCCGGCATGCTTCGAGCCAACCATCGATTACTGCGTGGTCAAAGTACCGCGGTTTACGTTCGAAAAGTTTCCACAGGCAGAAGCAACGCTTACGACGCGAATGAAAAGCGTTGGCGAAGCGATGGCGATCGGCCGCACGTTTAAGGAAGCATTGCAAAAGGCGCTGCGCAGCCTGGAGATCAAACGTTTCGGCCTTTGCGGCGATGGCGCAAATAAAGATGTCGATGCCGAGACGCTGCGCCTAAGACTGGCGATCCCGAACGCGGAACGGATTTTTTATCTAGCCCAGGCATTTCAAGACGGAATGCCAATCGACGATGTTTTCGAACTGACCAAGATCGACAGGTGGTTTTTGCGGAATCTGGCGGAGATCGTGACCGAAACGCAATGCCTGAAGACCAAAGATTTACTCCGCGCGAAGAAACTCGGTTTTTCGGATCGCCAACTGGCTGTGGCGAACGGAGTCAGCGCAACTGAAATCCGCGCGAAGCGGCAGTCGTCAAGCGTGATTCCCACTTACCGCCTCGTCGATACCTGCGCGGCGGAGTTTGAAGCTTACACGCCGTATTACTACTCGACTTATGGAGACGAGAACGAGCGGCGTGAAAGTGGTAAGCGAAAGATCATGATCCTGGGTGGCGGACCGAACCGGATCGGTCAGGGAATCGAATTCGACTATTGCTGCGTGCACGCTGCATTCGCCCTGCGCGAACTCGGATTCGAAACGATCATGGTTAACTCGAATCCGGAAACCGTCTCCACGGATTACGATACGAGCGACAAACTTTATTTTGAACCGCTCACCCTCGAAGACGTGCTCAATATTTATGATCAGGAAAAACCGGAGGGCGTGGTTGTCCAGTTTGGCGGTCAAACCCCGCTGAATCTGGCGAGCGGATTGAGGGCGGCAGGCGTACCGATTCTTGGCACACAACCCGAAAGCATCGAGACGGCTGAAGATCGACGCCTATTCGCGGATATGCTCGACAAACTCGGTCTTCGCCAAACTCCGAACGGCTCGGCGACGAACACGGATGAAGCCGTCGCGATCGCCAGGAAAATCGGCTATCCGGTACTCGTTAGGCCAAGCTTCGTCCTCGGCGGACGCGCCATGGAACTTGTCTATAATGAGGAAGATCTTCGACGTTACATGGCGAGCGCCATTGAAGTGACGCCGGATCGTCCAGTGCTGATCGATCGTTTTCTCGAAGACGCCATCGAAGTCGATGTCGATTGCATTTCAGACGGCGAAACGACTGTGATCGGCGCAATCATGGAGCACATCGAAGAAGCAGGCATTCACAGTGGCGACAGCGCATGCGTCATTCCGACATTCTCGCTGTCTCAGAAAGTCGTCGACGAGATTTCCGCTGCGACAAAAGCGATGGCGCGGGAGTTAAGCGTGCGCGGTCTGATGAATGTGCAATTCGCCGTGAAAGGCGATAACGCTTACGTGCTGGAAGTAAACCCGCGCGCGTCGCGCACGGTTCCATTCGTCAGCAAGGCAATCGGTGTCCCGCTCGCAAAGCTCGCTGCCAAAGTGATGACCGGAAAATCATTGCGCGAGCTCGGTTTCACCGAGGAAGTCGTGCCGAAACATTTTTCAGTGAAAGAAGCGGTGTTCCCGTTTCTCCGCTACGAAGGCCTGGATATTTCGCTTGGTCCGGAGATGAAATCGACCGGCGAAGTAATGGGCATGGATGTCGATCTCGGCCTCGCTTATGCGAAATCACAGATGGCTGCGCCCCCACCGCTGCCAAAAAAAGGAAAAGTGTTCATCAGCGTCAAAGACGCTGACAAGGAAGCAGTGATCCCGGTGGCACGGGAGTTTGTGAAACTCGGGTTCGAAATCATTTCCACAAGCGGGACCGCAGATGCCCTTACAAAAGCGAAGATCAAGATCACCAAGGTCTTCAAGATTCACGAAGGACGCCCAAACGTCCTGGACCGCATCAAGAACGGTGACATCAACTTCATTATCAACACGCCGAGCGGGAAAATTCCGCGCGAGCACGAGGTGGTCATTCGCAATGCGGCGCTGGCCGCAAAGATTCCAATCATGACGACGGTGCGCGCCGCGCTGGCGAGCGCAAACGGAATCCGGTCACTGCAAAAACGGAAAGTTCAGGTACGCAGTTTGCAGGAATACCATGTTAAATGACGAAATACGAATGACGAATGACGAAACAAATCCGAAACTCCAAACTTCAGTGCGGCCACGTTGTTGGACTTTGTCGTTATTGTTTCGTCATTCCTTCGTCATTCGTCATTCTAGCTTCGTCATTTTTCACTGATCTCGCGTGACAGGGCCGCGCATTCGTGCCACCAATCAGGATGAGATTGCCAATCTTAATAGGATTACTAGTAACAGCGGTCGCGACCGCATTTGCTGCCGAGGAAAAGAAGGAGGAGAAAACTGCCATGAGTACCTCAAACGAAGTCGCTGTGATCAAAACTAACGAAGGTGAAATGGTGGTGCAGTTTTGGACTGATGCCGCGCCAAACACGATCGAGAATTTTAAGAAGCTGGCGCGCAAGGGTTTCTATGACGGCGGCATCTTCCACCGAATCGTCAAAGGGTTCATGATTCAGGGCGGCGACCCGAACTCAAAAGACCCCGCGAAAGAGAACACTTACGGAGCAGGCGATCCTGGTTACACAATCAAAGCCGAATTTAACAATCATTCCCACGATCGCGGTGTCATCTCGATGGCGCGCGGGCCTGATCCAGATTCGGCCGGGTCGCAATTCTTCATATGCCTCGCACCCGTTCGGCGACTCGATGGGCAATACACGACGTTCGGCAAATTGATCAAAGGCGATAACGTGCTCGACAAAATCGGCAACACGCCGGTCGAACGAAATGCACAGGGCGAAGTGAGCAAACCGACGAAACGCGTGGTGATCGAAAGCGTGAAGATCGTGCCGGCGGAATCGGTAAAATGATCAATGTGAACAGTGATCGGTGATCGGAATTTCTGTTCACTGATCGCCGATCACCGATCACAACTACGCAATGACAAACGCCGCGAAAACAAAGATCGCGCTTATCCAGATGCGTTGCGGCCCGGAGCCGGAAAGAAACTTTGTGCACGCAGTTGAAATGATTCGCGAGGCGGCGCAAAAAGACGCCCGGATTATTTGTTTACCGGAGCTCTTTCGGTCGCAATACTTTTGTCAGACAGAAGACCACAAGAATTTCGATCTGGCCGAGGAAATTCCGGGCAAATCAACATCGGCGCTGGGAGAAGTGGCGCGAGAAACCGGCACGGTGATTATCGCCTCACTTTTCGAGAAACGCAGCGCCGGTGTTTATCACAACACCGCGGCAATCATTGACTCGAATGGAAAATTGCTCGGCAAATACCGCAAGATGCATATCCCGGACGATCCGCTGTATCACGAGAAGTTTTATTTCGCCCCCGGCGATCTCGGGTTTGAGGCATGGCCAACAGCGCGCGGCAAGATTGGCGTTTGCGTCTGCTGGGACCAATGGTATCCCGAAGCGGCGCGCCTGACCGCGTTACGCGGCGCGGAGATTATTTTTTATCCAACAGCAATCGGTTGGCACCCTTCGGAAAAAAAGCAGTTCGGCGCAGCGCAACATTCCGCCTGGGAAACGATTCAACGCAGTCACGCAATCGCGAATGGTTGCTATGTGGCCGTCCCAAACCGCGTCGGTCATGAAGCGCCTGCGGGCGGCGCTGGCATTGAATTTTGGGGACAAAGTTTTGTTTGCGGACCAGACGGCGAAATCATCGCCAAAGGTTCCGTCGATCGGGAAGAGATTGTGATGGCCGACGTCGATTGGAGCCGCGTCGATGAGCAGCGCACGCATTGGCCATTTTTGCGGGATCGCCGCATCGATGCTTACGGCGAAATCAATCGACGCCTGATCGATTAAGCGTAGCACAGACAGCTTGGCTGTGACTGCCAGAGACTCTCAACAGATGCGGCGGCCATGGTATCGGCCCTCTTTGACGATCCAGATCATGATTGGGCTGGTTGTTGGGGGTGTCATCGGCTGGCTGCGACCCGATTGGGGAAACGCAGTTTATTTTTTACGCGACATCTTCATTAACCTGATCAAATCCATCATCGCGCCACTGGTGTTCTCGACCATCGTGGTCGGAGTTGCAGGCGCAGGAGCGTTGCGAAAGGTGGGACGGATGGGCGCGAAAGCGCTCATCTATTTCGAAATCGTCACCACTGCGGCGCTCTTTATTGGATTGGCAGTAGTCAATTTCACGAAGCCTGGCATAGGCGTAACTCTCGCCGCCACCAACACCAACGTAATTAAAACAATCGAACAGAGTCATCCAAAGACTCTGGTCGAAACGATCGTCCATGCGTTTCCGTCGAGCGTGATCGAAGCAATGGTGCACGGTGACGTTTTGCAAATCGTTGTCTTTAGCGTGCTCTTTGCGCTCGCTGTCTCAGCAATTGGTGAAAAGGGGAAACCGATTATCCGGGCGATGGAAAGCCTCGCCCAGGTCATGTTCAAGTTTACGAATTACGTGATGCTGTTCGCGCCGATTGGCGTAGGCGCGGCGATGGCGCACACGATTGGCACGCAGGGTCCCGGCGTCCTGGTGAATCTCGGCAAATTGATCGGCTCACTCTATCTGGCTCTCGTGATTTTCATCTTGTTAGTCTTCGGATTGGTAATTTGGATCGCGCGGATTCCGTCGCGGCAATTCGTCAGAGCCGTGCGTGAGCCGGCGGCACTCGCATTCGCGACCACAAGCAGCGAATCGGCGTTGCCAAAAGCGATGGAGTCGATGGAGCGTTTCGGCGTGCCGGCGCACATCGTTGGGTTCGTGATGCCGACGGGATATTCATTTAATCTCGACGGTTCGACCCTTTACCTCGCGCTCGCATCCGTGTTCGTGGCACAAGCCGCCGAAACGACCATGGGTTGGCACATGGATTTGGGTCAACAAATTGTGATGATGCTAACCCTTATGCTCACCTCCAAAGGCGTTGCGGCAGTCCCGCGTGCGTCGCTGGTTATTTTGCTCGCGACGCTGAACAGTTTTTTGCCGTCGGGTCTGGGGCCGATCGGCGTTGCGATCATTTTTGGCGTGGACGAGTTGATGGACATGGGCCGCACCTGCGTGAATGTGATCGGCAATTGTCTGGCGACAGTCGTGGTCGCGCGATGGGAAGGCGAATTCGACGACGCGCGCGCGCGAGTGTTCGGCACGCCAGCAGAAGCCGAGATGGACCTGAAAGCCGGCAATGTGGCCTTTGCCGACGCAGCTGCTCAAGGCGATTAGGAATGAGGTTGTTAGAGCATCAGACTACGGAAGAATCGACAAAGCCGGCTCCATCCAATTAGAATTCGTGAGCCATGCCACTTTTGCATACACTCAAAGGAGCAATTTATCTGCTGCAGATTTTCGGCTCCGCTTTCCTTGCGATTCTCTTCCTTCAATCTGGGATTGATAAAATCATTGATCACCGCGGTAACCTCGAATGGCTAAAGGGGCATTTTGCCAAAAGCCAGCTGGCCGGAGTTGTGCCCGTTCTGCTGGCAGCGATCACGATTGTCGAAGTTGCAGCGGGTGCGTTGAGCGCGATCGGATGCATCATACTAATCGTTTCGCGAGAAACGACGCTGGCCTTTTACGGCGCCGTCGCTTCAGCAGTTGGCCTTATTGCGCTGTTCTTCGGACAACGCATGGCAAAGGATTACGCGGGCGCGGCCGTGCTTGTTCCTTACTTCCTGCTCACTCTAATCGCAATTTATCTGCTCGCGCAGAGCTGAGTTCGTGACTAGTGAGAAGTGCCGTTGTACCACCCTGTTCCACTTCTCGCTGATCACGTCTCACCGAATTCCCTACCAGCTATTTCTTGCCGATCTTTGGCGGGAGGAGCCAAAGAAGTTTTCCTTCCTCAGATTCGGGATCTACATCGACCAGCGCCACGCCGGCCTTGGAGAGTTTGAGCGACGCCCCGGTTAATCCTGAAATCACATTGGTGAAATCCGGTTCGTGGCCGACAAGCATCAGTACGTTTGCTCGATGCCGCTTCACCACAGTTCGCAATTTACTTCTGCCAAATCCCGGTGCGAGCGATTCATCCTTGCGCACCTTGGCTTTGAGGTAGTCGGCCGCGATTTCGGCGGTCTGCGCCGCGCGGGGCAATGGGCTGGTGATGATCAAATCGGGCCGCACTTTCAGGCGGTCCAGAAATTTCGCTACGTCGCGCATTTCTCTTTTTCCGCGCTTGGTTAACGGGCGTTCGTCATCGGGTTTCTTCCAGCTCGGCCAATCGGCCTCACCGTGTCGTAGAAAATAGAGTTTCATGTTAACGGAGTTAAAAGGTTAGAGGGTTATAAAGTTAAAAGGAAGAAAGGATTTGATAGGGGCCCATTTAACTTTGTAACTCTTTTGACGTTTTAACTGCCTTAAAGAATCTGCCACTTCGGTCGCCGTGTGTGCGAATCAATTTGCCAGAGTCGAACTCCGCCCAGGAACGCGTTCCGGTTATTTCCAAGTTCGATTCCTTTGGGGATCTCGGTCAATTCCTTGGCGTTTCCACCACCCAGCACGACATAATCCGCAATGAGTGATTTCTTCAATTGCACCAGGGCGTGTTGAACATCGCGCTGCCAGGCTTTCTCACCGACTCGTGCATGACCGGCTTCGCCAAGGGAATCCTCAATAATGCTGCCGTTGCGATAGGGCAAGTCGCCTAGTTCTAGAGGGAGGACGTAACTATCCCAAACCAGGGCGGACCCGAGTCCTGTCCCAAGTCCAAGAAAGAGCATTCGGCCACCGTGGTAGCTACCGAGCGCCTGCATGGATGCGTCATTAATGATGCGCACTGGTTTGCCCAGCGCTTTCTTGAAGTCGAATCCGACCCAGCCTTTGCCCAGATGTTTCGGCTCGCTCACGATTTTGCCGTTGCGGACGGGGGAAGGAAACCCGACTGAAACGGCGTCGAATTCCCAATCGGCTACCAGCGGTTTGATTTGGTTCACCATCGCGCGCGGCGTCAACTTCCGTCCCGACTTGAATTTTCTCCTCGCAGCGCGCGAAATCATCAGCTTCACATTTGAGCCGCCGACGTCGATAACGAGGATTTTATTCTTCAAGATTGCTTTCGGGTTGTAGCGGGCGCCGGCGATTGCGGCGTTGCCTTAACTGATGGCGCCGACTTCTCACCACTGTCAGTTTCCGGATTCGTGGTAACGGGCGGATCGGAGGCAACGGTGATCGGAATTAATTTGTCTGCGCGCAATTTTTTCTTGGAACCGGTCATTTTTTTTGCGCGCTCGCGAGAGACTTCGCGGAAATGCCATTGCGCCTGGGCGCGTGGCTCCGTTCCTTCAGGCTTCAATCGACGATAGGTCCCGTCGGCCTGCAACTCCCGCGCCTTAACCCGATCATGCAAGAAACTCGGTAGCACCTCGTTGATAATCTGATCGCGCAATGCTGGGTTTTCGACGGGGAACGCCAGTTCGATGCGCCGGAAAAAATTTCGTGGCATCCAATCCGCGCTGGAAAGGAACACTCTGGGCTGGCCGGCGTTCTCAAAATAGAAGATTCGGCTGTGTTCCAAAAAGCGGCCGACAATGCTGATGACACGGATATTGTCGCTCAGTTCTGGCATTTTAGGCCGCAAGCAACAGATGCCACGAACAATCAAATCGATCGTTACACCAGCGCGGGAAGCTTCATACAGTTTTTCGATGACCTCCTGATCGACCAATGCGTTCAATTTCGCGACAATGCGAGCCGGTTTGCCTGCCCGAGCGTGGTCGCGCTCCCGCTCAATTAGTTTGATCAGGCGGCTGTGCATATCAAACGGAGCGACCATCAATTTTTTGAGTCCTGGATAACCGGCCAGACCAGTGAGGGTGTTGAAGACGATTGCCACTTCCTCCGTCAACTTGGGTTCGCTGGTGAGCAAACTGAAGTCGGTGTAAATGCGCGCCGTCCGCGGATGATAATTGCCCGTGCCGAGCTGGACGTAACGCCAGAGCTGGTCCGGATCGCGGCGAACAATGAGCAGCGCCTTGCAATGGGTTTTCAGGCCGACGACACCGTAAATGACGTGAGCCCCGGCTTCTTCCAGACGCCGGGCCCATTGAATGTTGGTCGCCTCATCGAAGCGCGCACGCAGTTCGACAATGGCAGTGACTTGTTTTCCGGCATTGGCCGCGTCGATGAGTGCTTCGACGATAGGGGAATCACCACTTGTGCGATAGAGGGTGATCTTGATTGCGAGCACTTGCGGATCCTGCGCTGCCGCCTCGATCCACTCGACAATTTGATCGAAGCT